>Ga0209232_1000971_pt1 | contig 16339 bp, 32 predicted proteins | sample ETNvirenome_2_60_FD_184066 | JGI IMG/M metagenome (GOLD analysis project Ga0209232, IMG submission 184066) | Marine viral communities from the Pacific Ocean - ETNP_2_60 (SPAdes) (version 2) | ecosystem: Environmental > Aquatic > Marine > Oceanic | place: Pacific Ocean | collected 2013-06-22
AGAACGTATGGATCGTGAGTAAAAATGATGTGCATTTAGAGGTTTTGTCTTGTGACAATTTTCGCACATCCCATATTCTTTTATTTTGTCTGCCCATAGCTTATCTAGTTTCTTTGATAATGATTTCTTCACAGAGGTTTAGAATGGGGGTTCATCCTCTGTGGTTTCGGATGCTGACTTACCTTCTAATATATTAAGTAAATTCATCATATTAGCTTCTACGACCACCAAATCCCCAGTAGTTAATGTTGTATTTTTCTTATCAACTAAGCTCAAAGCTAACTTCAAACATACCTGCTTATGTATATCGTGAGTCCTATTATCTATTGTATTATTTGAAGAAGAAACCATAGGTTTAGGCTGAGTATTCCCTTGAGGTATTACGTTCCATGCAAACTTATTAGGAGCGTACTCATCTTTTCTAATATTAACTGTAGCACCCTTACCAAATGTACTAAGTTTTTTATGTAGGTTTTCTGTTGCAAAAAAGCTAGTTTCCTGACCTTCTTTATTTACTCCATACAGATACCAAGCACCATAGGCATTTTGACCTTGCTTTGGCTGATCGTATAATAATTCTACGACATTATCTGCATCCTTCGATAACTTAAATGAATCTTTATTTTCCATTATTTTCCTTTGTTTTTAATATGGTTTTAACTGATTCTGTAATATCTCTCCATTTATCTACATTGTGATCTTCATACGTTTCCATAGATGCACATTCTAAATATGGATCACGACCTTTAAAAAGATCAAGATACTCACTTACTCCTTCAAGTAGATCATCAATGCTATGCCTAACTACTGTTTGTTCTCCCTCTGTATTCTCAAAATATCTACCATCATCATCAGTATATCCACCCCAACAAATCGTAGCCATATATACATCTTGCCTATTCAACTGGAACAACCTTACAGTTATTACGTTCTAATAGCTTTACTACCATCATTCTAATAGCATCAATCTCCTCTTGACTTAGTTCTTCTGGAAACTCTACTCTAAATTTCCCTTGTGTTATTTCTTGTTGAGTGTTCCAATATTTTAATTTCATACGTTCTCCTTATGTTTGAATATAATATACTACGATAATATAAATCAAGTCTAACCTTTAATTAATTCACCCCATAAAGATGTTTTACCATCTACTATCTGTACCATGTGAACTGTAAAAAATCCTGAATGGTAAAAATCAACAATAGCAAAAGCGTGTTGCCAGTTATGTTGCCTGTTGCCTAACCAAGCATTTGATTCTGCACTCATATCTTTTAAGCAACCTATAGACCAAGCTGACTTGACCCCATCAATATGGGTAACGGAAGATTGTTGTATGTCGTGATGATGTCCATACATAACATTACCACCAAGACGAAGGAGGTGGTTACGAGTATGACTAATCCCAGCGAAATGATGTCCATGATAAAAGTTGAGTTTGCCAATCTTGAGCATCTTACCCAGCTTGTGATATTTATAACCACGATCTCCCAATTTAATAGCATTTTTAACCAAAAAATCCTTAGCAAGGTAGGGGTTTTCTTCAACAAATCTATTAAGCCAATCTTCATGGTTACCTTCAACAAAATGTCTCTCCTTTACGTTTGCTTTATCAAGTGATTCATCAATTATATCCATTCCTTTATTAACTTCCTCTATTTCTTTCGTAACAAATGGTAATTGATATTCTAGTGGTGGTCTTTTCTTTTTCTTCCATTGCCAATGAGATACTGACTCCCACTCTCCAGTATCTCCAAGATCAATATAACCATCAGGCTGTATGATCTCAATAGCCTGACAAACAACACTTATAGCTTTCATATCAGCCATAGGAAAATGTTTATCAGGAGTTACTATATACCTTTTAACTTTCATGCTTTCTCCTTATATAATTTTTTAATAGTTTCCTCATATAATGTATTAATAGATTCATCATCTAATCCTTGCTTATCAAATGACTGTTTTCTAGTCATTACTATCAATGGTGCATCAGCCAAACTTGTTGCTCTTTTACCATTTTCACTACAAGTCATTAATCTCCCTAACCATTCCTCTTTAGTAATTTCTTCCAATCCAATAGTCATTAATGGTTTTTTCATAATTCCTCCGATCTCAGCCATCTTTCTAATGATCTATCCCATTCTTTGTAGGTAGCTTGATTTTTATTATATTTGACCCATATCTTGTCAAATTCTTCCCAGTTTCTTTTTCTTAGGTGTCTCAATCCACGATCCATGCTTTGATCATTAACCCTATCATCATCAACCTCTTTCAACCTAGTTAAAAAGATTTTCTTTAAATTCTTCAATGTAGTCCTCATATACTCCTCTTCTTACGTCATACTTTAATTTAGCAGGTTCATTATTTGTAGGTTTACCATTCTTATACTGAAACCTAATCTTTTGAACGTGGATACCTGCGTAATCCTCACTTTCACTTCTATGTCTATGTACAGTTATAGCGTTATCTGCTTTATTATACCAGTTAGCTGATCCTGCAATATCGTAAGGGGTTGGCACTACTGGTTTTCTATCTACTCCATTCTCCATTTTTCTTGGATGTGCTACAATCCAAATGTGCATCTCATTCATCTTTGCAAATGCACTCAGTTGCGAAAGTACCCTCGATACATATAAAGTCTCATTCTCTCCATCTCCAAACTTATGCTCTAATGTATTCCACGGATCAACAACCAATCCCTGCAATCCATATCTATAATTTAATATCTTAGCTTGATCCATGATGTTCTCTATTGTTACAGAGTCCTCTTGTGTACCTATAAATTTAATATGGTCATTTAATAATTTCATTGTACTTCTAGCTGTTTTTTCATCCATCCTATCCTCACCCCAAAATGGCTTAGCAACAAACTTACCAACCAATTTAAGCAAATGATGTTTAACTGGAAAATTCTCTGCTGAGAATATACCAAAGTTCCACCCATAAAGTTTAACCATGTTTATCATAACTGCATCCATCCATTCAGACTTACCCATATTTGGGACACCAGTTATAATCGTGAGTTCACTAGGACTAACTAAATAATGCTGATCTACTGCTGACCATCCAGTAGATAAACCTTTAACATCAGGCTTTAATAATAAATCAATAGCATCATCTTCAACATCTTGCACCATAACAACGCCATCAATAGGGTAAGGGTGGGCATTACTAACTATCTCTTGAACCTTATCCTCTCCGTATTGCATCAGCACTTCATTGACATCCTTGCATCCTTCAGGATATGTCACTCTAAAGCATTTTTCACGCCCTATACGCCTAGATAATTCATCTCTTAGGTGTTTACCTGCCCCATCAGAATCTGTACATAATATGACAGTTTCAGCGTTCATCAGATGTTCCTCTGCTGATAATAAATAACTAAACTTTTTATCACTTGGTTTACTACCCTCAGCAGGAGCACCATCAGGAACAGACACCACATTCATAAATCCACATTCAACCAAAGATAAGGCATCCATTTCCCCTTCAGTTATAATAATAGTTTCCATTCCCTTCATATTGTCAAATCTATAAAAACACTTTTCAGCATTCTTTGATTGTCTGAACTTCTTGTCTCCAGTTCTTGATTTTATATTTACTACTTCCCCATCTTTGTAAAATGGGAAGTGAATCCATCTATTATCGTAACCTATTTTTTCTGCATCTACTGTTTGTTCACTTATCTTGCGATCCTTAAACCACTCATAAACATTCTCAGGTATTTCTGTTTTAGGTGGTGATGGTAATGTTGGCATCGGTACAACCTCTCTTTTTGTTAAATGTTTAACATTTTTTAACGAACCCTTCCAACCACAATGGTGACAGAACCAAATCCCTTCATCAATGTTTACTGCTAAACATGGATCAGATGATTTTTTTCTACTGGTTGAACACTTTGGACATTGTGTCTTTACTTCGCCTGAAGTATCTGTAATGTAAATGCCTTTCTCCTCAAATGTCATTATATCTCCTATTGGTTTTTGTAAGCGTTTAAAATGTTATTATACTTAGTAACTCCATTTCTAGATTTTTTTCTCAATGCCTCGATTGAAAAAATATTACTATGCCAAAAGCTATCTTCCAATGCCCACATCAAAACATTTTTCAGTTCCTCTGGATGGTGCTTGTCTTTAACTATCAAATTATAAATTGTATTTACCGATTCATTTATAACTGACTCATCTTTCCAATCCTTAACCATGTTTGGAAATTTAAAAGACTGAGTTTTATAAAAATGTTTTACTATTGTTTTTATAAACTCCAACTGTTTATTAGTTATCTCCTTATGTAAAGATACTTTACTCTTCTTATTAGAAGTATATATATATCTTATATTATTATCTAATAATATAGCTTGTTCGCTGTTTACAGGGGGTGTCTGCTCTAATGGTACTGTAGGTGCATTATTTAAGGATACCCCATTAAAATCCTCACTATGGGGGTCTTGGATTTGTTTCAATACCCCTACTGTAAACTCATGGGGGGTAAGGGATATATATCTCTTTTTAAATTTAAGTGTATTTTCTTCATTCTCAATAACAACTTTTATAAATCCATACCTTCTAAGTTCTTTTACAAACTGAGAAATGCTAGTCTTGGACAAGTTTAAAACCTTACTAAAGTAACTGTTATTTTTAGTGCAGTAACCACTTGGTTCAATGGTTGCTGTTATTTCTGAATATAAAAGTTTTGAATTAGCTTTTATATTTGGGTGGTGTCTTAATATAGATGGTACCATACCATAATTGCCAAAAATCATTTGTTCTCCTTTTATAAGGGTGAGCCTAAATAAATAAACCCACCCTATTAGTAATAAAAAAACCCCTTTAATATACTCAATTAATATGATCCCTGCAAGGGTTTTAAACAAAGATCATAGTAGGTGCATTTTTTCCCATTAACAACTTGACATTTTTTATTAGCGTAATCTATATTTATCCATTGGTGCAATTTTCTATCCATCATAATACCATCACATTGATAGCCAGTATTATAATTAGCACATTCCTTTTTTATAAATGTCTTAATGTTGTTCTTTTCTCGATTCATTCGTAGCATTTTATTTCAGCTTCCAACAATGCTCAGGCTTTCCATACATACCAAATTTCTTCTTACTTGTCTTTTCCAACTTTCCATCTTTTGTTAAGTTTGATAATGCTCTTCTAATTGAAGTTATAGGAGCATTTACTGATTTAAAAAAATCGCTGTAAATATCAGTAGGGCTTAAAGGTATTTGATGATTCTTAAATATCTCTAATATCTTTTGTTCTTGACTTATTATTTTTTTCTGAGATGTTTTTAATTCATCTCCTTTTAGGTTTGTTGTATTATAATAGCTCATATTTTCTCCTTTTAAGCTAGGGCTTGTTGTGTTAGTGGCATAGTATTTTTTTCTCTCTGAATACGTTTAGAATCTTCTTCAACGTAATTATAAATTTGATCTTTAAACATCTGTAAATAGTGATTAATAGACTCCTCACTTATCTCAAAGTGATGAACAAAATGACTTACAAGAAATCTGTTAAAAACTACTGGTATGCATATTTCAGTAGACCCAAATTCATCGTCATGATTGACCTTGTACCACTCTAGTAAAGCATCTTCAATTAAATCAAATAAATTGTCACAATCTTTTTGGTACAATTTATTTTCTTTTTTATGTTCTTTAGACATTGTTTTTTCTCCTTTTTGTTAAACATTTAACAAATTATTCTATAATAAAATTAAGATTAAAGCCTTGTCTTTTTTTACGCTCTATCTTTTTACCTTCACATTTAGCACAAGTAACTTTTTTCTTTCCATAGCTAGGAAAGTTTTCATAGTACGAGTAGCTACCTTCATCGTAAAATCTAGTATTGAAAGTGTAAAACTCCCAACACTTTTTGCAAGATGTACAGAAAAAAATATCTTCATCTGCTTTTTTTGCATCAAACTCAAACCCTTGAGATTTTTTATACATCACTTCTCCTTTTGTATTCGTTATGAGCAAATTTCTCTGCTCGTTGTTCCCATTTATTATCATCGTGAAAATCCAATCCATTGTGCAGAGCCATTTGACTTGCTTGGTTGTATTTCTTGAGATACTTCTTTAACCCCAATCTTTTACGATCTAGGGCATGACATATCTCATGCAACAATGTTATAATAAATTCTTTTTTAGTTTGTTTGGGGTTCAATATAATAACGTCATCCTCTGCAATATATTGACCTCTCAACTGAAATGAGTCAGTTATAAAATACATAGATTGTAGATTATAACTCTCTATGATCCTATCTATCTCTTTAATCTCTAATTGCATTGATCGTTCTCCTCTTCTTCTTCATTCCAAAAATCGGAGTGTTCCCCACATTCAAGACAAATATCATAGTCTCCATATTTTTCTGCTCCACAGCATTCTGATCTATTCATCACCTCTCCTCTATTTATACGCTTGTTAATAGGGTTACTTCACCTTTAATCTCATAACCACTATCACCTGCATTATGAAGTTCTACATCATTAACCCATTGATTATCTTCAAGATAAATATTTACTTCCATATCATCTGATTGAACCCTAATAGGTAATGTCTTATCTTTTATTTGTTCTAGTTTTTTAATTAGTTCTTTTACTTTCATTATTATTTACCTCTGTTTTTAAAAGCGTAGAGTTTATTGAGACTTACTGCTCTATCTCTATAAAAATCTAGCTTATAGTTAGTGATGTTTAGTTCTGTTTTAAGTTTTGCTACCCATAAAATAGGTAGGCAAAATATAAAACCTAATATAATTGTAAGTATAAAGCTAGTCAACGTAACCCCCTTGTTTTTTATCCTCAAGAATCTCATTAATAAATTTTCTTAGTTTTTTTAACTCTGTATATCTAAATACATCTCTAATTAAATAATATACAAAATTATATTCATTGTTATTTTTCATTATTTATCTCCTCTAGTTAATTTGAAATTATATAGACTAAATATAAAAGTCAAGTTATATTTCACCTCTGAGTTTGCATAATAAACTACAATACATTTTTTTTAATTTATCATACACTATAAAAGCAGATTTTTTATAAACTTTTTTATCTACCTTAAATTCATTTAAAATTATTAAATCGCTACAATGATTACAGTTACTAAAATATTTCATTTTATATATCTCCTTTTATAATTTGTGAAATAGTCTCTAATTTATAAAGCAATGTTTTGGCGTTGCCATTTATACCAAAATATAATTTAACATCCATCAATTTAAAATTTCTATTTGGCTTAATACCTTTAACCCAAAGTTTTAAGGTACCTTTAGTAGTTATTAAATTATAAACTCCCAACGACACCCCATTATAAAACTTATTGCTATGTGGCATTGAGTCAAGGTCTTTTAAAAATTGACAGTCTTTGTCTATTCTTATTTTGTTCATTTGTCACCTCCAAACAATTTTAAACCTATATATCTAAACAATAAAAATCCTAACGTCATAAATAATAATTCAATGATAGTAATTAACATTTTAACTCCCATATTTTAAAAGTTTAATAGCTGTATTTATTAAAGTTCTTAATTCGTGATCTTTTGGTAAATGTTGATTTCTTTCCAAAAAATCATTTAATTCTAAATAATTATCAGCGTTGCCATCAATTAAATGTATCCGATCATTTTTATTTTCAACCTTTGATTTTATAAGTTGCTGAATTGACACAAGGGCAACCCAACCAATAAAATAATCTGACACTCCTCTAATTGCTTTGATTGTTTTTAATGCGTGTTTCATTGTTTACCTTTTTTTGTTAAACGTTTAACAAATTTTTTGACTAAGACGGCAACCTAAATTGCCGTTTCGGATATAAAACCCTCTTCAGTTAGCCTAATTTATTCTATAGCAATAATACCACTCGTTATTTATTTTGTGTTCGTGTTCTTCCCCATCGTAATGGCTTATAAAATGCCCTCTTCCATCTGAACTTATTGCATCATAAATAAACCCTGTTACATCTTTAATCATTGTTAAAATTGCATCGTTTGAATCTTCGCATTTTTCTTGTAATAACTCAAAAACGCTTTCGTCTATATCACTATGAGCAGATAAAAAAGATGGATTAAATGCCCATAATGACCCCAAAATATAATCTTCAGCCGTTTCGTCTGCTTCTTCATCTGTTAAGCAGATCCAATCTTCATCAATAATTAATTCGATTGCTTCCTCTGGTGTTACCTCTGCCGATTGACTTACGGCAATTACTTCAGGATCATTAATAGAATACTTATTTATCATAATCTGTCTTTTCAACTGTTCCTTTTTTAAATGCTCTTTTTTAACTCTTTCAAATTCAGCATAAAATGAAACATCTTGATTATTCTCTCGCATAAAATCAAAGGTTTTTTTATCGCTCCAATTGTGTTTCTGTTGTAAATGCACAAATAAATCAAAGCCGTTTAATTGTACAATGTATTTGTCTACTTGTTTTATCATGTTTTCTCCTTTCGTTTTAATTAGAATCCGAATGATTCAAAATCTTTTAATAATGATTTTGTTAAACATTTAACATTTTCATTTTTCTCTATCTTAAATAATGAACAGATCACGTATCTTCTGCCATCTGTCCAATCTTCCACTATTCCATTTTTAACAGCTCCAACATGGCAAATTGACCCATTAAAACCCATTATGTAATCACCCTTTGGTAAGTACTGATTAAAATTTGAAATGTTTAAACTGTTTTTTGTTTTCAATTTACACAACACTTCTGCATTGTTTTCTATATATGATCCGTTGCCTTTTGTCTGTCTTACTTCGTACCCATTTTTATAATTGTATTTAACGGCATAAGCTTTATAAGTGTAATTATATTTTTCGCATAATTCTATTATGGCTTCTCTCCAACCTGAATAACCTTGTTTTCTCTTTCTGCCGTGCTGATCGTAAAATTTTTGTATTTCTCCGAATGGCTTATTAAATATGACTGAAGAAGCAACAACTGTGCAACAATTCCAATCTTGTTTATATTCTTTTGTTTGAATTATTTCTGAGTATTTCATTTATTTCTCCTTGCACCCAAAAAGCCGAGTAAATGACTCGGCTCAAAGGGTTTAATATATGGAGAGATTTATTCAGTAATTATAAAATCTCCATCTTTTAAAGTTATTTCCTTTGGATCGTATCCACATTGTTCTAAAGCTATTTTTAAAACATGATTGAAAGTCTTATCATTCTTTTCAATTAATTTTTCCAACTGTTCTAAAAATCCCTTTTTTTCTGTCTCTTCTTTCGAGACTAGTACAACCCTTACAGATTTTTCATCTGTCTCATTAAACTCTAAAGGCTGTCCATTTGTAACACTACAAAAAATATTTTCAGCGTTCTCAATCATTGGCTTATTTACCTTTCTAATTGTTACGCTGAAATTTTTAACCTTATCACCTAATAAACTTTTTTGAGTGGATTTCGCTTTAATTAAGGTTTGGAGTTTAGTCCTTAAGAAGCTTCTGACCTCTTTTTGTTTATTTTCGTCTTTATCTTTTAGAAGCTTATCAAGTGCCTTAGTAAAATTGCATTGCCCTTGCTGATCTGCTTTTAATACGTCTGCTTTTATTTGATCTGTAAGGTGTTGATCTGCTCCCATACTTTTAATACCTAACTCTATTAACTGAGTTGCTTCTTTTATTGTTTTCATTTGTTCTCCTAATGCCCCGAGGGCGTTGATTAATGTTGATAAATCTTAGGTATTACTAGAATTAAATGCAACAATTATTTGTTAAATATGTAACAAAATATTTACACCTTATATATGTAAGAAGAAAAAACTACAGTTTTTTAGCTGAATTAATGACAGTTAATTCAATTATTTAGGTAATTATCTAGAATACCCTTTAAACGCTCTAAACCCTATCTATTTAGCATTATTCTAACCATTCATACATTTACATTAAAAAAAGTTTTTATGGCTTTCTGGGCTATGTTTACGGCTTTTCCTCTCAGTAAAACGCTCATAAAGTGCGACCTAAATCATCATACAACAAAACAATGAGAAATCAAAGATATTTATATATAGAGTAGTAATATTTAATTGGAGCCTTTTGTCTAAATGCAAAAATTATTTTTTTGGATCATTGGAACTTAAATTGTTAACGAAACTATCTCGCATAATGCAAGGAAAAAAGGTAATTATCTTTAAAAAACAATTGGACTATTTACCATTAAAGCAAGTTAAAAATAATTAAATTTTCCTTGAGTAGGGATGGCGTAGGTACTTAAATGCTACTTGTTTTCTCTTAGTGGGGTAGGGCGTATGAATAAAAAATTTTATTGGTGAGTAAGCATTCCCCATAAAATAAATAAAAACAAAGTCCTACAGTCCGTTCCGTAAAAAAGTCCAAAAGAAAGTCCATAAAGCCTTGTATAAAAGTCAAAAGTTCCGTATAATATACCATAATGAGTGTTAATATACCATCAAAGATCAAGCCATCTATGGTTATTGCTATAGACCTTCTTGTTAATGACCCAGAGGCTAAAATAACAGATGTTGCAGAAAAAGCAGGGGTTACTAGGGCTACTGTACATAACTGGTTAAAAGACCCTGAGTTTGTAGAGGTATTCTATCAGAAGTATATGGTTACTTTTGGTTCTAGGTTGCCAACTGTACTTAACAGTATGGTTCGTGAGGCTGAGGCTGGGAATGTGCAGGCTGGTAGATTGGTTTTGGAACACTCAGGTAAACTTATCAAGAGAGTTGAAGTCAACAATCACCAAAGTCCTTTTGAAAAGTTTCTTACTTCCCAAGCTTCTGACATGGAAGAGGTTGAAGTTTTAGAGGCTGACTATGAAGATGTAGAGGTTTTGCCTCAAAGACCTGTGATTCCAGAAAAACCACCCACCAAAAAAGAGTTATCTACTCAACAAAAGAAATCAGATAGGAAAAATGAAAAGCGTAGAGAGGCTAGACGTTGGAGGCAGAGAGCTGAAGCCGTAGGCATTGGTAAACCAAAAATAGGTAGACAAACCCCAGCACAAAGAAAGGCTTGGCAGGAACAAGTAATAAAAAGAGAAAAAGCACTCAATATTGCTTCTTAAAGGTCTTAACATCATAAGACTTACATTCAGGACATTCCTGATCTCTATCAACTTCAACAGCTAATACTTCCCATACCCATTGACAGTTCATACATATGCAGTTTATGAGTTTAAACTTCTTCAACTTATGCTTTTCCCCATTGTTCTAGCTCTGCTGAATATTTTACTAACTCTTCCCACAATTCTTTATTAAAAGGCATATCAAAGTTTATCATTGGAGTATCCATAGAGTTTTTAGCTAAAAAACCTAACAAATCGTTATTCATTAGAGATAACTCTTGCAATCTTTCTAGTTTTTTATTTAATGCCTCTATTGAGGATTCTTGAGCAGATAAACATTCAAGCAATAAGCGTAATAAATGATCTTCTATTCTATTCATACTCTAATATAGTTAGAGCATATTGCTTAATACAATGTTTATTATTTTTTTAAGGCATTATTTACACTTTCAATAAATTTTTTATCTAATTTTTCTTTATTTTTAGCCGTTGTAGTAATAAAAGGTCTAGCTTTTACTACTTTATCTGGAATCATTGAACCAGAAGCTGTTGTAAAACCTTCTTCATGTTTAAAACCATAATGAATCATTTCTAAATGGTTTTTATTTTGTTTTATGCTATTGTACAGCTTTCCACTTGCTTTTAATGGAGGAGTTCTTCTTTGTTTCCTTTTTGTTCTAATATCCTTAGTAATGTCGCTTATATCTGGTCTTACACCCTTATCAATCTTTTGCTTTGTGCCTTCCGCTGAGTCTTTTACAAAGCCTTCTGTATATTGATTGATTATTTTATCTAAATTACTTGATAACTTACCAAAACTAAAGTTTGTTGTTATTTTTATATCCATTATTCTTGTTCAATTGGATTTTCTTGAGGTTTTTCGGTTATTTCTTGCTGATTTACTGTTTTATTTTCATTTATTATCTTTTGAGCTTGCTTTACTGTTAGGTCTTTATTGTCACGAACCATTATTTTTGCTCTAGTAGTTAGATTGTTTTGAATATCAAATTGATCCTTTAATATCTGATCTTGAACTGTTTTAGGGTATTCTACCTCTTCAAAATCTACTCCAAATTCTTCTGAAAGCTCTATTCCATTATATTCAGCAATAATACGTTCCACATTATAAAAATCTTGTTCATACATCCTCCAGAGAGCAATATCATCATAATAATCCTCTTTTCTTTCCATATCTTTAATCATTAGAGATATTCCACTAGGAACTTCTCCACCTGACTCTGCCCATTGTATCCATAGGTGATTATTTGTTGCCACAAGCTCCATTTGAAATTTAATATTCTGTATAGCTTCCATAATATTGCCTGATGGACTTGTAATGTTATAAGCACCATCTTCCCCCATGTCTAAAATAGTATTAGAACCTGCTCTAAGCATACTTTGGTCTGCTCTTAGTCCTGTAACCCACGGCTGACCAAACATATTAAACCTCATGCCTAAATTCATTTCAGTAAGAGCTATATTTACCTGTTCATTGCAATTTATGATGTCAGATGCTCCTTCAACAAAAAATGAATCTACTTGATCCTCTCTATGAGTAAAAACAAAAGGGATAATTCCATAAGGGTTAGGTGACTCACTTAACATTTCGCCTTCTTCATCCATAAGTCCATACTTTTCATTATCCCAATACTCCCATTGCATATTGTCTGTATTGGAAAGATCGGCTGTATTATTTAATAATGGATAAATTATAGCATTTGGAGTAAATGGATCATCATCAAAATATGCTTCAAAGTAATAGATAGGTCTATAATCAAAAAACTCACCTTTCCAATGCACCCTATTGGCAACAGTACCTAATAACCTAGTCATTCTTTCTGAATGTTTCATCCGAACATCTTTTGTAGGGATTAATTGCTCATATCTTGCTGTTGAGCCTCCAACAGTTCTTTTAGCCCCTAAGCTGTAGATTCTGCTTATCTTATTAATAAATTTTCTTGTAAAATTTGTAATACTTGGGGGAATTTCTCTAAAAGCATCTCCATTGAAGTAGTTAGTTATATATTGCTCTACTGACACTCCAGAATAGTAATCTAAATGTTTTCTTATCTCATTTCTTCTGGCATGAGAAATCATTAGTTTTGTTTCTAGTAATTTATCTTTTAATACTCGTTGAATCATCTTTGAATCCTTTTCATTTCGTTATTCCTCATAGGAAACCTATTAGTTATAAAATATCTGAAAGCATCATTTCCGTGGTCATGGGTACCATCTTTTAACGGCTCTTCCTTTATTGGTTTCCCATCTTCACTTTCAGGGTATCTGTATTCCTCAAAATCCTCTATTAATTCTGTACATTTTTTATCTACATGAACTCTCCTTACTCCATCTGCACTTTCAAAAAAACCTCTAGCGTATGCTATACTAGCAACAAGATTTCTGCTCATTCTATCTCTTGCTGATATTATCCTTATCCCACTACGTCTAAATATTTCCATATCACCAGCCCCACTTTGCCCTTGAACATTGCTACCAGCAGGATCGCCATAAAAAGACATAATAGGATAGCCTTTTGTCTTAATCATTTTAATTAAATCTTCTGTTTTAATATTTTGTTTATGTAAAATAGAGTCAAAGACACGAATATGTTCTATTTCTCCATCCCAGTATGTTTGCAAGAATAAAACGGCTGGCATACGATAACCAAAGTCAATAGAGCAATATGTAGGTAGATTAGGGTCATATGGAAACTCTCCAGTATCTAAGTCTCTATTAAAATCCCAAACTTTACCCTCAAATACAGAAAACTCTGCTCCGAACTCTTGTCCAAAAAGCTCTTTAGACATATTTCTTTTTCTTTCAATAATAGCAGGGTCACTCAAGCCTAATGGAAACTCATGCTCATTTATCCATGATGGGGATGTGTGACTTTCCCACATTGGATCATCTGCTCCTAACTTAAACAAATCATATATCCAGTTTCTACCTTCTGGTGTTGTTATAAATATAACTTTACCTTTTCTACCTGCAACTGTTGGAGATAAGTACATATCCCAAATCTTTTTATTCATTTTGGCAACCTCATCAATTACTAAAAGGTCTAAACCTTCACCAACAAGACTTGATGGATTATCTGCTGACATTCCTTCTACAATTGTACCCCATTTAAAACGAATGTACATATCTTTTTCTGATGCCTTATCTACATCATCTGCATGACCAATAACCATACGTTGCCAAATTTCACGAAAAATTAGTCTAGCTTTTTTGTAAGACATCCCTACCACCCAAATTCTTTTATTTGGCTGAGATGCTACATAAGTAGCTTCCATTGCACTTGCCCAAGTCTTACCAAATCTCCTGCCACAAACTACCACTTGAAATCTAGCATCTTGCTTTGTAGGGTAATGCAAAGGGATTTGACCACTATGAGGTTTGTAACCTAAATAGTCAAACCATTTTTTCTTAAATTCGTAATTTTTTTCTTGCATTAGATTACTTTACTAACTTACATTATGGTATCACTTTAATGCAAGGATAAATCTTGCATAATTCACAACTCACTAAAGAGGTAAAAATGTCTGAAGAAACGACCATCGAGCCAGATGTAAAACAGGAAAACGTCACTAAAGACGAAAACAATGTACCGATTTCAAGATTAAATGAAGTTATTTCAGAAAGAAATGCACTTCGAGAGAATCTTGAATCTTTTAAAACCAAAGAAGAGGAAGATAGGCGAGCTAAACTAAGAGAAGAAGAGAAATGGCAAGAGTTAAATCAAGACCTTGCTACTGAAATTGAATCCTATAAGCCTTATAAGGAAAAATGGGAGTCAATGGATTCAAAACTTCGAGAAGTTGCTTTAGCTAAACTTCCTGAATCTAAACGAGAAAAATTTTCCAATGTTGAGACAGAAGTTCTTTTAGATATAGTTGAAGAATTTTCTGACATAGAAAAACAAAACCCACCTGATAGAAAAGGAACTGTACCTACAGGAACTACTTCTGACTGGGTTTCTATGCCAGAAGATCAACGAAGAAGCAACTGGCAAGCAATATTGGAGTCATATATAAAAAGGTAAAATAAATGGCTAAACATTATCAAGGTAGTCCTGTAACGACTACAACTGACCAACATTTTATACCAGAAATTTGGGCAGATGGAATCTATAAGTATTTTGAACGTAAAACTGTCTTTAGGGGATTAGTAGATGATTATTCCGCTTTAGTTGGTTCCAAAGGCTATGGAGATGCAATTAATATTCCTGAAATGAGCCTTGTAAGTGCTTCAGATAAAAGTGCTGGTTCAGATGTTTCTTACGATGCAACTGCAACCACAACAACTCAGTTGGCAATTAATAAACATAAATATGTCGCTAAACTTTTTGAAGATGTGGCTTTAATTCAATCAGAAGCTGATTTAGTAGCTAAATACTCAAGAATGATGGGTGAAGCTCTTGCTCGTCAAGTAGATGCCGATATATGGGCTGAACTTGATGGTTTGAATCAGTCTCAGGCTCTTTCTGCTGACGATACTCTAACAGCCGCAGTTTTTGAATCTGCATTAGCTAATTTAGGTGAAAATGACATTCCTTATATGGATGGTCAATGTGCAATGGTTGTTAACCCAACTTTATTTGCAGATATACTTAACCCTTCTGCTGGTATAGCTCAATACTTTATTCGTAATGATGCTGTCGGTGAAGGAAATCGTGGACTACGTTCAGGTATGGTTGGGTCACTTTACGGAATTGACGTATATATGTCAAATACTGTATCAACTGCTGGAACAAGCTCTACAATCTCAGGTGCTATTTTTCATAAATCAGCGTGTGCTTTTGCTTCTCAACAAGAGGTAAGAGTCCAGTCAGAATATTCTGTAGATGCATTGGGAACTAAGGTAGTTTCCGATTTGTTATACGGAGTCAAGTTAATTGATGATTCTGATAATAAAAAAGGTGTTAAGTTTACTAACGTAGACTAATACTTAGTATTACTCATAACTATTGGGGGCATAACGCCCCCTTTAGTTAAACTAGGAATAATATGATACAATATTTTAAAAAACCTAATCTTGGTAAAGTCGAAAGACTAGAAGAAGAAACTTTAAAAAAACACCCTGAAAAATTAGAGAATTTACTGGCTAAAGGATATATTCAAGTTATGGGAGAAGATAACTATGCTGAATATAAAAAGCCATCAATCGCTAAAAAGGTTGCTAAAAAGGTTGCTAAAAAAGTTACCAAGAAAATGAAAAAATAATTAGACCAAAGCACGATCTCATTCACGCTTTGTCATAGCTTAGAGAGGAAGAAAAATGGCAGACCTACA
>Ga0209232_1000973_pt1 | contig 16324 bp, 19 predicted proteins | sample ETNvirenome_2_60_FD_184066 | JGI IMG/M metagenome (GOLD analysis project Ga0209232, IMG submission 184066) | Marine viral communities from the Pacific Ocean - ETNP_2_60 (SPAdes) (version 2) | ecosystem: Environmental > Aquatic > Marine > Oceanic | place: Pacific Ocean | collected 2013-06-22
TGAATCAATATGTAATTTTGGAAACGTTCGTTATACGGATGATCTTCATACAATTGCCGACTATAGAAGGATATTTAACGCCGACTACTGTGACCAAGTAGATGTTCTCTTATGGGGTGAAAGCGATGCCTTATTACCGAAGCAAACATTTGGCATATTAGATAACTTACATCAAATGTCATTGCAAAATAATAATCCAAAATACTTAGCATTCTTTGGAACTTGTAAGATGTGGGACGATAGTTGGAAACCATTAGAACATCCAGATTTTACAGATAAGCCATTTTATGATAAACCAGAACAATTTAAACCTGATCATTGGTGGAGTTTAAGATATACAATGTCAAAAGATGAAATGAACAAAATAAATGACAAGACAGACGAGTTGGATGTTAGGATAATACCTCAACATAAATTTAACGGGTGTGGACTAGTAATCTCTTCGGAGGTAATTCGAGCTGGCGCTAATATTCCAAAGTCTGTTTTCTTTGTTCATGAAGATTCTGCATTTATGTGGATAACAAATAAATTGTTAGGAAATATACCACAGTATGTAATTAAAAATATATTACTAGTTCATAATAGAAATCATCCAAATAAAAGAATGTATGTTGCGGGAGAAAGAACAGATGGTACTATGAACGAAAAAAGAAGAAGTAATGATTGGTATGTAAAAGCTAATCAAATGAGTGAACAGAATTATGTTAATTTGTTCAATCCAAATTATAAATCATTTACTTGGGAAGACGTATGGAAATAGTTATATGCATAGACGATGTACATCCAGAAAAAGGATGGGGACTTCAAGGCGATAAATGTATGGAATATTTAGAAAAACTAAACGAAGAGTTTGGAGCTAAATTTGTATTATTCATACCATCTAATTATCATGACAAGTTTCCTATATCAGATCATCAAGAATGGATTGATTGGTTAAAATCAAAAGATTATTTTGAATTAGCAGCCCATGGCCATTATCATGCATGCGAAAGAACCGATATAGGAGAATGTGAATTTTTTGAATTAGATACTGAAGATAAGGTTAAATCAAGAATATGGCAAATGATGGAAGAATGGTCTGATGTAGGACATAAACCTACAGGTTGGAGGAATCCAGGTTGGTTATGTACACCAGAATCAGCTAAATGGTTAGGACCTTTATTTAAATATTCAGCTATTCATTATGAACACAATCGAAATCTAAATTGGGATTGTAGAACATTTTATGGTGCAGATGGCATACATGAAACTGATATATCATTACATGATGGTAGAATAATGTTTCAATCACATATTGCAGGAGATTGGAATGATAATTGTTGGAACGAAGATAACTATGAACAATTGCGAACATCATTAAAATATTTAACAGAAAATAATGATGTTAATTTTGTTACATTAGAAGAAATAACTAATAGAAAAAAAGTAATTTATGTTACTGCAGTAGGTGATGTTCCATATATGCAACATACATACCCATTGTTACAAAAATATGCAAGTAAAATAAATGCAGATATTAGAATATTTGATAATAATGATTTTGCAAAACATAATTATCCAAGCCCAAACTTTTTATTGTTTGATATATTTAAAGAATTTGTTGATAGTAACTATGAGCAAATGATGTATATAGATGCTGATATTAGAATATTAGATAATGCTCCAGATATTTTTAATGAAGTAGAAAAATTTGGAATGGTACAAGACCATAAAGCTGATATGTGGAGAAGAGAAGCAATGCAAACCTGGTTAGATAAACATCATCCAGGAATGAAGATCAATCATTATTTTAACGGAGGTGTTATTGTTTCTAATAAACAAAGCATACAAGATATAATAAAAACATTACCAGAAGATATGATGGCGTTCTGGAGATCTACTAAAGATACATTTAATGATGGGTACAATCAAAATATATTAAATTATTGTATTATTAAGAGTGGAATAGAATACCAAGAATTACCAGATAAATGGAATAAGGTTTGTAGGAAAGCTTCATGTGATGATTATTTTATTCATTATGTAGCAAACAAGGTACAAATTGAAACTGAGTTTGATAAATTTAAGGATAACAAATGTAATCCTAATATAACAATGACATTAGATACATTATTTTAAGACATGTGTAGTATATTATTTAGTAGTAAAGAAATAGAAAATTTGCAGTTCGTTAATGAACGAATCAAGCATAGAGGACCAGATTATACTGGATTAGTTAAAGAAGGTAAATATACTTTTGTACATAACCTATTAAGTATCACAGGAGAGTTTACAAAACAGCCATTCAAACAAGATGATATTATTTGTATATTCAATGGAGAGATATATAATTATCAAGAGTTTGGAGATTATAAATCTGATGGCGAATGTTTAATACCGTTATATAAAAAATATGGTAATAGTTTTGTAAAACATTTAGATGGTGAATTTGCAATTTTATTAGTTGATTTTTCAAAAGATATTTTAATCGCATCTACAGATATATTTTCAACCAAGCCATTATATATGGCAGCTGACGATAAAGATACATTTGGATTTTCTAGTTATGCATCTCCATTACAACGAATGGAATTTCAAAATGTATTTAAGATTCCAGCAAATAAAACATATGTATTTAAATTATCAGAGTTTGGGTTATTAGAAGAACATTCAGTATGTGATTTTGATTTGAATCAACATAAAAATTCTTTTGATGATTGGAATAAAGCTTTTACAGATTCAATGACTAAACGAGCAACTGGTATTAGGGAACATTTGTATTTAGGTTTATCATCAGGATATGATAGCGGTGTTATTGCATGCGAACTATTCAAACGAAAAATACCTTATAAAGTATATACAGTAATGGGTAGAGAACATCCAGAAGTAGTTGAACAGCGACACAATATCATAAAAGAATTTGCAGAAGTAGAAACATTAGATATTAGAGCAGATAGAGAAAGATGTAGACAATATATTCATAATAACATTGATCCTTTTAGATTTAATATTTATACATCAGATCAATCTAAATATGATAGATATTTTAATGCCAACCTACATGATGATTATGGCGCAATTGGATTAACATATATATGTGAACATGCAAAAAAAGATAATAGAAAAATTTACTTATCAGGACAAGGTGCAGATGAAATATTTGCAGATTATGGTCATAATGGTGAGAGTAAAGGAAGACATAGTGAGTTTGGTGGATTATTTCCTAAAGATTTATCTTCAATATTTCCTTGGCCAAATTTCTTTGAAAGTAGTCAAGAAGCATTTTTGATCAAAGAAGAGTATATTGCTGGAGCATTTGGACTAGAAACCCGATATCCATTTCTTGATAAAAAAGTTGTGCAAGAATTTTTATGGTTAGACGCCGATCTAAAAAATAAACATTATAAATCAGTACTTCATAATTATTTGAAAGAAAATAATTTTCCATTTGAAGAAGATAAAAAACGAGGATTCTCAGTATGAAAATTGCATTATGTTTATCAGGATATGTTGGTTCCTTATCTAAATTTCATAAAGGAGGAGCAGAAATTGATATCAATGAAGGATATGGATATCTTAAAAAAAATGTTATTCAAGATTATGATGTAGATATATTTATTCATAGCTGGGATGTTAATCGTGCAGAAGAAATTGTTAAAACATATAATCCATGTTTGTTTCAGATAGAACCTCAAATAGAACAGTTCAAATTAGATCATTCAAAATATGATGATAAACCACATGACCAGGTTGGAAGAAAATTTTCAATGCGTGATGTAGTATTTGGATGTCAGAGTCAGAAATATTCTAGGATGCGTTCAATTGAATTAAAGACTGTATATGAACAGGCAAATAATTTTGAATATGATTTAGTATTTATAACTCGCTTTGATTTAGCATTTATGCAACCATTTCCATATGATAAAAAGTTTAAATGGAATGGAAAGGATTTTTCTCGTGATGTGGAAATAACAGGTTCGAAGGTGTATGCGGCAGGAAATTCAAGACCAAATGCAATTAATGATTTTTATTATTTAACTGATTCTAAAAAAGCAAATATCATTGGAGATTTTTATAATCATATGGAAGGAGCAGGTTTAGGAAGGTATATTAACATTCATCATGTTGAATACAATTATATGTTTAATGAGAAAAACTTACCTATTGAATATTTATATATAAGGCCATGGAGCGATCCAATTTGGGCTGGTGATATAAGGCTATTGCGTACTAATCCAAATGTAAAATTGAAGAATGGAATTTAAAGAAATACAGTTACGAGAAAAAGAAAATCAACCGTATACGTCTCCGATTATAGAAGATTGGAGTAAAGTTTTGATTCGGCTTGAAACTACAAATCACTGTAATTTCAAATGTTCGTTTTGTCCACATCCACAGATGGTTCGGTCAAAAGGATTCATGAATGATGAATTATATTATAAAATAGTTGATCAAGCAGCTGAGTTAGGATTTGTAAAATTAGATTTAAGAAATTTTGGAGAACCAATTGTTGATAAAAGGTTAGGAGATCTTGCAAAATATGCTCATGATAAAGGACTAAATAAAATTTATATACATACAAACGGATTTGGATTATCAGAAAGAAAGTTAAACCAATGGGGAGAAGGTGGTATTACAGATGTCAATATATCATTATCACCTAGAAGAGAATTTGGAGAGTCAAGGCCTGGAACAAATGTAGAACGAATGTTTTCAGGATTAGAAAAACTAATGGAATCAGAATCTCCTTATAAAGATATTATATCAGTTGATTATATACGTACTGGATTATCTACAGAAAAAGAAGAACAAGAATTTATGGATTGGTTAAAAAAATATAATCTTGTTAAACGAATTGATATTGAATTGCATAATTGGGCAGAAGGGGAAACAAGTTATCATAAACAATGTCATAGATTATGGTCATCAGTTACTGTATTATGGGATGGAAGAGTTACTTTATGTTGCTTAGATTATGAAGGAGATATAGAATTAGGAGATTTGAATACAACAGATCTTAAAGATATTATTAATAATGAAGCTTATCAATTAATTAGAAAAAATCATATTGAAGGGAAGTTTTTATCAAAATGTGCTAGTTGTGATATGGTTAAAATTAAAGATGAAGGAGCAAAGCCTTCATATGTTAAAATAGGGTAAGGATGGAAAAGATATTGTATACAGGAGGAACGTTTGATATATTTCATTATGGACATGTAAATTTATTAAGACAATGTTCTATGATAGCAGATAAAGTTATAGTATCATTAAATTCAGATGAATTTATAAAAGAGTATAAAGGAGAGTATCCTATACTAAGATATAATGAACGAGCACAAAGTGTATCAGAATGTAAATATGTTGATAAGGTAATTAAAAATACAGGAGGAATGGATAGTAGACCTGCTATTTTAGAATCGAAAGCAAATATAGTAGCTATTGGAACAGACTGGGCTACAAGAGATTATTATGCTCAAATGAATTTTGATCAACAATGGCTAGATACTAACGGAATAGTATTAGTATACTTACCAGATTCTCGTCATTTAATATCAACATCTGATATTAGATCACGTATGGAAAAACATTATAAAAATTATTTGAACACGGGAGATGAAAATGAGGGACTTTAAAGAGGTTGCAAAATATCTTAAGAAAAAAATAGATTTTACGCCTAAGGTGGGAATTGTATTAGGCTCAGGTTTAGGTAAAATGGCTGATAAAATAGATGTAAAAGTCTCAATTAGTTATGATACTATTCCAGGATTCAAAGCTGCAACAGTAGAAGGCCATGCAGGAAATTTATTATTTGGATATTTATCAGATACTCCAGTAGTTGCAATGCAAGGACGTAATCATTTCTATGAAGGTCATTCAATGCAAGAGATTACATTTCCGATTAGAGTATTAAAATATTTAGGAATTGAATATTTGATAACATCCAATGCAGTAGGTGCAATGAATGAAAATTATGAAATTGGAGATATTGTAATAATTGAAGATCATATAAATTTAATGGGAACTAATCCTTTGATAGGACCTAATGATAATTCAGTAGGAATACGTTTTCCAGATATGAGCCAAGTTTATGATAATGAAATGGGTAATCTTGCAAGAACATATGCAACGGATAATAATATTCGAATACATGATGGAATATATGTTGCATTATCAGGACCAACATTTGAAACTCCTGCAGAATATAAGTTCTTAAAAATTATTGGAGCTGATATAGTAGGAATGTCAACAGTACCGGAAGTATTAGTTGCAAAACATATGGGGTTACCAGTATATTCAATGTCTATTGTTACAGATTTAGGTATTGAAGGACGTATAGTTAAAATAACTCATGAAGAAGTCCAAGCAGCCGCGGATGCAGCTGCAGACGACATGATTGATATAGTTAAACATATAATAGTTAATAAATGAAAATAGCATTTTTTACAGAAGGCGGTTATCAAGGCAAGGTTCCTAGAAATAACCAAAATATGAGAACAGAACTAGCTTGGATGTGTGCATTAGATGCAGATCATTACAATATAAATGCAGACATTCCAAAATATTCTGATAGATATGATTTAGGAATTGTTATCATACCAAAAAAGAATCCTCAATTTGATTTGGAAAGAATAAAAAAGTGGTGTTCAAAAGTTGCTTCTATGCAAGAAGGACCTCATTGGTATTTTCAAGACTATCCATTAGAACAGCAGATTTGGTTTTACAATACATTAATGGATATGGATTTTCTGTTTGTTCATAATGAAATAGACAAAAAATACTTTGAAGGATTAACAGGTAAAGATTGTAAAATAATGCCAAGTTTAATGATAGAAGATTCTATTAATTTTCCTAAATTAAATAGATCAAATGTTATGATAGGAGGAAATTTTTGTCAATGGTATGGAGGATTTGATTCATATATAACTGCACAAGAATTTGATTGTCCTATATATGCTCCAAGTATGGGTAGAAAAATTGAAAATGAACATTGGATGGATGGACTAAAACATTTACCATATATGAACTGGGTAGAATGGATTAAAAAATTAAATACTTTCAAGTACGGAGTACATTTAATGAGAACTCATGCAGCTGGGACATTTGCTCTTAATTGTGCTTATTTAGGTATTCCATGTATTGGATATGAAGGATTAGATACCCAAATGAAATGTCATCCAGATTGTACAGTAGAATTAGGTGATATAACAAAAGCAAAACAAATCGCCAAAAAGCTTAGGAAAGACGAAGAATTTTATTTATATTGTAGTAATATAGCAAAAGAAAGTTATAAAAAATATTATCATGAAAATCAGTTTTATAATTCCATCAAGGAACAACTTAAAATATCTTAAATGGTCATATGATTCTATTAGAAAGAATCAAGGAGATCATGAAGTAGAAATTTGTGTAGCAGATGATGCTAGTACAGATGGTACATGGGATTGGTGTGAAGATATGATTAAGGAAGATTCAAAATTTAAGGCAATCAGAAATGATGGACCGGATAGACAAGGATTAGTTATATTAAATGATAGACTAATTAATGAAATAGCTAGTCATGATATATGCATGGTATTTCATGCAGATATGTATTTATGTCCAAAAGCATTAGATGCAGTTGAATCTCATATAAAGCCCAGAACAATAGTTTCATTAACAAGAATTGAACCACCATTGCATCCAGAAGGGGTTGAAAAGATAGTAGAAGATTTTGGTGTAGAACCAGAAGAATTCAAAGAAGATGAACTATTAAGATGGTTAGTAGGATTTAACCAAGGAGAAGAAATTCCTGATACAGAAGGTATATTTGCTCCATGGGCATTCTATAAAAAAGAATTTCAAGAGATTGGTGGACATGATAAATTATTTGCTCCACAATCAAAAGAAGATTCTGATATATTTAATAGATTTCAATTAAATGGAACTAAGTTTGTTCAAACTTGGAAAGGATTTGTATATCATATGACAAGTAGAGGTTCTAGATTCAATCCATATTCAGGAGGAGCTCCTGGACAAAATTCAAAAGAATGGATTGGAACTACTACCAGGAATATGAGAAACTTTATAAGAAAGTGGGGCCATGCTGTAAGACATGATGAATTTATGAAACCTATCATTCCACCAAAGTATGACATTGGATTTATTATTAAGAATGCTAATTTACAATTAATAGAAGTTCTTGAACCATGGTGTAGTTCGGTGTATTGTGATATAAACGTAGAAGAATATATTGCAAAAGAACATACATTGTATGATTTATATGATAAGTTTTTTACATTAGATAATGATATAGATAATAAAATAATAATTGAAATTAATGGAGATAAGTTTACGCAACAAGATTACCAATACATCCAACAGTTATCTGATATATTTTCTGATAGCGGAGAAATAGGAACATTTGATCTTGGAAATTTATACATTAATATAAATAGTTTAGAAACATACCAAAAGGAGTTAATAAAATGCAAAGAGTAATAGTAACAGGCGGAGCTGGTTTTATCGGTTCACATGTAGTAGATAGATTAGTTAGTATGGGAGTACAAGTATCTATCATAGACGATTTTTCTACAGGGAAAGTAGAAAATGTAAATAAAGCAGCATATTGTTGGAAACAAGATTTAGCAACAGTTAATATAGATGATCTAACAGAATTTATGAAAGGAGTAGATACTGTATTCCATTTAGCTGCAATGGCAAGAGTTCAACCTTCCATTGAACAACCAATTCCATTTCATGATGCAAATGTAACAGGTACTCATAATTTATTAGTAGCCGCGCAAGATGCTGGTGTTAAAAAGTTTATATTTAGTTCATCAAGCTCTATATATGGAAATGCAAAAGTTCCTACAACAGAAGACCATGCAAAAGATCCAATTTCACCATATGCAATGCATAAATTAATTGGTGAACAATACTGTAAATTATTTAGTACATTATATGACATTGATACAGTATCTTTAAGATATTTCAATGTATATGGAGATAGAATGTCATTAGAAGGAGCATATAGATTAGCTATACCAATTTTTGCATCTCAGATTAAAGAAGGTAAGCCATGTACTATTAATAATGATGGTAACCAAAGAAGAGACTTTACATTTGTAGATGATGTAGTAGATGCAAATATATTAGTTGCAACTTCTCTTAAAGAATTTAAAGGAGATGCATTTAATATTGGTAATGGAGATAATACATCAGTAAACGAATTAGTTGAAATGATGGGTGGTGAAAAAAGTTATGGTAATAAAGTAATTGAACCATTTGAAACTTTAGCATGTAATGCAAAGATAGACTTAGATTTAAATTGGCAACCAAAAGGTGATCTTAAAAAATGGATTGCTCAATATATGGAAAAGATAAATGGCTAGAAAAAGTACAATTGGTATAGTTGGCCAAGGGTTTGTTGGTACAGCTGTAAATGAAGGATTAGCAAAATTTTATAATATTGAAACATTTGATATTAAGAAAGATAGTACATGTAGTTCTTTAAAAGAATTAATTGAAAAATGTCAATTTATTTTTATATGTGTTCCAACACCAATGAATGGAGATGGTTCATGTTATACAGAATTTGTACATGAAGTTATTAAAGATATCGATAGGATGACAACTAAAAAGAAGATCTTGATAGTTAAATCTACAATACCTCCAGGAACAACAGAAGGCTGGAATAAACAATATGATAACGTTGATGTTGTATTTAACCCAGAATTTTTAACAGAAGCAAATTCAATTGAAGATTTTAAAAATCAAAATAGAATTATTGTCGGAGGTAATAGACCAGCTACAACAAAAGTTGCAAGAATATTCAAAAAAGCTTTTCCAAAAGTTCCTATCATTAAAACAGGTTCAACATATGCAGAAATGGTTAAGTATGTTACTAATTCATTTCTTGCAATGAAGGTATCATTTGCAAATGAAATGTATGAAACATGTGAAGGGTTGGATATTGATTATGATAAAGTAATTGAATATGCTATCCATGACGAAAGATTAGGATATTCACATTGGATGGTTCCAGGACCAGATGGAGATTTCGGATATGGAGGACATTGCTTTCCTAAAGACGTTCAAGCATTAATTAAAGTAGCTTGTGCAAATGGAGTACATCCATTAATGTTATTAGCAACTCATGCTAAAAATTTAGAAGTAAGAAAAAATAGAGATTGGGAAGAACAAAAAGGAAGAGCTGTTATATAATGCAATACTTTATTAACATATTAGAAGATACCAATCAAGATTTTTCAAAAGAAATTTATTTGCTAGGTGAACAATCCTTTAAGGTTTTCTGGGCAGGAAGCGCATTTGAAAAATTACAAGAAATGGTAGTTAAACATCCAGATTTTATTGAAGGAGTTAATATATTAGATGATAAAGGAACTACATATTCAGTTGAAGAATTTTTAGATAAAATTGCAAAACTACAAATAAGGACACAATGAAGTTAATAAATGGAAATGGTCAATTAGGTTTGCATTTGAAAAATCAAAAACATTTACATGATGGATTAGATGTAACTATTTATCATACATGGAATGTTGCTGATAAATCTAAAAGTGTTCAACAAGAAGAATATGAAAAATTTACAAGGTTTGTTAGAAAAACTAATGATAGGATAGTATTTATATCAACCAAATCAGATAATGATACTTGGTATACATGGTATAAACAAAAAGCAGAAGGATATTTATTATCACATTATAAAGATTGTATGATATTAAGGTTACCAACATTTATAGGCACTCCATGTAAATTATTTGAAGCGAATGCAAAAGCTTGGGGAGAGGTCGAATTGATATCAGTTGAAAATGCAGCAAAAGAAATTATTAATGCAATTACGTTTCAATTGAAACAAAGTAAAAATGGATTAAATAGAATTTATAATATTAAAGGTGAAACAATATCAGCTCAATTAGTAGTTGATATATTAAAAACAAAATAGTTATGAAAAAGAAAATATGGTATGCTCCAAATAAGTTTGAAGCTTATGGAGAAGAAGAGATAAAAGCAGTTGAGGCTTGTTTAAGAGATGGATGGTTAGCTGGATTTGGACCTAGGTCAATTGAGTTCGAAGAAAAGATGGCTGATATGTTTGGAAAGAAGTTTGGGTTATTTGTTAATTCAGGTTCATCAGCTTGTTTATTAGCAATTGCATGTTTGGATTTACCAAAAGGTTGTAAGATTATAACTCCTGCTTGTACATTTTCAACTACATTAGCACCTATAATTCAATTAGGATTTGTTCCAGTATTTTGTGATGTTAATCTAACATCGTATGTTCCAGATATTAAAGATATAATTGACTTAATTGATGATGATGTTAAAGCTATTATGGTTCCTAATTTGATAGGTAATAAACCAGATTGGAAACTACTTAAGTCAGAACTAGAAAGACTAGGAAGAACAGATATAATTGTAATAGAAGATTCTGCAGATACGGTTACTCATACAAATGAAACTGATATTTCAACTACTAGTTTTTATGCATCTCATGTTATTACAGCAGGTGGAGCTGGTGGAATGGTTATGTTCAATGATGAAAAATATAAGAAAAGAGCATTGCAATATAGAGATTGGGGACGAATAGGAGACGATTCTGAAATTATAGATGATAGGTTTAATCATAAAGTGGATGGCATTCCTTATGATCATAAATTTTTATATGGAGTATTAGGATACAATATGAAAAGTTCTGAAATGAATGCAGCATTTGGTCTTGTACAGATTGAAAGATTTAAACAATTCAAAGATATTCGTAGAAAAAATATAGAACGTTATTTAGAAAATCTAAAAGATGTACCAGAATTGATATTACCAGATGATAGTATAGAACCAAATTGGTTAGCTGTTCCATTGCAATGTGATAAAAGATTGGAATTATTAACATATCTCGAAGATTGTGATATACAAACTAGAGTTACCTTTGCAGGTAATGTAACTAGACATCCTATCTATAGAGAATACTTACAAGAATTTACTAATTCAGATACTATTATGAAAAATGGATTTCTATTAGGAGCTCATCATGGTATGACAATTGAAGATGTAGATTATGTTTGTGATAGAATTAAAGAGTTTTTTAACAAATGAAGGTAGTATATATTACAGGTTGTTTAGGTTTTATGGGTTCTTATGTTACAAGAGCTTGTTTAGAAAAAGGTTGGTATGTAAAAGGTATTGATAAAATGACATATGCATCTAGACCTGATCTATTAGATGAGTTTAATCAATACCCAAATTTTTCTTTTCATAAAGAAGATATTGCAAATTTATCTTGGTTATATGATTGTGATTATATTATTAATATGGCTGCAGAAACTCATGTAGATAATTCAATAGTAAGTAGTACAGATTTTGTACATTCAAATATAAATGGTGTGCATAATATATTAGAATTAATGCGAACTAAAAAATTAAAAGTTCCTACTTTAATTCATTTTAGTACTGATGAGGTATACGGAGATATTGTCGATGGAGCTCATAAAGAAACAGATCTATTAAAGCCAAGTAATCCATATTCAGCAACAAAAGCCGCGGCCGACCAATTGATATTAGCTTGGAGTAGAACATATGATATTCCGTATGTAATTATAAGGCCTACTAACAATTATGGAATAGGACAATATGTAGAAAAATTAATACCAAAGGCATGTAAATGTATTCATTTGGGTAGAAAGATTCCATTACATGAAAGTGGTGAACCAATAAGAAATTGGTTACATGCATCAGATACAGCTGAAGCTGTTATAAAAATTATTGAGTCAGAAAAAGTAAATGAAATATATAATATATCAGGCAACTTTGAGCAAAAAAATATTACAACAGTTTATAAAGTTTTATCTTTATTCTTCAATGATTATAGGCCATCAGATCATATAGATCTATCATTTTCAAGACCCGGCCAAGATGTAAGGTATTGTATTGATGATTCAAAGCTACAAAGGTTAGGATGGAAACCAAAATGTTCATTTGATAAAGAACTACCATCAATAGTAAATTATTATAAACAAAATTTTATTTGGTAATGAGAAATATAGCATACTTTGGTTGGTCAGGAAGTCCTGATCAGGAAACAACAAATTTGTTTCGAAACTGTATAAAAACTTTAAAAGAAGTTGCAGACGTAGATATATACGTTACAACATTTCCTGGTGTATTAGATAAAGATATAGAAGAGTTAGTAACTCCAATGTATGTATCAAATGAACAATGGGACAATAGAAGACTAACAGCTAAATTAGAAAAAATGTTAGAAATAAAAATGGAGCCAGGAGATAGATTTTATTATTGTGACGGTGATTTATCTTTTAGATCTGATCCATTCAAAGTATTTGATGAATATCCTGATATGGATGTATTTTATACAGAAAGACATTATCAATTTGAATTTCCAGTTAATGGAGGTGTATGGGGATTCAAGTATAGTGAAGAAGTTGAAAAATTTAGACAATGGTTTGTATCGCAAGTACAGAATCCAACTTGGGAGCCATATGTATATTTAAGAAATAACCATCCATACGTTACAGAGTTTGATCATAAAGATTGGTGGGTTGATCAAGATTTCTTGAATTGTATTCATTGGAGAACAGATTGGGTAAATCATGATATTGGAACTAATCTAAATATAAAGAATGTAGGTTGTAAATATAACCTTATTGTACAAATGCCAGTTGAAGAAGTAATACGACAGTATGATCCTGTTATTATGCATTTCAAAAGCGGTGGTTCCAACCGTTGGTATAAAGATGTTAATTTACGTAAATAGTCATGCCAAAAGTTAGACCCGATCAGATTCAAAATGATCATCAGTATAAAGAAAGAATCCCACGACGTAGTAATAAAAAATTAGAAGAATTTACTCGAGATGCAAGTAAGCGTAATAAAAGGGTAAAGAAGCGTCGAAGTTAGATATTTATATTAAACATATAAAAATATAGGAGAATACAAATATGTACACAAGAGAACAAATAGAAGAAGCTGTAAAAGCCAAAGGTTACAAATGGTTTGAAGATGTTAACAACAAAGGCTATGATGTAAATATTGTAGGTGTTAGAAACAATGCAACAAAAGGTAGAGTTACTAATGCATTTGATGACCATATTACCATATCTTATAAAGTTGATGGTGAATGGAAATTCCATTGCTATAAATGTACAACCGATCCAGGAACTCATTGGGTGGAAAACATAATGAGAAAGGAAGGAGTTGCTGTACTTAAAGAAGGCCAGTATAGAGGATCTCATAAGATTCGATTACATCAAGGTAGGTATCCTGCATTAGGTCAACAAAGAGACGTAACCGTTTATAGAGATAATAACAGAGACGGTAAATATGATCTAGATGATGATAATACACAAACAGGATTGTTTGGTATTAATATTCATAGAGCAACTGCAAGACCAGGAAAAACATCAACAAGAGTAGATAAATGGTCAGCAGGATGTCAGGTAATTGCTAACAATGATGACTGGCATGAATTTTTAGATATATGTTATGAAGCAAAAGCAATTTGGGGCAATTCGTTTACATATACTCTATTAGAATCAAATGATATAGCACCAGAAGAGGAAATAGGGTGTTAGAACCAGATGAATGGGATGACTGGTATCCCGACCATGCATTATGAAAAAGTTAAAAGATATATTACAGGAACGCAAAGTACTGAGCGTGTTTGATTTTGATGATACGATTGCAAAATCTGATGCCTGGATATATGTCACACGAAAGGGCAGGACTATAAAAAAATTAGATCCTGCCCAATTCGCTGTTTATAAACCAAGGCCTGGAGAAGATTTTGATTTTAGAGATTTTGATAGAAAAATTAGAAATCCTAGACTAATTAAACAAAATGCTGATTTACTAAAGAAACAATTAGCAAAAGCTCAAAAAGCTTCTAAAGGTGCAAGAAAGGTAACTATATTAACTGCTAGGAGATTAGGACAGCCGGTAACTAGTTTTTTAAAGACTATGGGTATTGATGCATATGTTGTACCATTAGGGGATGCAAATCCACAAAAGAAAGCTGATTGGATTGAAGCTCAAATTAAAAAAGGATATGATACTGTATATTTTATGGACGATTCAAATAAGAATATTGCAGCTGTAAATAACATGTTAAACAAATATCCTCATGTAAAATCTATTACAAAATTAATTAAAGAAGATAAATCTGTTGTTCAATATAAAAACAAAGCTTTGCGATACAATAAAAGATTAAAACATCTTAAAGAGATGAAATTAAAAACTATATTGAAAAATGTATTATCAGAAGGAATGTCCAAAAATAAAGTACAGGATATTATAGAAAGAGTACTTCCACAAATTGCACAAGATAGAGGTTTAGGAAAAAAAGGTATGCCAAAAGTAAAACTTCATCATGACATTTATGCTAGGTTGAGTGGTATCGAAGATATGAGAGGTGAAGAAAGTGATTCAACAAAAGCACAATGGGTAGATAAAGATAATACAATTTATATATACTATCCTAATATGATGAATGAAGAAGATGTTATTAGAAGTGTACTGCATGAATTTGAACATACTCATCAGGATGCAAAGAAGAATGAAAAATATCGTGAACAAGGATATGATAATAATCCATATGAAATAGCAGCTAGAAATGCTGAAAAGAAATGGAAAGATTATCTATGATCAAATTAAAACAAATATTATTAGAAACTATCACTCCAGACAAATTAATAGATGCTTGGAGAGAAGAGGCTAAGGCTAATGATAATAATTGGACCGGAGGGTCTATGTACAAATATTATTGTAGACGAGATAATTGTGGACCAGCTGCACAAGATCTTAAGAGTTTTGCAAAACAAGAATATGGTATAGAATTAGAAAGTCCATTTCCAAACAAAACACAAGGATTTTTTAGAGCAGATAAAGTAGTATCAGGTAAAAAAGATTTCACTAAAGAAATGAAACAAGAATTTTTAGATGATGGTGGTAACTTTAATAATGCTAAAGAAAGAGAGGCTTGGATTGAAAATAGTAAGTATTCAGAAGCTTGGAAATATATTCCACATTATTGGTTAGTAGATAAAAAAGGTAATATATATGATCCAGTAGGACAAGAACAATTTGTAGATAAAAAATATGCAAAGGATTTAGATAAAGACCGATACGTTGAAGATGATCCGGAAGTACCAAATGACTAAATTAAAAGACATATTAAAGGAAGTATTGACACAACAAATACCAGATACGTTTTATCATGCTACATACAAAGCTTTACTGCCAAGTATCAAAGCAACAGGATTAGATACTAGAGAAGCTGCATTAGCCTGGGAAGATTCAAAACCAGGTATTGTTTATTTAGCTAATGATCCTGGAG
>Ga0209232_1000974_pt1 | contig 16301 bp, 14 predicted proteins | sample ETNvirenome_2_60_FD_184066 | JGI IMG/M metagenome (GOLD analysis project Ga0209232, IMG submission 184066) | Marine viral communities from the Pacific Ocean - ETNP_2_60 (SPAdes) (version 2) | ecosystem: Environmental > Aquatic > Marine > Oceanic | place: Pacific Ocean | collected 2013-06-22
ATTAAATATTTTGAAGCTATAGGCAAAAGCAGAGGTAGTGCCATCACCACTAAAGCTGACTTTTGTTGTAGTGCTACTGACTGTCATATCTACTCCTACTTACTTTCTTATACCTTATTTTTATGTGTCAGCAAAGTCTTAGAACCTATTTACAAACTGACTAGGTGGTATGTAAAATTCTTGACCTGTTTCTCTTTCCATTCTTTTTTCCATACGTTTTAAATATCCTGGGTTTGCAAATTCTTGCAATTCATAAACGAATAAATAATCTAATGCCAATTTTGTATAAAATAAATTTATGAATGGTGTATTTCTCAAAGCCAATCTTACTGTAGATGCAGAAGCATCATCACCATCTCTAAATTTTGCAAATATTTTTAAAATATCAGCAGCTGTTCCCAGTGTTGGACCAGCAAAAGTTTCTAAAGGACTTTGACCATAACGATTAAATTCGCCAAAAATAAAATCCCCATAAATACCAGCACCGCCACCTTGCACAAAAGCTCGTGTTAGTGTTTCTGTGTTAAGTGTATAATTCTCTCCAAACACTTCTTGAGGGTCTCTACCTTTCAAAACATCTTTCATTGCATTAGCTAGATAGCCCATCATTGTTGTACCAACCATCATTTTTGCTAAACCAACTATGCCGCCAGTAGCAAGCTGCCTACTCATACCCTTAGTAATATACGTTATAGGAAATCCTTTTAACTGCATTAATAATCTAAATGCTTCACCACCAACTGTGCCTCTAGGCAATCCTTGATTCATAATTGCTCTTTCTCTTGCCCCAGGTGTAGGTATAGCTGTATCTGCACTATCCGTTAGATAAGAAGCAAATTTAGTTCTTAAATCATCTTTAAATTGCACTCTCATTTTGTCTGTAATATTTAATGTATTTTCTCTGTCCCTTATAATTGGGTCTATACTTTCATTTTTTAAATTATCTATTTCTCTGGGTATAAGGTATTTTCTACCATCAACAGCTTTCATGTCTAACGTTTTAACAAGCCCCCATTCATCTTTTCCAATTCCATAAAGCCTAAGAAGCCTTTGTGTTTCTGGCGGTATTTTATCAAAACTTTTATTTGCATAATTTGCTAAGTCTGCTGATAACATTCTTGCGATACCTGTTTTTTGTGCATTGTTCCACCAAGTCATTCCATTTAATTTAAAAAATGTTTGATGTAATTTAGCAATTTTCCCAGGTCCACTATCATTTGCACCAAATCGTGCGTGAACATCACCTAACATATTTTCAACACCCACATTCAAGAGATAAGCTAATTCTTTTTGTTGTTTAGTTTCAAACATTCTAAAAGTATCAGCGAAAGCTCTCGCATATGAACCAAATATACCTCTTTGTGTATTTGAATTTATAAAAGCTGCCTTTGTTCCTAAATCAGAGATTGACGATATGGTTGCAAAACCCAATTTTGCCATGTTTTGAACCATTCTTACACCAGCAGATATTCCTGCAAAATCTACATTTAAACCCCAAACTGGTTGACCTGCTCCTCTTGCTCTTGTTGTGCCATCTAATTCTGCAAATTGATTTTTTAAAATTCTATCGTTGATTTTACTAAATATTGCTGGTTTAGATTTTGCTTCAGATTGCATATCACTTAATACTTTTTTAAACATATTTTGTGGATTTGTACCAAAAGTTTCAAGCAATCCAATAGATTGTGCATCATGTGTAATTGAATTTATTACTGCTTCTGAAAATGTCATTCTAGTATATTTGTTTGCATAAGCAAAAGCAGATTTGCCATCCCTAAAATGCAATATTCTTTCGCTGCTTAATTTTTTTGCTAAGTTTCTTGGGCCTGTAAACTGAGACAACTGGTCTATTATGCCGTCATCACTATAAATAGCATCTGTTTTTTGGTGGTTTCCTGTAACTAAATTATCATAAATATTGCCAAGAAACTCATCTTCACCCATTCTCGGTGGTTTATGTTTGAATGTTTGCTCTCTATTGATAAAATTTTTGACGTCATTTATCCAGTTTTGTTTATCAACCGCTGTACCCTTTCCTCTTATAAGTATTGGGTCATGTGACTGACGAACAACATAATTCTCTAATTCACCAATATTTGCACCATTTCTATTTTTTCTATCCAGTAATCTTTTTTGAATTTTTCTCACCGCTTCTGCTATTTGCCTTGCTTCTTTACTGCCACTTGAACCAAGTCCATCAAACAATTCTCTATATATTTCTGCATCTAATTCATTAGCTTGAAACAATTTAAGCAAATCATTTCTTTTAAGTTCTGCTGCCAGTATTCCTAAATGGTCAGACATGATAGCCTGTTGTTTTGCATCTACACTATATAAACCACGTCTTGCATCTCCAACCATTAAAGCTGATAATGCCTTTCCTGGATTGCTTGGCTCTGTGCGAATGACGTTCATTATATTTCGATATGCTCTGGCGTTAATTAATTGATTTCGTTTTTGTATTGCAGCAGATATTTTTGCTTGTTTTGTAATTTCCGCTGCTTCTGCATATAAGTCTTTCAGTGTTTCGTCTCCGATAACGCCACCACGCTTTTCAATTCTTTGTTCCATTACATCTAAGATATCTTTCAATTCTTCTTTCAATAATGGAAAATCGTATTTTTTTGATACTTGCTGAAGATTTGTTAAACATATTTTTGTCATCGTTTATAATTCCTGTTCATACATTCAGCAGCAAGTCTTGTTATTTCTTCAAAATTTTCTGACTTAGAAATTAAATCATCTGCCGCTTCTATCTCTCTTGCAAACTCGCTGGGTATTGGTATTTCTGAATTTTCTAAATCTCTCAGTAGAAGTTCTGATTCTGCAAGTAATTCATTTAACGCTAACTCTTCAATGGTATCAGAAGCAGCGTCCATTTCTTGCAAAACTTCTTTTTGGTCCACCATATTCCCAAGATTATAATCTTCCGCTAATGCTTGGTCTCTCAAATTGTAAAATTCTTGTTCTGTTAAATCGCCTTGTCTTTGTGCTGTAGCAAAATCAATTCTTTCTTGTCTGTCTATTGACTCAGACAAAACTGTTAAAAAAGTCTCATCCGTCATTCCTGCTGGGTTTATTTTATAAAAGTCAGCTAAATCTGAAAGTTCTTTTGCTTTTTCAAATTCTAAAACTTGAGCGGAATCAAATTGTGAAAACACAGAACTTGAATGTAAATCTTCTGATAATAAATCTAAAAAATCTGCCACAGAAAAATCATCTATATCTCCATCAAATGACTCTGGGATATACCCTTCTTCTCTCGCTCGTGTAATTAATTCTTCTAATGTTTTTCCGCCTTTTGCTTCTGTCTTGGCGATTGAAAAATAATTTTTATCAAAAATAGATTTTACATCCCCAATATTAGTGTCCTTTGTTGATATTCCTCCTTCACTTTTGACGAATTGAATAAGTGTTTTTGGTTTTTTTACCTTTAGGTTTTCTGGTAGTGATTTTCCTTTTGTTTTAAAAACCGATATCTCTTCAATACCAGGAGCATCATCTTTAACAACTATTTCTGCTTTTACATTTCCATCTTTATCAAATGTTCTTTCAACAGAACGAACTGTTGGGTCTACATCTTTTACTCTTTTTGCTCTTCTTATAATATTTTCTGCTGCAAGATTTACGGTTGCTTGATGTAAATTACCTCCAGATATTTCTTGGTCATTAACTGCTTGAGCAACAGATGTTGTTAAAGCCTGGTCTCGTATTTCTTGCTTTGATGCGTTTATTCTATCAGATAATTTTCCAAAACCTACGTGAAGACCTCCTCCCATAACACCGCCAAATGTAACATTAAGAAAACTATCCATAAGACCATAATCATTGTCTTGTTCATAATTAGCTTGTAAGTTGATAGGTATTTCTAATAACGAAGCACCAACAACACCATCTGTCACACCTGTTGCAAATCTACCGCCAGTTTTTCCATAACGAGCAGCAAAACTTGCAGCCCTAGCTGTGCTGACAACAGGCAAAAACGCAGATGCAATATTTATAGGGTCAAGTAAACTTGCTGCTATTCCTGTTGCGAATTGTAATGCACCTAACCGAAAACCTCCTCTTGACCTACTCAGTGTCAAATTAAAAGCATCTCTTTTGTCTTGTCTTTCAGCAAGCAGTTTTGCAACACCCTCTTTCATTCCTTGAGGACCAACTTCTATCCCTGGTCTATAATATTCACTCTCTTTATACTCATCTGGAGATAATATTTTACCTCTTTCTATTTCTGCTTGTCTTTGTTCAAAAAACCTATCAGCAACATTCAATGGGTTGTAATAAAAATGTTGGTCTAATGTTGCGCCCAAAACATCTAGCGAACCCACTTTTGTTGTGCTGAAATATTTTTCAGATATATTTGGGTCATATTCTTGTTCTGGAATATATATCTCGACCATTAAAATAATTTTCCGATAAACTGCAATGGATTATTAATAAATTGTCTATCTGCTGTTCCTGGGTTTAAAATTTTTGATAACTGTTGTTGTTTTTCTTGTAACTGGGTAGCACCGCTAATCAAATCACTAAATTTAACTTCAATAAATGAAAGTTGATTATCAGATTTTCTGCGAACAAGATTACCTGTTTTATCAATAAGATACACACCAGAGTTATCTGTTGTTGTTACCCATCTTCCCTCGTTAATAATATCTGTAATATATTCCTCATCTGTAACAGATTCTTGAATTCCTACTTGCGTTGGAACTTCAATAATATCCAGCAAGTAATTCTTTTCTAAATCACCTATCGATTTTTCTAACAAAGTTCCTATTTGTTCTTTGAATCCATCAAAGCCTTTTTTTAATCTTACAGAATTATTTTTGACTTGAATGAAAGAATATTGGCTATTAATGACAGCATCGGCTGCTTTCTTTGCTGCTTCTTTTGGGTCAATATCTGAAATCGACATATAGTAAAAAGCTGTATTTTTAACAACATCTCTCATTGCAAACACATGAGCAGCCCTCTTATCAGTAGCCGTTCTTTGAAGCACATCTTCAAAACCACCACCAATAATACTTCTTGAATAATCACTTAATTCCTGTCTTACTGCTTCTGTTGTGGCATCTCTTTGGTCCGTTGTAAGTTCTTGTTTAAATCTTTTTACAGACTCAACAGAATTTGCTGCATCAACATCAAACATATATGCGTTGTTTGGATTAGCTATAATAATGTTATCAACGATTGTAATAACACCTCGGTTCATCATGTTTCTTAAAACCATTGCGCTATTTTCTTCGCCAAATGAATTGATGAACTCATTTCCAATTCGTGACTTTTCATTGTAATCTTCAGCAGAATTATATTGATTTTGAAATACAGACATTTCGGCATCTGTCGTAAGTCGTATGTCTATTTCTGCAATACCTAATTGTCTTTGAAAACTAATTCTTTGAAATGTATTTAGCTCTCCTTTTTGTTCTTGTAAGTATCTTACAGGGTCAGTCGCAAGTGCTTGATTTCTAGTTTCAAGCATATTACCCAGAATTTTTATCGTATTTAATTTTTCCGTTACTCTTTCTGGATTAGTTTTTGCAAGCTCCCTTACTTCTTCATTAAGTTCATTAATGGTTCTATTTATGTCGGTTGTCTTTGAAAACTCAATATCTTTAAATAAACTTCCAGCCTCTTGTGCCGACAATATGGTTTTTCTAAATGCTTCCGCACCTTGTGTATCTTCCATTGAAATGTAAAGATTTTCCGTTTCATTAATAATTTCTTTTAATTCTTCGCTAATACTTCCTTTCGAAATTGAAAGACTATCAATAATATTTTTTTGATTTACATTTATTTGTTCTTTTACTTTATCTTCTTTTTGATTTAATTCTGAATTAATGATTGCAAGAGCTTTCGTTCTTAAATTATCATCCTCGTTTCCTTGAAACAAACCTGTGTTTTGAATTACATTGTCCTTTTCCGCATTAAGTTGAGCAACCGATGCCCCATCTACAATTTGTCTTAAAGAAGTTAAGATTTGCTCTGTATTTTCTGCTTTTATACTTGATTGTTCTCTTTTAATTCTTGTAACTAATCTATCTCTTTCTGGTCCTTCAAGAACACTAAAATCAATAGCTCCAAGCTGCTCACCTTTCATTATACGGTCAAAAAGTTCTTCATCTGCCTTTAAAATTAAATCATCAGGCGCATCTGCTATCGCAATAAAAAACTGCTCGATAACTTCTTCTTTTAGTTCTGTTTCAACTCTTGTTTTCTTTACATTAACTTGATTTCTAATTTGTTGTTTTGCAGTCGAGCTAATTGTATTGTCTTTTTCATTTTCTTTCAAAATATCATCTAATTCTTGAGGAGTTGTGGCGGCTGCAATCGCTGCTTCTGTGTTCCCTTTTTTAATATCTTGGAATACCTTTGTTTCATCATATTTAATTTTTAATCCTTGAAGTCTAAAATCCTCAAATGCTTTTTTTAAAGATGACTCATAATATGAATATACTGCGTCTTGTGGATTGACAGAACGCATCAATTCCATGTGTGTTTCAATATCTTTGTTGGCTTTATTTGCTCTATTAGCTTGTTGCCTTGCGAAAGCAATGTTTGCTCCTGCCGATGAAAAACCTAAAGATAACTCATCAAATGTTCTTGATAATTGAGATTTTTGTTTGGGTGTAAAGTCTTCATAGGAACTTAAAAGTTTTGTTTTCAAATCTTTCTGAAAATCACCTGCAAAGTTTTGATAATCTGAAACAGTTTGTGATTTATCATTTCTGTTATAAGTTTGCCATTCTTCTTTAAGAGCGATAGTCATATCACTTTTTGCTTCTGTAGTTTGGGCATCTTTTTCAGCTAATGCAAAGTCAGCAGCTACCTTACCTGCTTTTGATAATGTTTGCTGAAACCCTGCAAAGGCTCTACCTGGTGCAGTAAATGCTGCCGTGTTTGCTCGTGGTGATAACTGACCAGCAGCTAATTCTTGTGTTGGTCCTAAACCTTTGTTATATAATGGTATTCTAGGCAATTAAAGTTGCTCCTGTTGCTGCTGCATCGGTAAATCCACCAAGCAATGATTGTTGTGCTTGTATTCGAAGTGCTTGCGCTGTTGCTTGTCCTTCAATCCGTGATAAGGTTGCTTCAGACTCTTTTTGCATCTGCTGAATACTTGATGCGTATTGTATTCGTGCTGCATCTTTTTCTGTGTTGAAATAAGCATCGGCTAAAGCCTGTAATGGGCTGCCTGACATTTGTATGTTAGACTTCGCTGTTGCCACTCTTTGTGTGCTTATAAGCCTGTCTGACTGTCTTCTAAGCGCAGCTTCTTCTTCTTTTTTCTGCCTTTGTAAAAGGATTGCTTCGTTTTCAGCAACCTGTGCATTATATTCAGCTACCTGTTGTGCAGCACGAGCAGCAGCCTGGTTTCCTTTTGAACCCATAACACCACCAAGAACCTGACCACCTATGGCTGCTGCTATTAATGCTTGTGACATTATTTAATCCTCGCCATGCGGTAATAATCACCGCCATCTACACCATATTGTCTCATCAAACCCTCATTCTCAAACCCTAACCATCGTGCAAATCGTATGGCTGTGGGGTCATCTGCCGATACACTTGCTTGTATTCTATCCAATTCATTCTCTGTTTCAATCACATCAAACATATAATACGTGTGTTTTACTACTGACTTGTATTTTATCTTACCTTGCTTTGATATAAAAAACCAACCTTCTGCAACTCTTCCCCACATCTTGTGAATACCACCCATGCCTAATATTACATCATCATCAGTCAATGTATAACCATGCACCTGGTCTGGTGCAATAAATGCATCTTTATGTTGTTTTTCAATAACAAAGTCTAAGTCTATGTTTTCAATATCTTTTTTATCAAATGTTCTTAATTTAAGCATCGAATGTATTAGACCTTCTCATAATTGCCAGTATTGTCATAGGCAACGGTTGGTTTTGTCTTACTATTACTTGTGCATCATTATCATATCCAGATGGAAAGAATATTTCCTTATCACCATTAAATAAAGGTATTGGACCATCCATAGCCATACTGCTATCACGAAACGGCATACGGTCAAGATTATTCAAGTCTGGTCCTGTTTCTGCTCCTACGGTATCAATAAATCGTGCCGTTACACCATGTATTCGTTTAATTTTTCCTTGTGATATACCATCATCAGCACCAGCTTCCATACGCAAGGTTTCTACCAATGAGTCATAATTATATCCAACATGAATGACACCACCACTTCTATCTAAGGTAATGTTACCATTTGTTACAGTTTTGTCAGCATGGCTTGCTCCATCTACTAACACTGCTACGGTCTCACCTTCCAAATGATTTATTCCGGTAACGGTAGAAATTTTCTTTTGTATTTCACCACCAGATATGTAAGTTGTAAATGGCGTTCCGTTTGTTGCCTTACGTACCACACCACTATTAGGCAAAAATACCAAATCAGCATCATCGGCTATTGTTCCGGTAGTTGCTGTTGATAATGTAATTTTACTTTGCCCAGCTAATGCAACAACGGTTGTTCCGGATGCTATGTTTGTTCCTGTAACAACCATACCTGTTGATATTGTTCCTGATACATTATCAATATCAATAACCGTAGAACCACTACTAATACCACTTCCATTATTTACTTTCGCTGCTGGAAAACCACTTGCTGAACTCAAATCAACATTGATAGTAAAATTATTATCATCCACTTTTGTAACAATAACCCCTGTATTATTTACCGTTGTCATACCTACAATATCAAAAATAGCTACTTGGTCATTGGTTGCAAAACCATGATTATCAATATTGATGTTAGCAGGATTTGCTTTACTAATTGATTTGATGCTTTTAGTTGCAGGGTTTGCCAACTCAAAGGTATTGGTTTGCGAATTAAAGACTGTAAAACTATCGCCATTAAGTTCGGTCATACCAACGACATCATTAATAACAACATCATCACCGTTACTAAATCCATGTGAGGAAGATGTTACGGTAAGAGTTTGGTGGTCTATTGTTACACTACTTACCTGGTCGGTTGACAAAGACACACCTGTTATGGTCTTAGCGGTGTTTTCAATCGTTACACCGGAATCAACAAAGAACGCATTTCGTATTTTTTGATTAAAATTAAATGATTTTAAATACACAATATGTCGCACTGTAGAACTATTGATGGTTCGTTTGACCGATAGATATACTTGGTCCTCTGTGCCACTTGGTATAGATGTAATGCTTTCTACGACCCCTGAGTTGCCGAACGGATGTTGATGCCATCCTACTGTATTGTTTGCAGGGTCATAACTGAGTCCAATCAGAACACCATCAAAACGCACAAACCATAAAATTAATTCTGGCTCTTGTTGCCATACCATATCAATTAAGCCACCTTTGGCAAGATGTTCTCCTAATATGGTTAAGTCTCTTCCCACCAGACCATCCGTATTTAAATCAAAGGTTACTTCTTTGACTTTCTCGCCACTTTTCTGCACCAGTATTGTACTAGCTCCTGCTCGAAGGGGTCGCACATTCGATACCCCAAAAGTTGTTTCTCGTAATACATTTACTGATGTTGGTGTAACCGCAGCCCCTTGTGTGCCACCAGATAACGTAAACTCTGCGCTTGTAGTAAGGATTTGTAAAAACCGTCCTGGTATCATGTGCTTGATAACATTTACCTGGTCAGATGCAATCGTAACATTTATAGCATCATCATCGTTTGTGCCAGGACTATGATTGGTAAAATCATCCGTTACTGAACCAAAAATGCTTTGTGGCTGTGCGGTTGTACCAGCAAAAAACAATCTTTCTTCATAAAACGCTACGGCTCTTGGAAATCCATTTCGGCTGCTAAATGCTCCTCTTGACCAGCGTGTTGTTCCATCTGTAGCGTTTTTTGGCAAAACAAGTGTATTGATATTTCCATTGACCGAATTATTTTGCACCACAGCAGTTGCTGATGTAGCGCTTGCTACCGCTGTAATTTTAACGAATCCTGTGCCACTATGCTGAAACTGCCATGTATGATTTCCATACACCTCTGAGCCAGATGTATGAACAGGTGCTTGCGCTCCTGTAGACTCGTTACTCCCAGCATCTGTTTTCTTATATACATTACCATTATGTCGTACTAAATCATTTTGTGAGTAGTTATCAGAAGAAGACCAGGCATCATGTTGTACTTCAACAATATCTCGAAAACGAAACAAAGAGCCTACATCCGATGATGCAAATAAATCAGCCGAAGCTGTCAGTGTTACTGTTCCTGTATTAGCATCTGATGTAATGGTTGTTGTTCCGATGTTTTCATCTTCATAAGGTCCATCTACAAAATCTACATCCGCTAATGTAAAAGACGTAGCCGTTGTTCGTGTAAGTTGTGCTGGTGCATGACTGCGATGGGCAATAAACATCACATCTGCTGATTGTGCAAATGTCAATTCTTTTACCTGTGCTACGGTATATGTAGTGGTTATCTCAACAATTTTTCCAGATGTGCCACCAGAAGAATACGCTGTAAAAGCAGAACTGTTAATACCTGATAATTCAAACGTATTTGTTGTTGCTCCTGCTACAGTAAACTCTCTGTTATTGAGTTCGGTCATACCAACAATCCCTTTGATAAACACTCTATCGCCATTGCTATAGCCGTGAGATGAAGCTGTAACTACCGCTGGGTTTGCTGCTGTAATTCCGGTTATGGATTTTGTTGCTTCAGTGAGTATTTCCTCGTCATTGTAAAAACGAATGTAGTTTAGACCAAACTCCAACACATAAGATACAGGCTCTTCCGATGCGGTATCTGCACCAAACTCAAAGTTTACGAGTCGCACCTCACCGCCATCTTTGGATGAATGAACATAATAACTTCCGGTTCTTCGAGTTATACCACCTTGAGGAAAGACCACCATGTTTTGCAAGGTTTGCACCCCTGCATTATATTTTTGTAAATCAACTCTTCCTTCTAATCTGGGTGTTAGCTCACCGGATTGGAAGTTGGTAACAATGGTTGATACTCGTGCCATATTACACTCTTACGTCAATAAACTCGCTCGATGTTAATCTATCTGGTACACCTTCCATCGCATCCATAGCTTTCGCTTCGGATAATCGTGCTTGGTATAACTGAAATATCTGACCGGATAGCGATGAACTTCCTGTTATGGCATAGGCAACTTCCGATGCCAGTTTATGTGCTATCGTGCTAGAAAGAAGACTATCATATTCTTCTGTATCAGTGACTCGTGCAACATAAATAATTTTACACGCTGTTTCATCTGATAATACTTTTCTGCCCTCAATCTTAAACATAACCTGTGTTTCATAAGCAGCTATGTCTTGATTGATGCTATCAGTAAAGAACGATAATACGCGCAAACAAAATGGGTCAGTAGGAAGTGAAAACTGATTGGTAAATCCGAACGCTGGTGTAGCGGAGTCTTTGGCAAGGGTTGCTCTGCGTATGGCTGAGTTCCAAGGGTGAGACCGTAATACTTGGTCTCTCACGGTAGTAAATCTTCGATTGCAGAGTTTTGCTTCTTTGGAGTTTTCATCAAGGGAAGTAATTGTTGCAGCCCCAAGTAAATCCATAGCTTCATTACAAATATCAACAACAGAAGACATAATTCTACCTCTTTAAGTGTAAGGGGCAGATTGCTCTGCCCCCAATGTTTTAGTCTACGGCATATTCAATAATAAATGCCATGTCTCCGGCTGTTCCACCAGTAGCATTGAAAGTTGCTGCTACGTAAAGTGGCTCACCTGGGTCTGTAGTTAAACCGCCAAGCTCAAATAGTTTTTGACCTGTTGTATTTAAATCCAAAACTTCATAGCGAAGTTCTGCGATTGCTGCGCCATCTGCAACAGATGTTGCTAAACAATCTTCATCTACAACCGTGTTGTCTAACTTATATAAGCCTACGTTATAAGTACAAGAACCACCTAATGCATCTGTTCCAATCCGAACGGATATAAGATTTGCATGAGATGGGATTGGAGCTAGATAAACAATATCATCATCTGTGCTATCCCCATCTGCTAAAGCAACATTTCCAGATGCAATTCGTATCCTTCCCCCCAACTCGCTTGCTGGATTAGCAACCGAAGGAAGAGCAAGATAATTGGCAACTAAGTCTGAGTTTTTAGTAGTCATTTTTATCCCCTATCTTAGTCTGGTGTTTCATCACAGAATATTTTAACAACTTTGGATTCTTCCATCCTAACTGCTCCAATATCCATACAATAGTAAACTTGAGTCGCATAACCTTTATCGTTACGCTCATCAATACGTGCAGATACATCCTTACCAATACCGAGGGTAAGTCCATCTTCAGCCCATGCAAAGCAAGAACGAATATCGTTTGAATCAATATCCAAACGATTCGTCATAATAAATTCAAAGCCTAAGAATGAATTTACATCCCCTTGAGCTAATGCCTTTACTGTATTGAAGTCTGAACTGGTGACTTGAGTTGTACCCAACAAATCTTCAATCTGCTTTGGACCTACTGCAATATACCGTGGTATTGAAGGGTCAACATCGTTTAAGTCCAGCTTACGTTTTGCTTCAAGCAATTTAGCTATGGTCAAACCATCGTTAGATGATGCTGAACCTACCATATTGTTTGTTGCGTCAAGTGTTGCTGAACCAGAACCTGTTTCACCTGTAGACGCTGTACCAAGTGCTGCATCGATAATCACATCATCCATTGCACGTCCCATAGCTGCTGCTGCGGCTTGTGCATAGAAAGATGTTGGGTCGATTAACATACGCACCTTATCTTGGTCATCGATTAAATCAGCATACTCATACGATGCTAAACTTAATCTACGTCTTGCATGAGGTGTATCTATTTGTGGTGTATCAGCATGGCGAGATGTACGCAGTTGCGCTGTTGCCTTACCAATTTGGTCTATAAATGCGTTCTTACCGACAACATTCTCAATGCGAACTGCATCACGCAGACGGCTGCCCATCTGTTGTGACAGCATTTGCACATTGGCAGAATACTGTTGTACGAACGCGGTTGTGACTTGTGAAGACATACTATACTCCTTCTTTCACAAATTGCGTTTATACTGTTGTCGATGTGCTACCCTTACGGACACCTCTAGGCTTTTTAGTTGCCATAGAACTATCGTCTATCCGATTGTCTCCAGGACGATGTGTATCGCTACCCTTAACAACCCAACCCCAAAGCACGTCTGCTTTGTCTTTAAGTTGGTTCGTATCTAAAATATCTCTATTTGCACAGGTTTGCAAGAGATTACATATTAATTCATTTCGAGCAAGAATGAAGGACTCTTTATCCATGTACCATTTCCATCAATTCACTCACACGAGATATGGCTCTTTGTCGTGCGACATAATTCTTTTTATCGGTATATTCTGGTGAGTTCATAATCGCATCGATTTCTGCTTGCGCTTCGTTGGGTGTGAGTTTGCGTGTTTGTGTTGCATCCGCAATCGTATCCTCACTTGTAGATTGATTTACAAAATCTGCCATTTGCGAGAAGTATTTTATAACTCGTGGGTCATCGCCAAACTTCAAACCGCTTGCCAGTTGCAACTCATAAATATCGGAATCGCCAAACTTACCAAGCAATCCTTTTACATTAGCCAGTTTATCATCATACGCTTGGCCCCACTCTTTTTTCAGATTGGTAATGGTTTCTTCTTTGAGACTTTCCTGTTGTCGGCTAATCTCTTCTTGTGATGTATTTACCGTTGATTTGTAATACTCCATCACACCATTTACCTGATTAGGTGTTAGGTTAAGTTTATGTGCTATGCCCTTAAAATTACTAGCAATTTCTTCTGTTACTACGTTTCCATCTACGACAACATCATACTTATCGGCTGTTTCTGGTACACCTAGATACTGATGAATTTTCGTAAGTTGTTCTTCAGATGGGTTTTTGGGTGCTGCTAGTTTATCTGCACCGATGAGTTGTTGTGCATTTACATAGGATTTAGCAAGATTACCCACATCTTTGATGGGTGATAGGCTTGGATGTGAGCGTAGTTCTTCTGGTAATTGGTTTAAGAAATCGTTACCAGAACCGCCTTGTGCTACCTCTGCTGGTGTTTCCAGTGTGGGTGTAGATGGCTGGTCTACCTGTTCGACTGCTTGTTCTTCCATTTTTACTCCTTATTTATCATGTTTTTAATATGTAAGAAAACAGCACGTTTTCCCTCTTCAAAGGCAGATGCATTTGCATCTCCAGATATAAATGTGGTACTCATTGCATGGCATCGATTGGCTAAATCATTTAATACTTTTTTGCCATTTTCAGATGTAAATGTCTGGGTGTACATATCTCTAAGCTGTTCAATCTCTTTTTGCCTTCGCTCTTGTGTATAGGGTTCGTTATCGATTGATTGTATTTCTGCCATTATTTACTTACCATTCTAACTGCTTGTGCTGCTTGTGCGGTATCAGCAACATCTTGCGATAATGCTTCACGCTCTTGCATTGCTTGTTGCATTTCCTGACGTTGTTGTCTTGTTGCGTCTACTTCACGTTGAGATTTCAATGTTGTTTTTGGTACACCCAAACTATCGGTAATGTGTCGTACCAATCCATCTGGGTCAATATGGTCTCCCACAGGCAATGCCTGTGCCAATGGCATGAGTATCTCCAATGCCTTCATGGTATTGTTTAGACTGCTTGACTTTTGTGCCATAGCCAATGGCGATACATATTCAATATCAATATCTCTTCCTTGAATAATATCCGGTGCTTGTTGCAGCATGTCGGCTCGTAGCATCAACGCAAACACACGGTCTATTAACGGACGTAACATTTCCTGCATCAGTCTTCCAAGAACAGGACCAATGACTCGCATACGCTCTTCTTGTCTTTGAATCACTTCGGTAGCTGTCATGTTTGGAGAACCGCCAACAAGTATCTGGTCTACATAAAAGGCAGAGCGAATGGCTTGTCTTCTTTGTTCTTCCATACTCAAACCAACATTGGTATTGCTACCTGTGTTCAAAGGCGTAATCGTATCTCGTGTGCCAGAGCGATAAAAGTTTAAACCGCCAGGCTGTGTTCTGACAGGCAACATAAAGCCATCATCAGGCACAAGCAACGGTGGGTCGATTTGTTTTTGCGCTGCTTGGATGATTGTTTTGCTCATTAGATTCAGCATTTTTACATCTGGCAATGCAATCATCGCTGGAGAACGCCCCATAATTTCACCTGTGCTTTTAAGGAATCTGGGTACGATGAACGGCATTTCTTCAAAGCCACCTTCGGACAACACCATTTTTGTTTTATTACATACATACACCGAAGCAAATGGCATATTTATATTATCTCGTTTGGTTATATCTCGTGTCATACGAGGAGTAACAATATGCAATATTTCTACGGACTCTTCTGGGTTTTTCTTAAATACTTTGAGAATATGCTCTCCGACATTCTCTTCACCAAATCTTTGCACTGCTGCTTTGGCAGAGGATTCATACTTTCGATACACGGTATCGACCATACCATGTAAATCTTCTTGTATGTAAAACTCAGAGATATGCCGTGTGGAACAACGAAGCTGATTGTCTTCCCCCATTTCGATAAACATACAGCCTGTACCAAACACAACTAAATCAACATACAATTCATGCACTTCAGTTTCAAAGTTTGATTGATTGAACAATCGCATCATTCGCATAGATGTATCTTGCAACCATTCTCGTACATCATCATCACGATTAATATCGGTATCTTTGACATCCAGATGAAACCAAGGCGATGCACCACTGGTAAGCATACCATGCAGAGACGATGCGAGTAAATCAACGGCTTGCAACGCTGTGCCATCAAATATCTGTTCCATGCGCTTTTCGCCTTTGGAACGTTGTTTTACAATCTCTGCTTTTCTGGGAAGCATAAAGTCAGCAAGTTCTTGGTAATGCGTGTTCCATGTATCACGCTGGTCTTCTACATAATCAAACCGCTTGAGTAATGCTTTTAGCTCTTCATCAACCATTAGCTTATCATCGTCTTGCTTTTAGCAGTATCTTGGTTCAGTAGCCCTGCAACAATGGTAGAACCTCTGCCAACTCGCCCTGCTCGTTGTCTTCTTACCCCTTCTTCAGCAAGCGCTGCCCCTAATTCCATATCTGGTTCTGGTGGAGGAGCAGGTTGTGGCGGTGGTGGTTGTGGTATTATACGAGGCGGTTGGAAAAAACTCATTTACTTTCTCCTTACATGGCAAAAGGATTATATTCATTAACAGCAACGGTTTGGGGTGGTCGTACCATTCTGGTCCTTTGCTCAAGGCCAGTTGCCAAATATCGAAACGCATCGGCTGCATGAGATGTGTAGTCA
>Ga0209232_1000975_pt1 | contig 16288 bp, 13 predicted proteins | sample ETNvirenome_2_60_FD_184066 | JGI IMG/M metagenome (GOLD analysis project Ga0209232, IMG submission 184066) | Marine viral communities from the Pacific Ocean - ETNP_2_60 (SPAdes) (version 2) | ecosystem: Environmental > Aquatic > Marine > Oceanic | place: Pacific Ocean | collected 2013-06-22
CCGACACGACGTCGGCGCCATAGCCCTGCCGCGCCAGCACGCGCAGCACGCCGAGGTTGGGGTTGCTCTTGATCGCAAAGGCCAGGTGCTTGCGCGGCACGTCCTTCAATCCGTCGCGAAATTCCTGTGCATGGCGTTCGAGCATGGCGCGCGAATAGACATAGACGGGGGTGCCGATTTCCTCGGCAATGCGTGACAAGGGAATGTCTTCGGCGTGGAGGACGCCGTCACGAAGTGCAAATTGATCCATTGGATTAATTCCTAGTCATATTTTCCCGTTCGCATCGAGCGAAGTCGAGATGCCCCTAAGGACGGAGCCACACCGATGGGTGTCTCGACTTCGCTCGACACGAACGGATTATGTGAATGCAGTTTAGCTCAGCCCGGAGGCGGCAAGTCAAAATCGTCGGGTTCGCGTTGTTCGGACCGTTTGAGAAGTTCGTCGCTGCGCGCAGGCCGGGCCTGCGCGTCGGGCGTCGTAAGCTCCTCGGTAGTCGGGGCGCGGGGCGCGCCGACGGGAACGACCGGGGCGGGCTGGCCAGCCACGGGCTTCAGATCTTCCTTGCTGCCGCACGCGCCGAGCAGCGCCGATGCGGCAATTGTTGCCATGATGAGGCGCTTCATCGCCATCAGTTATGTCCTTCCAGCGCGGCGCGGGCCGCAGCGATCGCCTGCCTTACCCGTTCGGGGGCGGTGCCGCCATAGCTGGTGCGACTGGCGACCGATGCCTCGACGGTCAGCGCGGCGAGCACGTCGGATGTCACCGCCGGGTGGATCGCCGCAGCATCGGCGGCGGGGAGCGCCGACAGTTCGACGCCCAATTCCTCGGCGCGCTTGACGCAGGCACCGACGACATGATGCGCCTCGCGGAACGGCAGGCCGTTTTCGCGCACGAGCCAGTCGGCAAGATCGGTCGCGGTCGAATAGCCCGACGCGGCGAGCGCGCGCATCCGGTCGGTGCGAAAGGTCAGCGTTTCAATCATGCCGGTCATCGCGGCGAGCGACAGCGCGAGCGCGTCGAAGGCGCCAAAGACGGTTTCTTTGTCGTCCTGCAGATCCTTCGAATAGGTCAGCGGCAAGCCTTTGACGATCACGGCGAGCCGCTGGAACGCGCCGAGCAGTAGCCCTGCGCGGCCGCGCACCAGTTCGGCGGCGTCGGGGTTGCGCTTTTGCGGCATGATCGAGCTGCCCGTCGACCAGGCGTCGGGCAGACTGATGAAACCGAAGGGCTGGCTGGCCCAGATGACGATTTCCTCGGCGAGGCGCGACAAATGGATCGCGGCGATCGACGCCGAGGCGCAAAATTCGAGCGCGAAGTCGCGGTCGGAGACGGCATCGATGCTGTTCGCCATCGGCCGGTCGAAACCCAGCGCGGCGGCGGTGGCGTCGCGGTCGATCGGAAAACCGGTGCCCGCGAGCGCGGCGGCGCCGAGCGGCGATTCGTTGAGGCGGCGGCGCGCATCGGCAAAGCGGCCGCGGTCACGGCCGAACATTTCGACATAGGCGAGCAGATGATGGCCGAGCGTGACCGGCTGCGCGACCTGCAAATGCGTGAAGCCGGGCATGATGCTGCCGGCATGGTCTTCGGCGCGTGCGAGCAACGCAGCCTGCATCGCAGCGAGCCCGGCGTCGATCCGTTCGCACGCGGTGCGCGTCCACAGCCGGAAATCGGTCGCGACCTGATCGTTGCGCGAGCGTGCGGTGTGGAGGCGCCCGGCGGCTTCGCCGACAATCTCCTTCAGCCGCGATTCGACGGTCATGTGGATGTCTTCGAGCGCGAGATCGACGGGGACGCCGTTCGCGGCAAATTCTTCGGCGATCTGGGCGAGGCCGCGGTCGATCTGAACCGCGTCGTCGGCGCCGATGATTCCGGCGACGCCGAGCATCGCGGCGTGGGCGCGGCTGGCCGCGATGTCCTCTTCCCACAATCGCTTGTCGATCGGGATCGAGGCATTAATTTCTTGCATGATCGCGGCGGGACCGCCACCGAAGCGGCCGCCCCACATGCTATTGCTGTCCGGAGTATTCGCCATCCGCCGCGTTCCAAGCCCGTATCTTGCGATCCTCGCCGTGTTTCTGGCCGGATCGATCGCGGGCTGCGATAGGGAAAAGGCGGGCGGCGGGCAAGCCGGGGAAGGCCAAGCAAATGTTTCGCCGGGCCAAGCGAAGGGGCTGGGTCAGTTCGAATATATGATCGATCGCAGCCACAAGGGCAAAACGGCGCCGACGGTGGCCTTTCGCGGTCCCGACGACACGCCGGTAACGCTGGCGGATTTTCGCGGGCGTCCGCTGCTGGTCAATCTGTGGGCGACCTGGTGCGCCCCGTGCGTTGCCGAGATGCCGACGCTCGATGCCTTGGCGGCGAATAGCGGCGAGCGGATGATGGTGATCGCGGTCGCGCAGGACCTGCAAGGTGCGGCGGTCGTTGATCCGTGGTTCCAGAAGGCGGAGCTGAAGGCGCTGCAACCCTATCTCGACCCGCAGAACGGGCTGCTCGATGCGTATAACAGCGCGCTGCCGACGAGCATTTATTATGATGCCGAGGGGCGTGAATTGTGGCGCGTCGTCGGAGCGATCGACTGGCAGGGGAAGGAAGCGCAGGCGTTGCTGGCGGAGGCGAACAAAGCGAATTGATCCTCCCTGTCGCGCAGCGACGGGGAGGTGGCGGCGCGAAGCGCTGACGGAGGGGCGATGGCGCTGCCGTCGCAAGGCCCCTCCACCATCCGCTTCGCGAACGATCCCCCTCCCCATGGCTTCGCCACAGGAAGGATTTGAAACAGGAAAAGGGCGAGCGCCCCATGGCGCCCGCCCTTCCCTTGCGACCCAGAGCAAGCTCCGGGGAAACTTAACCGCCGACCGTCACGCGGCCGCTGCGATAGCCCTTCTTCCGCATTTCCTTCACATAATCCTTGTCGGCGTCGACGACCTCGTTCTGCCATTCATCCCACGCATCCCAGCGATCCTCGCGGTCGGTCGAATGGCGCAGGTCGCTGGTCAGCTCCTTTTCCGCCTCCAGAATGTCGGCTTTGTAATTATACCAGGACTGGTTGACGACGCCCGCGATCGGCGCGGTGCGGATATGCGGTGCTTCAAATCCCGGCGGCTGCGAGCCATAGGGAACGGCGGCGGCAACGCTGACGGGAAGCGCCAGGGCCACGGCGAATAGGGTCCATTTTTTCATCGTCCATCTCCTGATTGGCCGCCCGCATGCGGGCCGGTCAGGGGAGTCAACGAAGCAGGCGGCGAATTTCTTCCCGGCTAAACGGAGATTCGGCACGGCTGGTGGTGGAATTGTCGCCGGAAGGGTCAGCCGGGATGCGCTTCGTCGCCGACCGCCGAGCGGAGGAGGCCGCGAAACACGTCCTGCGCGCTGCGTTTGCCCTGCGTCACGTCGAACACATCGCGCGCGATCGGCATGGCGAGATTGTAGCGTTCGGCAAGCGCGATGACGGTCGGCGCGCTTTTCACCCCCTCGGCGACCATGTTCATCCCCGCGATGATCTCTTCGATCGGGCGGCCCTTGCCCAGTTCGACCCCGACATGACGGTTGCGGCTGAGCGGGCTGGTGCAGGTCGCGATCAGATCGCCCATGCCGGTCAGTCCGGCAAAGGTTTCAGGGCGGCCGCCCATCGCGACGCCGAGCCGGGTGATTTCGGCGAGCCCGCGCGTCATCAGCGCCGACCGTGTGTTGTCGCCGGCGCCCTGGCCGTCGCCCATGCCGACCGCGATCGCGATGATATTCTTGAGCACCCCGCCGAGTTCGCAGCCGAGCAGATCGGTGTTGGTGTAAACGCGGAACAGGCCGGAGTGGAACACCGGCTGGAGCGCGCGGACGACAATCTCGTCCTCCATCGACAACACGCTGGCCGCCGCCTGCCCGGTCATGATTTCGCGCGCGAGATTGGGGCCGGTGAGGACGCCGACGGGGTGGCCGGGGAGGACTTCCTCGATCAGCTGGGTCATGCGTTGGCCCGACGACAGTTCGAGCCCCTTGGTCAGGCTGATCACCGGCACCCAGGGGCGCAGATGATTGCGCGCCTCCTGAAGCACCGCGCGAAAGCTGTGCGAGGGGACGCCCATGATCAGGACGTCGGCACCGGCGACGACTTCGGCCATGTCGCCGGTCGCGCGCAGCGCCGTCGGCAGCTTGATGCCGGGCAGATATTTGCGGTTCTCATTGTCGTTGTTGATGCTGTCGACGGTCTCCGCATCGCGCGCCCACAGGGTGATCGGTGCGTTGCGCGATACGACCGAGGCGACCGTCGTACCCCAGCTGCCCCCACCGAGCAGGCCGACCTTCAGGCGCATATTTCTCTCCCCTGTTTTGTGGGGAGAGTGGCGGGGGAATGGCGGGTTGGCAAGCGACGCTTGCCCCATTCGCCATGCCGGACTTGATCCGGCATCCATGGCCGACGGGGCGTCATGGACCCCGGATCAAGTCCGGGGAGACGAGGTTTAGGACTGCCTGGCGAGAAACGCCTTCATCACCGCCGCGGTCGCCTTGGGATCCTCGATCATCGGGACGTGGCCGACATGCTCGAAGATATGGCTCTCGCTGCCCGCAATCCCCGCTTCGAGCACCGCGACGCAGCTGACGTCGAGCAGGCGGTCGTGGCGGCCCCAGAGGATCAGCGTCGGCGCCTTGACCTCGCCCAGCCGGTCGTTGAGCGGCTGGTCGCGGCCTTCGTTGGCGATCGTCCAGAAAATCCCGTCAAGCTGATCGCGATATTTGAGCGCGTCGGCGTAGAGGACGGGTTTCAACCGCGCCGGGATATAGGGCGGTTTGTGGACGACCATCGCAACCAGCCGGTCAGCGTCCTCGAGCCCCGCGAGGACGAGCGGATTATAATCCTCGTTCGCCGCCTGTTTCTGGAGGTCGCTTTCGTTGGCGCCGTTGACCCCGGCGTTGTTGAGCAGGATCAGGCTGGCGAGCGCGCCCGGATAGTCGATCGCGTAGCGCAGCGCGATCCAGCCGCCCATGCTGTTGCCGCCGACATGCGGGCGGTGAAGGCCAAGGGTGTCGGCGAACTGCTTGAGCCGCGCGGTCTGCGCGCCCAGATCATAGGCGAGATCAGGGTTGCGCTCATTCTCGCCGAAGCCCGGCAGGTCGGGGGCGATGACATGATAATCGCGCGTCAGATGCGGCGCGATCATCGACCAGTTGTCCTTGTCGCCGGCAAAGCCGTGGACGAGCAGCAATAACGGTTTCGCGGGGTCGCCGCCCTCCAGATACGGCCAGCTGCGGCCGTCGACCATGACGCTTTTCTGCACCATCCGCCCGCGCTGGCGGAGCAGCGCCCGCCCCAGCGCGACGAGGCGGCCGGGGAAGATGAAATACATCAGCGCCAGTGCGATGAGCGGCGCGAAGAGGAGGATGAGGAGGATACGCATGACTTTAAAACTGTCCTCTCAATCCGTTCGTGTCGAGCGTCGTCCAGACACCCATCGGGAGCGCGTGCCTTCGCATGTCTCGACTTCGCTCGACACGAACGGGATTTGGAGTGGGCCTAATGCCGCGGAACATGTGCATCGAACCAGTCGATCAAATTGTCCAGCACCGCATCGCGTTCCGGCTCGTTGTAAATTTCGTGGAACAGGCCGGGATAGATTTTGAGAATCTTGTCCACCGACCCGCTATGGTCAAACAGATATTGCGAGCCTTCGGGCGATGCGAGGCTGTCGGCTTCGCCATGCTGGAGCAGGATCGGCAGCTTGATGCGCGGCGCGCCCGCCTGCGCCGCGGCCATCGCGTCCATGAATTCCTTGCCCAGCCGCGCGCCGATCTTGCCCGTATAGACCAGCGGGTCGGCGAGATAGGCGGCAACCACCGCGGGATCGCGGCTGACCCCATTCGCATCGAGGGACAACACGCCAAGCCGCGGGAAGAAGCGCGACAGGAAGCGGCTGATCCACACGGTAAAGCGCGATGGCGGCGCGGCGGGGACGATCGCGGGGCCCGACAGCGCCGCCGCGACGAACGCCGACTGGCGCTCGATCAGGAACAGCGTTGAAATCAGCCCGCCCATGCTGTGGCCGAGCAGCAGGCGCGGGGTGTCGCCATGGTTGACCTCGACCAAGGTCAGCAGTTCGGCCATGCCGTCGGTGAACGCCGAAAAGCGCGGGACGAAACCGCCATCGCCGTCGGACAGCCCATGCCCCCAATGATCGATCGCATAGACGGCGTAACCGGCGTCGGTCAGCCGTTTGGCGACATGGCCGTAGCGCCCCGCATGTTCGGCATAGCCGTGCGCGAGCAGCACCACGGCTTTCGGGAGGCTGCCCGGAAGCCAGTGGGTGATATGGAGTTTCGCCCCGGCGCCGGCCGATCCCGCGGGCAGGATCACCGCCGCCATGTCAGCGGATGGCCTTCTTCAGCGCCGCGGTGCTGCGGTGGCCGGGGCCATCGTCGCCCGCTCGGTCGATCCGCGCCAAAATGCCCTCAAGCGCGCGGCTGATCGCGGTCTGGGTGCGGACCATTTCGACCTTGGGCCAGGCGGTGCGTTCGCCGGTGTCGATCAGCTCGTCGATATCCTCCTGCCCCAGATCGCTCAGGATCTTGGCCGGCGACCAGAATTTGGGCGGGCGGATGATGTTGATGTCGCCGGTATATTCCTGGTTGATCACCGACCGCGCCATATTGGCGAGACTGTTGAGCGGCGGCACCCATTCGAGCGGTTTCTGGAAGATGATCATATTGGCGTTCAGCCACGCCTTGAAGGTCGCCATCGACGCATGTTGAATAGCCTCGATCGGCGCCATCTGCTTGCGCGTGTCGGTCGCGAAGGGCAGCGCGATCGGGTTCGCCTGGCTGACGATATGATGGTTGACGCCGTACAGACGCTCCAGCCGCTTGGTCGGAATGTCGTGGGTCACCGACCCGTCGACCCAGCGCCGGTCGGGCTGATACGGGATGCGGTTGCCGCTGTCGTCGCGCGCCATCAGCATCACCGGCGGAAACACGCCGGGCACCGCGCAAGAGGCCAACACCGCTTCGCGGATCAGCACATTGGGGGCGGTGATCGCATTGAGCAGGCGGCCGTTCTGATGCTTTTCGGCGGGGGCGACCGAGACATTGAGGTGGCGGCCGCTGATCTCGAACGCTTCCTGAAAGGTCAGGTCGGGGATCAGGTCGGCCAGCCGGTCGCGCACCTCGTCCGAGGCGAGGCGCCGCCCGTCGGTACCGCGGTCAGGATTGGCTAGGCGATCGCTGGCGAGGAAGGCGCCGATTTCGCTGTCCTTGCGGGTGCAGACGACCGCGGCGACGATCGACCCACCGCTGGCGCCCGACATGATCGCGGGCAACACGCCTTCGGACCACAAGGCCTTGACCACCCCGATGTGGAAAAACAGGAAGCTGCCCGAGCCCGAGAGCAGCAGCGCCGAGCGGCCATAGCAATGCTGGGCGCGGCGGAAAAAGTCGCGCTTTTCCTCGCGGCTGATGCTGCGCGCCGCGGCGATCTTGTCCAATGAGGCGACGACCTCGGCGACATACGCCTCGATCAGCGCCTTGGTGCCGAAGCGCGCCTTTTGATAGAGGCGCTCGTGGCCCATGCCGTCGATATTGCCGTGGATGCCTTCGTTCAGGACGAACAGCAGCCCCTTGACGTCGCCCGCCGCCGACAGCTTGCGCAATTTTTCGAGCCGGGCGCGGATCGCCTTATAGTCGAAATGCTTGCTCTCGTCGGCGTCGCGCCACGTCTGGAGCCCCGATTTCTTGTCATGTTCGCGCGCGGCCTTGGCCCAGGCGATATAATCGGGCGCGGTCACGAGATCGCGGTCGGCGCTGAGCGTCGGGGTAAAAAGCATGTAGTCGTCCTGCAAGACATGGTTTATTTTTTGCGAGTCTTGCCGGTTGCGTTCGCTTTAGCAACCGGTTTCACCCTGCCCTTTGCGGCAGGTTTTGGGACGGCTTTCGGTTTTGGCTTGGGCTTGGCCGCCGGTATCGGCTTTGCCGTAGCGGCTTTGGGCTTTTCGGCTTTCGGCACCGCTGCCATCAGGTCGGCAAAACTTTCCTCGATGCACGCTCTGAAAAAGGCGATGTCGGGCATCACCGCGCGCTCGGAGATCAGCGAAAAGGCGATGCGGCCATTGTAGCTGGGGGTCGCGACGAACAGCCCCATATTGTTCGCCAGCGGCGCCATGCCGTGCTGCGTCACCAGCTGCGCGCCCGCGAGATAGAGCGGCACCTGCGCCCCCGGCACGTTCGAGATGAACAAATTGGTGCCGCGCACCGCGAAGCGTTCGCTGGTCACCAGCCGCGCCACCGCCGCCATCGTCGCGCCCGGAATATGCTGCGACAGGTCGGTCATGATCCGCGCGCTGACCCCGGCCTTGGCTTCCTTCGCCTCGACCGTATAGTCGCGGACCGCGGCGAGGCGCGCGAGCGGATCGGCGATGTCGGTGCGGACCGGGACGCTCATCGCCGATACCTGATTGCCGGGAGTCGAGGCCTTTCCGGCGCCCTTGTCTTTGCCGCGCAGGTTGATCGGCGCGATCGCGACCAGGCTTTCCTTCGGCAATTCCTTATGTTTGGCGAGATATTTGCGCAGCGCGCCGCCGACCGTCGTCAGCACGACGTCGTTGACCGTCGCGCCGGGCACTTTCTTGCGAACCAAGGCGACATCGGACAGCGCCACCGACGTCCCGTCGAACATCTTGTGCGGCCCCACGGGGACGTTGAAGCGCGTTTCGGGGACTCCAGCGGTCATCCCGCCCTCGGCCATCGCCTTGCGCGCCGACGAGATGATCGCGGGCGACATCTTCATCAGCGCGTTCATGAACTTGACCGGCGATTGCAGCGACGCCGACCAGGCGCGCGACAGCGTCTCGGTGCTCGACGGCGGATCGCCCAGATCCTCGACCGGTGGTGGTTCGGCAATCGCCGGCGTGCCCGTGGCATCGATGTCGCTCATCGCGATGAAGGCGTGGGCGCCCGACGCCCCATCGACCGCGGCATGGTGGACGCGGTGGAGCATCGCGAAACTGCCCTTCGGGATACCCGGAATGCGGTCGAGCCCCTCGATGATGTAAATGTCCCACAGCGGGCGGTTCATATCCATCGGTTTGGAAAAATAGCGCGCGACCGCGATGCAGAATTGCCGCCAGTCGCCGGGCTCGGGCAGCCGCGCGTGGCTCATATGCGCTTCAACGTCGAAATGCTCGTCCTCGACCCAATAGGGATGGTCCATGTCGAACGGCAGGCGGTGCAGGCGGCGCTTGAACAAAGGCGAGGTGTGGACGCGGCTTTCGACGTGGGCGATGATGTCCTTGAAGCGCACGAAACCGCCCGGCGCGGTCGAGGGATCATAGATATAGACCCCCATGATGTGGGTCAGGTTGTTCGCGGTCTGGGTGTAGAGGAACTGGGCGTCCTGCGCGCTGAGCTGTTTGAGCATGTTAGGTTCCTTTACACACATCGTCATTGCGAGGAGCCGAAGGCGACGCGGCAATCCAGGGGCGGCGCAAGGCCGCTCTGGATTGCTTCGCTCCGCTCGCAATGACGGCAATGGGGTGCGGCGTCGTCATTCCCCCACCCCCGGCAAGCGGTCGGCCAGCGCCACGGTCGACAAGCGCATCGTTTCCATCACGTTCGCCAGCCCGCGCAGTTCCGTCAGCAACGCGCGGCGCGCGGCGAGGATGTCGGGGGTCGCGGCCTCGGCCAGCCCCATATGGCGCATCAGCGACAGGCCGTTGGCGAACAGCAATTTGCCGATCGCCGCCTCGCTGCTGATCCGGCGCAGCAGATAGGCCTGTTTGCCCTCGGTCAGCGCGGCGTCGAGCAAGACCTTGTCATCGACCGCCTCGCCCGGTTTCGCGCGCGCGAGCCGGTCGGCGACGACCGAATAAGCCTCGCCAAAGGGCAGCAGAATCGCGTGGCCGACGACCGGCTGGCAGCGGCGCAGCAGTTGCGCGATGCCGCGGTCGCCGCTGGCGAGGCGGCGGTCCCAGACCGGGTCGATGCGTTCGAGTTCGGCGCGCAGTGCGGCCATATGCTCGTCGCGCGGCGGGTAGAAGAATTCAAATTTGAACAGGTCGCGCAGCCGGTCGATCCTGGCCCAGAAGGCCGCGGTTGCATCGCCGCTGTCGGCATCGCGCAGCTCGAACAGCGCCAGCTCGATCATCGCGCGGTCGAGGAAATGATGCGCGACGATGTTGCGATAATAACTCGCCATCGGATGTTTGGCGGGGTCGATCGAATAGACGCGCTCGCTGCCCGCTTCATAGCGCGTCAGCAGCCCGCTTTCGACGAGCGTATCGACCGTCACCGCGAGCGCAGCGCGATCACCGCTGGCGAGTTCGCTGCTGATCCGGATGCTGCGGGCGCGCGCCCAGTCGGTCACCGCGGCGAGCGCCCCGAGCACTTCGGCGGCGGTCGCGCCGCGCGGCGCCATGCCGAGCAGGATCAGGCACATGACCGAGGTGACGGTGAGCGGGGTGACCCGGTTCGCCTCGACCGCCACCGCAAAGGCGATCTTTTCGAGCGCGCGCTTGTCGTCGGCGCCGGGGGCGGTGTCGATCACCACCGGATTGCCGATGTCGAGCCGGATGCGGCCCGAGGGTTCCTTCAGGCTTTTCATATAGCCGAGGAACCACGACAGGCTCTCGGGCTTTTTGTTGCGCCCGGTCTGTTCGGCGGCATATTCCTCGACATCGCGGATCAGGTCGAAGCTGGTGACGAAGGGGACGAAATGCACCCCGCGCGTCCCCGTCGCATGCGCGGCGTCGAGGACATATTTCATCAGCCCATATTTGGGCGGCATCAGCTTGCCGAGCCGCGAGCGGGTGCCCTCGAATGCCCAGCTCAAGGGGAAACGCTTGGCGAGCAGCCAGGCGATATAATGGCGCAGCACGAGTTTATAGACCGGCTGATCCTGAAAGCTGCGGCGGATGAAGATCATGCCCGAGCGGCGGAAAAATTCGCCCATCACCGCGAAGTCGAGATTGGCGCCGCCGAAGCTGTGCAGCATCGGCATGTCGTTTTCATAGGTGAGGCGGCTGGGGGTCGCGCCATCGATATAGGTTTTGTGCGTGAAGAGGATCGCGGTCGGATGTTCGCGCAGGATCGCGCGCAGCCGCGCCAGCTCGGCCGCGTCGACCTCCATCTCGGGCGCATAGCCACCGAACATCATGCGGTCGAGCCGGGCGCGCAGGTCGAGGAACAGCGCGCTGGGCCGCGCGATGACTTCCTTCATCAGCGGGCGGGCTTCGCGGAAAAGCTCGGCGACCGGGCGGCCGGTCGCCTCGGACAGCTCGGCGAGCGCGGCGCGGAATTTGGGGCTGGTGCGCAGGCCGTCGGCGACGAAGCGCGGCACCTTGTAGCGGGTGCCGCGGATGCCGCGTTCGGCGACGTCGAGCGCGAGTCCCGCCTGCCGAGCGACGAAGCCCGCAAATTCGGCGCCGTCGGGGCCTGCCGCGTCGCCGCCGCCGGTTTGCGCCGCGAACCGGTCGCGCAACGCATCGAGCGTCGCCGCCTCGCCAACCAATATCTGCGCCCGGCGGCGGTCGCGGAGCAGGATCAGCCGCGCGCGGAGCGAACCGGGATGGCGCGGATCACCGAACAATATGTGGCGGAATTTGAGCGCGCGGTCGCGCTCGAACCCCGGGATGCGCCAGGCGACGCGCAGCGGCACCACCTGCCGCGACGGCTGCCCGTCGAGCCGCGCACGCAGGGTTTCGAGCGGCAGGGCATGATCGTCATCCTCGATCGCGAGGCTGGCCCATTGGGGGTCTTTATCGCCAGCGGTGGCGTGAACCCAGTCGAGCAGCAGCTGCCGCTCGACCCCGTTGCGCGCGTCGATGATATAGAGCCGGTCGGCCGCGTCCTCCGTTGCGACGGGCGGGCGGGGCGTTCCGTCGGCCATGCTCCTATGCCTCCTCCGTCATTGCGAGCGAAGCGAAGCAATCCAGGGCGGTTTGCCCCACACTGGATTGCTTCGCTCCGCTCGCAATGACGAGGTGAAACATGCGCTAGGCCGCCCTTCCCTTTCGCGGGGAGGCTTTCTTGGCGGGTGCCTTTTCCTTCACGGCGGTTTTCTTCGCCGCGGCCTTTTTCGGTTTCGCCTTTTCGGCTTTGGCTTCGGGCGCGGCAGCCTCGGCCGCGGGTTCCTTCGCCACCGATTCCGCAACGCTTTCCTCGGGCTGGCCCAGCGTGCGCAGGAACATGTTGCGGACGTCGCGGACATGATTGCCCATCGTCCGCGCGCTCCATTTCGACGTGTCGACCGGCGGCAGCACGGTGACGCGCACCGTCGCGGGGCGCATCACAAACTCGTTCTTCGGCGCGACGTCGGTGGCATTGTGGATGACGATCGGGACGATCGGCACACCCGCCTGCATCGCGAGGTGGAAGGCGCCCTTTTTGAAGGGTTCGAGCTTCGGGGTCAGGCTGCGCGTGCCCTCTGGCGAGATGCAGATCGACTTGCCTTCGATCTTGATCGCATCGACCAGCGGCTCCATTGCCTTGATCGCGCTCTTGCCGTCGGCGCGGTCGACGAAGACGGTGCCGCCCCATTCCATCAGCTTGCCGAGGATGGGGATATTCTTGATCTCTTTCTTGCCCACCCCGCCCATATCGCGGCGGATGAGCTTGGCGAGGATCATCACATCCGCCTTGCTCTGATGGTTGAAGATGAAAACGCAGGGGCGCGAGGACCACAGGTTCTTCTCGTCCTCGACCTCGAGCTCGACCCCGGTGATCGCGGTGGCGAAATCGCCGAACAGTCCGATCGAGAAATTTGCGGCCTCGCGCTGCGAGCGGGTGAGCGCCCAGATCGGCAGCCCCGCGGCAAAGGCGCCGACGAGCGAGCCGGTGGCGTAGATGGTGCGGGTGTAATCGACCCACGACGGCGTGCCGCGGCTGCCGAAGCGTTGCACCGGCCAGCCATTTTCCTCGGCGATGGCTTTCAATTTCAGGTTCGGGTTGAGCGGGCGCGGTTTGCCGACGCGTTCGAGCAGTTCGATGTCGTCGTCGCTGTCCGAATAGAAAAAGCTCTGATCGAGATCGAGGCCATATTCGGCGGCAAGTTCCTCGGCCGCCAGCACCTTGCCCTCGCCGAAGCACAGCGGGCGGATGATGTCGCCGGTGAAGACGCCGTCCTCGATTTCATAGGCCGAGCATTTGATGTCGGTGATGCCGAGGTCGCGCGCGGTCGGTTCGATCTGGTAGATCGTCGCCGACGAGATGATCGCGACGCGGTGGCCCTTCGCCTGATGCGCTTCGATGATCGCGCGGGTTTCGGGATATATCTTCCGCGCGATATGCTTTTTGTAGAGTTCTTCGCCGAATTGGGTGAAACTCTCTTCCTCGACGCCCTTCATGAATTTCGCGGCGCCCGACATCAGCCCGGAAAAGCCGATGGTGCCGAGGCTGTGCTGCGCAATGACCTGCGCGGTCTCGGCAATCTCTTCCATCGACATTTCACGGCGCTGAAATTTCTCGCGCAGCATCGCGGTCGCCGAATAGCCCGAGATGATCGTGCCGTCGAAATCGAACAGGGCGGCGATATGCGATCCGGGTTCGGACGCGAGTACTTCTTCCAAATGCGGCTGCGGTCTTGGCACGCGCATCTCCCCACGGGCGGCTTGTTTGCCGCCTTATCCCTGCACGATGGCAGGTAAGATGGGGTTAATCAATGCGGCCATTCTTCGTCCCAGTGAAAGCTGGGACCGCTGGCGGTTTGCGCAGCGACGAAGGAAAAGACCGGCAGCGATCCCAGCTTTCGCTGGGATGACGATCAGGCTTTGAGCGCAGCGGCTTCGCGCGCCAACGCCTCGATCCGGGCCGGGTCGAGCGGCCCCGACGGGACGACCCAGCTGCCGCCGACGCACAGCACCGCTTCGAGCGCGAGCCAGTCGGGCGCGGTCGCGAGGCTGATCCCGCCGGTCGGGCAGAAGCGCGCTTGGCCGAAGGGTCCAGCGAGCGCCTTGAGCGCCGGGATGCCGCCGCTGGTCGCCGCAGGGAAGAATTTGAAGCGGTCGAGGCCAAGGTCCATGCCGCGCATAATGTCGCCGGCGTTGGCGGTGCCGGGCAGGAACGGAATGCCGCTGGCGACGGCGGCTTTGCCCAGATTGTCGGTGAGCCCCGGCGAGACGATGAACTCGGCGCCGGCATGGATCGCCGCGGCCAGCATCGCGGGATCGAGCACGGTGCCTGCGCCGACGACCGCGCCCTTGACGCGTTTCATCGCCGCGATCGCGTCGAGCCCGGCCGGGGTGCGCAGGGTGACTTCGAGCACCGTCAGCCCGCCCGCGACGAGCGCCTCGGCCATCGGCACCGCGTCCTCGACCCGGTCGATGACGATCACCGGGATGACGGGCGCGAGGCGCATGATCTGGTCGATGGATTGGCTCAAATGACGGACTCCATAGCAGCAAGGACCGCCGACCCGCCCTTTTCGGCTTCGTCGGCGTGGTGGCGGAACAGGGCGAACAATTCGCGGCCGACGCCCAGCGCAGGCGGCGGGGCGACGGCGGGCGAGCGCGCAGCCCAGATCGCAGGATCGACGAGCGCCAGCACCTCGCCCTGGCGCGCGCAGACGCGGACGATGTCGCCGTCGGCGAGGAAGGCGAGCGGGCCGCTGACGCCGTCGACGCCGGGCAAGGCTTCGGGCGAGAGATGGATCACTGCGGGCACCTTGCCGCTGGCGCCGGACATGCGGCCGTCGGTGAGGAGGGCGACGCGGAAGCCGCGGTCTTGTAATACGCCGAGCGCCGGAGTGAGCTTGTGCAGTTCTGGCATGCCGTTGGCGCGCGGTCCCTGAAAGCGGACGACGACGATGACGTCCTGTTCGAGTTCGCCGGCCTTGAACGCCGCCAGCACCGCATCCTGATTGTCGAAGATCCGGCACGGCGCCTCGATCGTCCAGCGATCCTCGGCCACCGCACTGGTCTTGATGATCGCGCGGCCGAGGTTGCCCGCGAGCAGGCGCATGCCGCCGTCGGGCGAGAAAGGCGCGGCGACGGGGCGCAGCATCGTGTCGTCGCGGCTGGTCGCGGGGGCAGCCTGCCATTGCAGCGCGTCGGCGACCAGCACCGGCTCGCTGCCATAATCGGCCATCGTGCCGCCCACCGTCAGCACATCGCCGTGCAGCAACCCGGCACCCAGCAATTCGCGCACGACATAGCCGATGCCGCCCGCGGCGTGGAAATTGTTCACATCACCCGCGCCGTTCGGATAGACGCGCGCGAGCAGCGGCACCGCGTGGCTGAGCTCGTCGAAATCCTGCCAGTCGATGATGATGCCCGCCGCGCGTGCAATCGCGGGCAAATGGATCGCGTGGTTGGTCGAACCGCCGGTCGCGAGCAGGCCGATCGCGGCGTTGACGATCGCTTTTTCGTCGACGCAGCGCGCCAGCGGGCGATAATCGTCGCCGTCCCAGCCGATTTCGGCCACCCGATGCGTCGCGGCACGGGTCAGTTCCTGTCGCAGCTTGGTGCCGGGATGGGTGAAGGCGCTGCCGGGGATATGCAGCCCCATCAGTTCCATCATCATCTGGTTGCTGTTCGCGGTGCCGTAAAAGGTGCAGGTGCCCGCGCCATGATAGCTCGCCGCCTCGGCCTCAAGCAGTTCGTCGCGGCTCGCCTTGCCCTCGGCGTAAAGCTGGCGGACGCGCTGCTTTTCCTTGTTCGCGAGGCCCGAGGGCATCGGCCCGGCGGGGATCAGGATCTGTGGCAGATGGCCGAAGCGGAGGGCGCCGATGAGCAGGCCGGGGACGATCTTGTCGCAGATGCCGAGCAGCAGCGCGCTCTCGAACATCGCATGGCTCAGCGCGATAACCGTGCCCTGCGCGATATTGTCGCGGCTGAACAGCGACAGGTCCATGCCCGCCTGCCCCTGCGTCACCCCGTCGCACATCGCGGGAACACCGCCCGCGACCTGCGCGGTGGCGCCGACTTCGCGCGCGAAGAGTTTGATCTGTTCGGGGTAGCGGCCATAGGGCTGATGCGCCGAGAGCATGTCGTTGTAGCTGGTGACGATGCCGATGTTCATCGCGCCGCCGGTGCGGATCACCGCCTTGTCGTCGCCCGCCGCGGCAAAGCCGTGCGCCAGGTTGCCGCACGACAGACTGCCGCGGTTGGTGCCGGCGTCGCGCTGGCGGTCCATGAGGTCGAGGTACGCGGCGCGGCGCGGCGCGCTGCGGGCGATGATGCGGTCGGTGACGGCGGCGATGGTGGGGTGGAGGGTGGTCATGCTGTACCTCTTCCCTTCTCCCCTTGCGGGAGAAGGATACGAAGCCTTACGCCGGAGGCGTTAGGCGAAGTTGGATGAGGGGTTGCGAGCCAGAGGCTC
>Ga0209232_1000977_pt1 | contig 16252 bp, 21 predicted proteins | sample ETNvirenome_2_60_FD_184066 | JGI IMG/M metagenome (GOLD analysis project Ga0209232, IMG submission 184066) | Marine viral communities from the Pacific Ocean - ETNP_2_60 (SPAdes) (version 2) | ecosystem: Environmental > Aquatic > Marine > Oceanic | place: Pacific Ocean | collected 2013-06-22
GAAGTAAGAATATTGAACGGGCCCGGATGAAAAGAAAGACGCTGGCCGTTATCCATAGCTTCTTTGCCTGCTAGCTCAAGATTGGACCTGATCTCGGCAAAGTCAGGTAGATCCTCTAGTCGATACTCAGACGCCCAAGGAAATATCTTTGAAGACATTCGAAACAGCTTGAATCCGTTGCGATTGTTCCACTGGATGACTTTTACAAGATCTTCTGTATTTTTAACAGCTAGCTCTGAAGCGTAATCGATGCCTTTAGCAGCGAATGTGCGCTTGATCATAGATCTGTTGGTTGTAATCTTGTGGTTCTTTTGCAAAGTCATGTTGATGCAAGCGTAGCCGTAGCGCATAAGATCTCCTAATCTGCATCAATTATACTTGGCTGCTTTCAGAATTACACAAATCTTCATCAAGGGCCTGTTGGGCTGCAACGTTTAGCACCATCTCATGAAGACGTCCTGGAGAAATTTTTTCATATGTTACAGGAAAGATGCCTGCAGTAATTAGAGCGTGAGCGATCCACTGCGAGCAGTACCACTTCCTGTCGTGCTTGATCATGTAAGGAACAAACTGTGATATGACCATCCCGATCCAGTCATATTTTTGACCGGCGGTTTGCTCGTAAAACCTGAATATGTTTTTAAGTTGATAGTCATCAACTTTAAGCTCTATCTTTTTCCAGTACTCGCGCTCAGAATGATCTTCTTGGACCATGCGAACTACACCTTCGCCCTCAGGACAAATACCTGCAGTAATTCCGCCAGGAAGAATAAGCTCAGAATGAACGAGCGGACTCTTGGTCCACCACGCAACGATCTTGTGACGCCAATTGCGCAAAGGAGGAGAATAAAATCCTACCCAGATCGAGTTCATTCAGCCCCTTAAGCTTTTTTTGCTGATTTTGTAGACTTTGCTGTGGCTTTTTGAGTTCGTGTAGCAGTTTTGGTCTTGGCTGATGAAGTTGTCTTAGTTGCTTTTTTAGTGCGACGCTTTCTTTTTGTAGTCGTCGCTTTTTCTAAGTCAGGATCAACTGCTAGCGAATTAATAATTGCTTGAGCTGGCTCCGTAGCATTATTGACTTTCTCATCAATAAGCCCTTCGACTTCAAGTACTTCTTCTTGAGCAACTTCAGCGTTTGTTGCGCTGTCAGAAATGTTTTTATCAGTCTGATTTGCTTGATTAATTTCAAGCGGGGCTGCTGGGTGATCGGGTTGAAGAGCACTTAAGCTAGTTCTAGATGATGATGGCATTTTTTATCTCCTTGATTTATTTATTACCGGTTCGCCATGCGGACGTAAACTATTAACATAGTCCACCATTAAATTTTGTGCTTCATTCATGCTATCTTCCCATAGCTTTGCAGACTCCAAATCGCCTGCCATTCGTAAAGCATTGCATACATCAGCACACTCATTTATCCACGAAACGTAGATCTCCACTACCTCATATGGTGGCGTGATGATCTCGTACATGGCTATTCAAAGTTGACGTAAGGTCTAAGGACAGAATCGACTTTTCGAATTAGCTGTTCGAGCTCTGCTGCGACATCGCTTTGCTTAAGAATTCCTATGTCCGCGCCTGGAGAGCGCTTCTGGCCTAAGTTTTGATAAAACTCAACTAAGTGTGTTCTTAGTTCTACTATTTGTTGTAAATCGTTATTTTTCATTTTTGCTTTCTGAAGACTTGATCTTCTAATATAACTATGCACAATTGGCAATTAACCAATCATGGTACCAACTTAAGGCGTGATCTTTAGGTTGTACATTTTTCCAACCTTGCGTGCAAAATATTTTCCAGGCATCATTGCCGTACTTACCAATGCCATATAATTCTATAGGTTCTTTCCAGTCTTTCTCTAGATATTCTCTTGACATTCTGACTAGTGTCTTTGCTCTTTTTGAGCTAAGCCCAATAGGTTTTAACATTTCTTCTAGTTTGGAAATGTTTGCATTCATTGCTTTTTTAGGCGTTGGATAAATCTTAAAGAATTGGCGAAGAACAGGCTCTGCAGTAAATCTCCTTGTTAGGTTGCAGAATACGCAAGCTACCAGTATTTTCCACGGATCTTCGTACAGCTCTTCTTGAATTAAATTGTATGGAGATTTCGGAGGAATCCACTTACTGGTCTTTTCTAATTTTTTGAAATTCTTCAATTAGATCTTTCTCCCTTGTAGATAAATTTTCAGGTATTTTAATTTTTGTGACTACAACGTGATCTCCGTTTTTAACACCTGCGCCCTTGATTCTCAGAGTTTCTTCGTGTTGAGTCCCAGCAGGAATATTTAAGTTTTTAACATCCCCAGATATCGTCTTTACTTTAGCGATATCACCTAAAATTGCCTGACTAACGCTTATGTGCAGTTCGCCATAAATGTCGTTTCCAATTCTTTCAAATTCTTCACATTTTGCGACGTGTACGACAATTAGCATATTACCAGCGTCACCAGAGCTGGTTTGATTTCCCATGCCCTTTAGTCGAATAACTGCATTGTCACTTACACCTGCTGGAATCTTAACTTTTAAATTTTCATGTCGGCGAATTACACCCTGTCCTTTGCATGAAGAACATGGATCTATTAGTATTTTTCCTGATGATTGACAATTTTCACAGTCTGACGTGAATGTAAAAAAGCCTTGCTGTTGCGTTCGTCGACCTGTTCCATTGCAGGATGTGCAAACTTTAGAATCACCTGTTTCAGATCCTTTTCCATTGCAAGTACTGCATTTCACCAATCTATCATAATTGACTGTTGCTTCTCCCCCAGTGACTGACTGCTCAAGGGTTACAACAATTTGAGCTCTAATATCTGTGCCTTTTTGTTGTTTCGGACCTGAGCTTCCGCCAAAGAAGTCTTCAAAGCCCCCGCCAAAGCCTCTAAATATATCGTTTACTGCTGCATGGTTGTTTGAATGAAAGCCTGTAGTTGGCGGCTCGGCTGTGCCATACTTGTCATAGTTTTTTCTTTTTTCAGAGTTGCTGAGTATTGCATAAGCAGAGCTAGCCTCTTTGAATTTTTCTTCTGCGCCGGGCTCTGAGCAAGTATCTGGGTGATACTTTTTAGCAAGTTTTCTATATGCCTTCTTAATTTCCTTGGCAGATGCGGTCTTAGACACGCCTAGGACGTCATATAAATTTTTCACAGAGGTCTCACAGCTTAAATATTATACTGTATTTCCTGGTGATGTTCACATTGGAGGCTTTGCGTACACAAGTTCATATGCGTATTCTACAGCAGGCCTAAGATACTCAAGCAATCGTGGGTCGTCGACAAGATCTTTTAGTGGAATCATTTCAGTAGACTTATGTTCAAAAAGACCTGAGTGTGGATTTCTTTGTATCTCTGGTTCTTGGTCTGTTTCAGCGACATACATTGTGGTAGCATCGTGAGTTAGCGGAGTGTCGCCAAACTTAAAATCTAGATTTGTAATAGATGCTTCTTCTTGGGCTTCTCTTAGTGCAGTTTGAAGTGGGTTCTCGCCTGGATCTATGATACCTTTTGTCAGATCGATCATGCCCGTGTGTGTAATTAGGCAGACAACATCATGATCACCATCCTCATGTTCTTTTAGAATGACGACTCCAGCAGCTGGTAAATAGTTCATTTTCTTCCTCCACTCTCTATAAATATTAATTAATTCTATCAAATCCAATAAACTTTATATTATCTATTGATTTTTTAGCAGGCTTACAGAGGTCTGTTGTTAAATATTTCATCGCAGAGTCGCAGAGAATTGTTACAACTGATTTTCTTTTTAAATCATCTATAGACAATGCAGCCCAAATATTTGCACCTGAAGATATTCCTACAGAAAGCCCTTTTTCGTTGAGCATTTGAGCAACTACTATAGCATCTTCATCATCTACTCTTATTTCTTCGTGCAGCGCACCTAATTTTAATATTTCTGGAACAAAGGAATCACCGATACCTTCTATTCTGTGCGTACCGCCGTTTTCTTCATGATACATAGGAAATACCGGCTTTGCCTTAAGATTTAAATTTTGTGTCCTGAGGTATGAAGAAACTCCCATTATTGTGCCACCTGTACCTGCACCAGCAACAAAAACATCAGTAGTCAATCCAATCGTATCTAACGATTTTTTTATTTCTGGTCCTGTTGTCTCTCGGTGAGCGGTGACGTTTTCATTGTTAGAAAATTGTGACGGGCAAAACACATTGTCTTTTTCCGATTCTTTTGCAGCCATTTCCATAGATCCTAGAAATCCACCCTGGTCTTGTGTGACCTCAACAACGTGTGCACCATAAAGGCGCATAAGCGCTTTTCTTTCCTCGCTCATCCACTCAGGCATGTAGATTTTAACTGGATGACCCAGGGCAGCGCCCATTGCTGCGAACGCAATTCCGGTATTTCCTGACGTTGCCTCTACTATTAGATCACCTGGAGCAAGTGTACCTTTTGCGTAGGCATGCCGAAGGATCTTGATTGCCATTCGGTCTTTTATACTTCCTGAAAAATTAACAGCTTCGTACTTAGCAAAGACGCTGACGGGTTTTTCATCAACGATAAAGTCAAGCCTGAGCAACGGTGTATTGCCCACCATCGCCTCGATCTTGGCTATCTTTTTTTCCAATTCAGGACTTATTTCTTTCATTTATTGTTTCCAAAATTTACTCTTAAGTTTTTCCCAAGTACTGGCGGGAGAAGGAGTGTCTTCCCCCTTTAATCTAAAGGGGCTTCTTCCTTTTTCTTTTTTGGGCGACCTCTTTTTGGTTTTTCTTCAATGCTTTTTTTAAGCTTTTTATTTTCTTTTTCAAGCTTTTCTAATTGAGTTTTTAGAGCTGCAACCTCATTAGATCTTTGCTGGAATTTTAATTTTGCATCCTTAAGCTGATCTTGGACTCTAGACTTTTCTTTGCCCAGATTTTGAACAGACTCAATAGCAGCGTTTAATTCTTTAGAGAGCGCATCAAGTGTTTTGTTGACCAGGTTATCGAGCTGGTTTAACATTTCTCTTTTTTGGTTTAACACAGGAAGCATGTGCTCTGATGCAGATGAATACCCTAGTTTTCGACCTTTCTCAAAAGCGTCATTCTTAACAAGAAGCATCCAGTCATTAGAAGTATCAATAATAGTTTTTATTTCAGCTGCTTCTTTATTAGAATCGATTGCAGATTGAATAACACCGCCCGATTTTTCAAAGCTATTTTCAACAATATTTTTGGCATCATTAAATGTTTTTCTAAATTCTTCTATTCTTTCTTTGACTTTTTCATTCATAATTTACCTCGTGTACATGTCAGCAATCGCTGATGCGAATGCGTCTGGTTTTGTAATACATTCAAAGCCGCAGCCCTTTACCATTCCTACCAACTCATCATAAAACTTGTTTGATTCAAATTTTTCGTCAGGATTAATATCAATATGAACTGTTAATTCTCTGCCGGAAATTTCTTGAACTTTTGATGCAACATCAATGGAGTCAAGAACTTCAAGCTGCAGTCTTTTATAAAGTGTATTAGGTGAAGTTGGCTTTTTTGATCTATAGAAAACTATAACGCCCTTGCCTGGCTCTCTAAAGCATATCGTAGTTATAAGCCTAAATTTCTCACCGCTATTTAAGCAAGAGTCACTACCAACATGGACATTGTACTTTTGACCGCTGTATTCTTTAATCTTTTCTATGATATCGACTTCGGTTCCTGAAAGCGATTTCCAGTGACCTTCAATCATGGTCTTTGCCCTTCGTTGCGAGGTAAAACCTCTTTGCGTCTTGAAGCCTATAATAGTAATATATAAAACAGACCGGCCAAGCATATGTTGCTGGTGACACACCTAATAAAGCAACATCCAAAACGAACATTACTGCAAAAAACCACAATGCAACTCGATAAAACAAAAGAAAGCCGTCCACTTTAAAACTCCAGAATTAATTCCTAGAAATAACTAGCAAGTTTTTAAAATTTCTAGTAAGTGTAATGGATTTCTAACAACGTAATGTTTTCCGCATTTTGCAGCTATCTCCCAGTCATTACCGTAAGGGATAATATTGTCTCCGAAGAATACACAATTGTCTGGCTTCTCTGCGATATTTTCAAAAGCATAGGTCTTGTCCCACCCTGCTCTTGTGATATCTATTGATATCTGGCCGCCTTTTCTAAAGCAAAGGCCGTAACCTTTGAATTCTCTTTCAAAAAATTCTATTGCTTTGTCTCTATCACCGGACTTCTTGTCCCATTTTGCGTAATCTTCTCTTTGATCAGTGGTGCAGTCTCTACCAATTAATGAAAAATTAATTTGACTTCTGCGCCATTCAACAAAAGTTCCGGTCTTGTATCTAGTGTGATTTTTCGCTGCATATTTAAGTAGAACTGAAATTACGTGATTTATATCAGCTTGAGAATAGTGGTCTGTGAGATCAACCCGGTGGATCATTTCAGGTTCGAAAGAGACACCTTCAGCATCAAGATCCAGATTAGTATTGTAAACTACTGTTCCGTTACAGCAGAAAACCTTATCAAACACACTCAAGATAAGATCTGAACCTAATTGCTGTTCTACTTTAGCGTATTCAGATCCTGTCACTAAGTACATCTTGTGAGTAGAGGTAAGGCGGCGGAGTTGACGACCGACTTCGTCTGAGATTGTTTTGCGAGGCTGAGTTAAAGTCCCATCCATGTCAAAAATTAATGCTTTACTCAATGTCAGTATCCTCAACAATTGAAGCGTCTACTGTAAGCATAAGGCCAGAAACTGAAGCTGCATTCTCGAGAGCGCATCTTGTTACTTTGACTGGATCGATAATTCCTGCCTCGATCATATCTCCAAAAGTATCATTTGAAGCATCGTATCCCTGGGAGCCGTTCATCTCTGTGATCTTTGCCATAACGATTACAGGCTCTCCTCCTGCATTTCTAACAATTTGAGAAAGAGGTGCTTGGCATGCCCGCTTTACGATATTTCTTCCGATAGATCTACCAGTCACCCCCTTTGTAGCCTCGGATAGACTCGCAGCGGCGCGTACCAAAGCAACCCCTCCCCCAGGAACTATACCTTCTTCAATTGCTGCTCGCGTTGCGTTCAATGCATCATCTACGCGATCTTTCTTTTCTTTGACTTCTAGCTCAGTTGCACCACCGACTCGAAGAACAGCGACGCCTCCATTGAGCTTTGCAATTCTATCTCTTACAAAATCTCTTTCTTGATCTGAAATTGTAAAGTCATCCACTCTTACCCTAAGTTCTTCGACTTTATCTGCTACTTCTTTTGTTCGTGTGCTATCACCAACGATAATTGTACTAGTTCTGCTGCACACAACTTTCTTTGCTGCGCCAAGATGCTCGGTAGTTACATCTGAAAAGTTAATACCTGTGGCGTCTGAGACTATTGTAGCACCTGTAAGAGTTGCTAGGTCTGTCATCAGGTCAAGCTTTCCTGCACCGAAACCAGGCGCGTTAATTGCGCAGACCTCAAGAACACCTTTCATTTTATTTACAACTAATCCTTGTAGAGCCTCGCCCTCGATTTCTTCACCGATGAAAAGGATTGGGCGCTTTTCTTGAACAACTTTTTCAAGAACAGTAACGACGTCAGAAAGGGATGTAAGCTTCTTTGTAGTTAAGAAAATGTACGGGTTTTTAAGCTCCGCGGTCATTTTGTCTGAATTTGTTGCAAAGTATGGCGAAACATAGCCTCTATCAACTTGCATTCCTTCAACCACATCAAGTGTTGTTGTAAACCCTTTAGCCTCTTCTACAGTTACAACTCCTTCTCTTCCGACCTTCTCTACTGCTTGCGCTATTAAAGTGCCAATGTCAGAATCACCGTTAGCAGAAATAGTTGCTACCTGTGCGATTTTATCTGTGTCTTTAACAGGATCAGCTAGGTCTTTTAAATACGATACAATTTCTTCTGTTGCTTCGTCAATCCCTGTTTTGATATCTGTTGAAGAGTATCCACTTGCTAGCATCTTTAAGCCTTCTGCATATATTGCTTGTGCTAGCGTCGTTGCTGTAGTCGTTCCATCTCCTGCGACATCGTTAGTTCTAGATGCAACCTCTTTAACCATCTGGGCGCCTAGGTTTAAAAACTTATCTTTTAAGTTAATAGCACGGGCGACACTTACACCATCTTTTGTAACTGTAGGTGGTCGATCCGGATGTTCAATGACAACATTTTTGCCCTTGGGGCCAAGTGTTACTTTTACAGCATCAGCTAAGATATCCACACCTTCTAAAAGACGTTCTCTTGCGTCATCGTTAAAAACTACTTTTTTATTTGTTTCGTATTTCATTCTAGTCTCTTAAAATTCTTCTTGTGCTGACCTCTAGTAAGTTGGTTGGGATTTCAACTACTCGTCTGCTTTGAGTTACAACGTTAAATGCAACAAAAAGGTCACCTTCTTTCAAGACAACTTCTTCTCTTTGTATAACTTTATTTTGCCGAAGAAGGTTTATAACATCATCGTTTAAATACTTCATCTTAAGCCTCTTTCAAATATTCTATTGGGTATTATCCAAATTTTATTATAATTTACATTATATCTTACGGAAAGCATCTTTGAATATATCTCATGTGACTCATCAGACATTTTAGACTCAGCATCTATAGTCCCCATTTTAAAGACTCTACTGCCATGCTCAACTAAAATTCTATACGAAAGTATGCTACCGGTGTGTATCTCTTGCATTGGATTAACATTCACTACTATTGTATGAAAAAACGCCCAAATAGTAAATGTTAAATTTGAACTTTTGGAACCCAGTGCGTTGTTCTTTTATCAGCAGTCTTTTCTCTAACGACTGGATTTCCTTCTGGGTCAAACTTTTTACCGTAGACTAAAAATCTGTCAGTTGCGTTTCCAGCATCACCGTAAAAGTCTGAGTATGATTTAATTGTTGCGCCACCAGACTCAAAAGAATTTACAAGTACTGAGCGTGTTGCTTTGTTCAGTAGTACAATTTCATCAGAAGTTAGATCACTTACAATTCTATTAGGATTGATTTTGGCGAGGTACAAAGCCTCTGCTTTGACATAGTTACCGACTCCTGAAAGGACTGACTGGTCCATTAGAGCTTCAGCGATAGTTTTACTGTGTTTTTTAGCTAATCTTTCTGCAAAAACTCGGTTGGTGCACTCTTCAGCTAACAAGTCAGGTCCTAAAGAGTTTAATTTTTTTATAAGCGGATCTTTGCCTTGGACGAATTTAATAGTTCCAAAATTTCTCATATCATTATAGTATAAGTCACCTTCGTCTAGACAGAATTTTACTCTACTGTGTTTCTTGGGATCAGAAGACCAGGATCCCGTCATACCAAGGGTGTTCCAAATACTCCATTGGTTATTGAGAAGAAAAAATATAAACTTTCCGTGAACACCTACACCCTGGATTTTTACAGGAAAGTCATCTTCAAAATAATCAATGTTCTCAATCGGTTTTTTAGCATAGCGGCCTGAGAGTATTTCTATCGATTTGATTATTCTGTTTGAATTTTTTTCAGCTAGCTGGTGTGCCATTCTTCTGCATTCTGGTCCTTCAGGCAAAATTTTCTCCTTCTAAAATTTCTTTAAAAGTCTTAATAAACTTTTCCCAAGGCTTTTCTTTTAAAACAGAGCCAAACTCCCAGCCTGCAAATGCTTCTTTAATGACTTCCGTGTTAAGCTGGGGCTCGACAACCTGAATGTCATCGATTTCACTCTGAGTAAGTGCATCAATCCTGATTAGACTCAAGTTTCTTAAAAAATGAGCTTCCCAGTCAGGATCTTCAAGTTTTTTCTCAAAGAGTGCAGGATCTCGAACAATCTTTTCCGCTGTCTTATCACCGTGCCGTGGAATGCCGGGAACATTATCAGTAGCATCTCCTCTAATTGCCTTCCACTCAAGATAATCATAATCAGGCGGTTGGACGAAGTCTTTTTTGATCGGGTGATAAAGCTTGATATGTGGGTTGTCATTCGTTAGCAGCTGAATGAAATCAGAATCACCTGAGGCGATGGTTACGTCATCTTCCTTATGTAGCCTTGCGTAATGGGCAATGATGTCGTCTGCTTCAAAATCGGGATGGCGAACAATAGAGAACGGGAATGCCTGGTAAAGTAACTCAACACATTCATCTTTCTGTCTAAAAAAATCCTGCATGGTTGCCCACTTTGGATCTGACTCATCGATCTTTCGATTTGCCTTGTAGTCTCCGTCTAGCTGTATTCTTTTCTTTGGGCTGCCCTCAAGCACAAAATATACTTTATCAGGTGCGTGCTTTTCAATTAGAGGCCTGAGTGACCTGAAGAACATGTATGTGATTGAGTGTGCGCCACGATTATATCCTGCTCGGGCGCGGTGTATGAGATTATGACCGTCAAGAATGAGTACTTTCATCCTACCTCCTGTGATTCTATTATACTCACAAAAGGTGCAAATTACATTTTAGTTTTGAGGTGCTGCGACAGGTTTTTCTAGTCGTGTAATACCTTTTACAGATCTTACTTTTTTCAAAAGCTCTTCTAGGAAAGCTGCATCTCCTCCTGTGCCTTCAATGGCAAGGTAAGATATTTCAACAGGAACTTTAGATGTGTTTCCGACTTTTTTAATTGCATCGCGCTGATACACGGTTGACACACCTTCTAGGACACGAATTCGCGTCAAAAGATTGTTAAGCAAATAAGAATTATCGTATACCATGACATACGTTCTTGACGACGTATTAATGATGCTTCTTTTTGAATTCTGTTCGTTGACAGCTTCTCGCTGCTCACTAATTGCTTGTTTTACCATGTCTCTAATCAATTCTTTCATTTTGACGCTCCGATATTAAATATTCTGCTACTGCTCATTTTTTATGTCAACGCCTTCATCTGTAAGTGTGACTATGAATTTTCCTGCATCTTCTCCTGCAGTAATAATGGCATTAGCTAATGCGCCTTCAACATTTTTTTGTGTCCATCTTCTAATTGCTCGGGCGCCAACAGTTGGATCATAAGTCTCTTTTGCAACTTTGTCATACATCTGATTGTCGAACTCGACTTCAATGCCTTTCTTATCAAGGCGCCGAGTGATGTCATCAAGAACATTCTTAGCAATTCCTGAGAGGTTTGACTCAGCTAGCGGGTTAAAAACTGCGATATCATCAATTCTGTTCAAAAGCTCAGGTCGATACTTTGATCTAAGTAAGTCTAAAACTTTTTCCCGGGTTTCTTCTGTGACATCTCCGTCTTTCTCGATTGCATCGAGGAGCATGTGTGAGCCAATATTTGAAGTCATTATAACAACGGTGTTTTTAAAATCAATCAGGCGACCTTGTCCATCTGTTAGACGACCGTCGTCTAGGAGTTGGAGCAAAACATCAAAAACTTCTGTGTGCGCTTTTTCAATCTCATCAAGCAAAACAATAGAATATGGTCGGCGTCGAATTGCCTCAGTGAGTTGTCCACCCTGCTCATATCCAACATATCCTGGGGGTGCACCAACCATTCTTGAGACTGTGTGTTTATCACCGTACTCAGACATATCAACTCTAACGATGTGATCATAATCATCGAACATTATTTTTGCTAAGCATTTAGCCAGCCAAGTCTTACCTACACCGGATGGCCCTAGGAATAAAAATGAACCAATCGGTTTTGTTTCATCTGAAAGTCCTGCGCGAGATCGTACGATTGCTTCAGCAACGGATTTAACTGCACGTTCTTGTCCTAATACAGTGCTGTTTAGATGACCTTCGAGTCCAGCGAGCTTTTCCTTCTCAGACATGCTTAAATCTGCTGCAGGAATTCCTGTCCAAGCAGCAACGACTTCAGCTATCTCCATTGGAGTAATCTCATCTTTCATCATTTGTGAGTTTTGCCGAGCAGATTTTACAGCAAACTCTGCAGTGCCAAGGGCAGAATCTGCTAAAACTTTATCAACAGTCGTTAATCTTTGTAATCCTACAGCATCTGAGACAGCTTGTGCGTCTTGGATCTTTGCTTCGATATCAATAAGTCTAGATTTTGCTTCCTTAAATTTATCCATAGCAGCTTTCTCTGCGTCGAACTGCCCTTGCAAAGCATTACGCTTTTCTTTCGATCCAGCTAGCTCTTTTTTCATTTCTGCTAATTGCTGGTCAACACCCACTTCTTTCTCTAGACTTTCAATCTCAACTTCTAAAATCATGACTTTTTGATTTAAAGATTCTAGCTCTGGTGGCGCTGATGTGTTGTCAGCGCGGACTTTTGCAGTTGCTTCATCAACTAAGTCGATAGCTTTATCGGGCAAGTTTCTGGAAGGAACATACCTTTCACTTAGCTCTACTGCGGAAATAAGTGCAGCATCGCGGATTTGCAAGCCGTGATACGCTTCATAAGAATCCCTGAGACCTCTAAGCACAGCCATTGTTTGACGAGTTGTTGGTGGTTCAACATACACAGTTTGAAATCTTCGCTCTAGTGCTGTGTCTTTTTCTATAGACACTCTAAATTCGTCTTCAGTTGTTGCGCCAACGACTCGAACACCGCCGCGGTCTAAATAGGGACGGAGGACTGCTGCAATCGAAGATCCTCCGGTATCTGGTGGGCATATCATGTGAATTTCATCTATAAAAAGAATGATTGGAATCCCAGCTTCTTCGACTTGAGAAAAAATAGAAGAAGCTTTTTCTTCGAGATCTCCCCTGCTTGATGTACCAGAAAGCAAGGCATTGATATCTAGTTGAAGAAGCTTAGCGCCCTCAAGATGAGAAGGAACTTCTCCTCTATGAATTCTATGTGCTAAAAGATGCGCTATTGCAGTTTTGCCAACACCGGGCTTGCCAACAATAACTGGGTTGTTTTTAGTGCGCCGACATAAAATTCTAACCACACTTCTAATTTCATCTTCTCTGCCTATGACTGGAGGAATTTTACCTAGGGCGACTTCGGAGACAAGTTCTCTACCTGACTGGAAGAGCAGCTTTAGTGACCTGCCTTCACGACGATCTTCAACTTTCTTTCCTTGGCGCTGTATCTCAATTTCTTTTTCAACTGCTTCTTTGGTGACTCCCACTTCAAGTAAGAATCTGTGCGCAGGCTGAGACTCAGCAGGCTCAGAAAACATTTGCAAGAACAGTATAGAAGAACTAGCAAATGAATCACCTTTTGACTTAGCTTCAAGATGTGCTCTATCTAAAATTCTCAACAAGCGAGGAGAAACAGTGATCGTGTCTTCATGCGCGTTTGTTGGCGGAAGTTTTTTCATCTTTGTTAAGTGCTCACTGATTTTTAATCTGAGCTGCTCTCTATCGATTGATAATTTTGCAAGAATCGATCTTACAGGACTTTCTTCCTGCTGGAGCATTGTAAGCAACAAATGTTCTGGGTATGGTTGTGGGTGGTCCATCTGCTTGGACAACTTAGATGCCGCTTGAAGAGCAGTAGCGGCGAGATCAGTAAAATCTTCAATGAGCATGCAAATCTCCGATTACATGACTACGTATGGTACTGGACTAGAATTTTACACGGGCGCGTGTGCCGTCTTCTAAGACAAATACGTTCTCTTCTTCAGTCATTTCGAGCTGATCGGCGACTGGATTTTGAGAAACTTTTCTATCTAGCGATCCACCCGATAAGTTTGCGTTAAGCTCTTTAGATCGATCATCGACTTGATCACACATGCTCGCAATATTACGAGTCACGTTTTCAATAAGAAGTGACTTCACTTTTTCGAGATCTTCGTAGACGTCGCCCTTAAGGCGACTTAGATCAATAGGGTCAGCATTTTCCTTATGGCACACAAGATACGTCACTTCTTCGCCTTTTAAAGTCTTTCTTACGACTTCTTCGGCGACGACAACAGGAACAATCTTAAGTTTGTCAACCATTACCACATAAAGTGTTTGGCCAACAGAGTACCTTTTATCTTCCACGAATGGCCTCGTTCAGCTCATCAGTGCAGACAAGAACATTTTCTTGTGGGCCTTGAGTACGCTGATACACGGAAAGGTCAAGGCGGGAGAGCTCTTCTAAGAGCTTGGTCTCCTCGCGATGACCTCCGTAGGTTTCGTAGATTTTTAGCAGTCTTTTTACAGTAGTCGGGTGTAGTCGCATTTGGCGGCTCCTTACCCAATACTATAATCAGTTTATACGAAGATGTTTACTACGCTTGAACGTATTTTACACCTTTGTACATGATAGCATGCTCAGGCTCATCTTGCTCTTGCATGGAATGCATATCTTCTTCCATTTCATGAGCGCCTTCTTCCATGTCGTCTTCGAGCATGGGGCCGGACATGTGAGTGTCTGCCTCTTCCATTTCGTGCTCGCCTTCTTCCATGTCTTCATGAGCGCCTTCTTCCATGTCTTCATGAGCGCCTTCTTCCATGACTGGAACGAGCATGTACTTCATTGCGCCGTGCTTGCCGTGCATTTCCATGTACATGTCGCCATCCATTTCGTAAAGAGTTGCCTCATCGTGCGCGCCTTCTTCCATGTCTTCGTGCGCACCTTCTTCCATGTCGTGTGCGCCTTCTTCCATGTCGTCTTCCATGCAGTGGCCTTCTTCCATCTCATCTTCTTCCATGTCGGCGTGATGGCCTTCCATTTGAAGAATATTGACGTCTTCTGACATGACTTTTTTCTCGATGCCGTGCTTGAACTGTACGTCGTACCATTCTACATTGCCTTCGTCATCAGGAAGTGCGTGGGAACCGTGAACTGGCTTGCCGCGTCCCCATACTGGGTGCTCGACAACAACTGCACAGTTGTGATCCTTGCTGTGGCATAATTCTCTAAGCTCGTCATCCGAGTATCCTTCTGCAATTTGAGTAGAAGCGATATCGTCCAAGTTCAAATTACCTTCTGCAATCATCTTGCGGATGGTACGACGAACAGCTTGACGAACCTCTGATTCGTTCTGTTCTTCTTGTCGAGCTTGAGCGGACTCATTGAGTGCCTCTGCCTGTTCGCGAACAATCTCATGACGAACTTCGGAAGAAGCCAATCCAGCGAGAGCTGCTAATCTGTTTGGGCTAAAATCCATCTTAAAATCTCCTTGTGTACACAAAAGATGTGCTGTCAAACAATATTAAGTATGACACAACATATCATTTATACAACGTTTTGTAAATCAAATGAGTACTTACCCGGATCTGTGAGCCAATACTCTTTCCTCTTTAGGAGTCGGTCCATCTTGCGACGCAAAATTCCGTGCTCTCTCTCGATGCGAGCGTTTAACTTCTCAAGTTGTGCTGGCGCGGTGATGGCTTTTGCCTTTGAAGTAACTTGCTCCGTAATGGTGTCAAACTTATCTCTGGCTGCTTGTGTAAGATTGTCGATCTTTTGAATCTCGATTTCGTTCTTGTTGATCACGTCGCCCCAGAGAACAGTGCATTTTTTCATGCCTTCGTGTTTCTTCATGGCAACCTTTCCGCGGGACCCCGGGGAAAGGGGCCTGAAGTCATCTACTGTCAAACCTTCAAAAAGCAGAACAGTAAACTTATCAAAGCTTGGTGAGGCGATAAAATACAGATAGTCGAGAGATTTCTTTTGCAAAAGAGTCTCATAATCTGTTTGAAAGCTGATTGCACCCGACTTGTTTACAGTTGTTAGCTTGCACTCGATCTCCTTGTCAATATCACTGATATAAACGTCGGGCATGCCTGGAGCTCCGTCTGAGACAACATTTTCATACTTTTCCTGCAATGTTCTCGCAAGAAATTCTTCTTGTGCCATTGACATAAAGATATTTCTTCTACCTAAATTAGATTCAAGATTCATGCCGAATTTGTCAAAGCTTCCTTTAAGGTCTGTATAAAAATTGACCATAGTAGTAAGCGTCTTTTTAATGTCATCTCTGTTGATATACAAGATTTACTCCAAGTTAGATTTTACGTTCTGGGTGATTTTTTGACCTGCTTCAACTGCTACCGCCATTGGTTGCAAGCCTAATGAAACTCGAACTTCGTCATAAAGCTCTGGTCGAAGTGTACTCTTAAGAACGCCCATATCTGCATATTGATGCATATCCCATTCAAAAACAGGAAGCTCCTCACCTTCTGGGCCAGGCTCAACTTCTCCAGTCTCCTGTGACTCAAAGATGTAAAGAAGCGACGGCATCGTCTCGTCCTTTGGAACCTGAATGAAAGGAAAGTTGCTTGCAGCGCCTTCCGCTGACTCTTCATACATGATCTCTGGTACCCAATTATTTCTCTTGTTAGACATTCTAGATCTCCTTGTGAATTAAATGTCAATTATAAATTTATTATACGCTTAAAAGCGAGAATGGTTAAGAAGCGACGAACGAAACAGAATCGGGACCTACGAGTGTATACCAGATACTTTCTTTGTC
>Ga0209232_1000979_pt1 | contig 16228 bp, 8 predicted proteins | sample ETNvirenome_2_60_FD_184066 | JGI IMG/M metagenome (GOLD analysis project Ga0209232, IMG submission 184066) | Marine viral communities from the Pacific Ocean - ETNP_2_60 (SPAdes) (version 2) | ecosystem: Environmental > Aquatic > Marine > Oceanic | place: Pacific Ocean | collected 2013-06-22
GGCATGCTTCCTAGATAAATGGCCTGGACAGGAAAGTTATATGTTTAATGTACCAGTATTTGATGATCAGGCGTTGAACCAAACACCAATTGGTTACGACCGAAAGCAGCTAACGCTAGATAACCTGATGGAAGAACTGGAAGCGGTTGAGGAAAATTTTCCAAGTATGCCGCCTTTTGAAGCATTAAGAATGTATTTTAGTGAAGCATGTCCTCAATCTATAATTGATGGATATCACATGTTTTTATTGGAGACTGAACAATCAGCAAGAGAGTATCATCAATTACCTTTTGCGGGTGGATTATGGGATCAGCCTCGACAATTATTAGATGTATTTACAACTATACGTTCAGAACGAAATCAATATGAACGAATTCGTTATGAACAGATGGAAAGAAAGAATAAGAAAGCACAGGCAACTAATGATATGCCCGGTGCTAAGAATTTAACAATGAATGAGGATTTACCTCCAAGGCAAGGATAATATGGCTAACAACCCACTATCAGGATCTTATATTAAAACCACTTTTGGTGGTATTGGTTATGATAGTCCCGGAGCAGCTTTTGAAGCTTTAGGCAAAGACCTAGAAGCAGTTCAAGACTACTTTGGTGAACTTACCCCTTTATTTAATGATATTGCTGATCCTTTAATAGATAGGATAAAAGCTAGATTCGATGATGGTAGTTTAAATAAAAAGCCTTTTGCTGAAACACCCAATTTGAAACGTTCTAAGTTTACTAGGTTAGCTAGAGTAAACCCTAACGGCCCTACATTAAAAGATACTGGTAGATTACAAAGAAGTATTAGAAGACTTAAAAGTCCAACAAAATCAAAATCAGGAGGTCAAAGAGAAGTTAGTGTTTTAAGAATTGGAACTTTGGGAGTACCTTATGCAGAAAAACACTTATTTGGTGGAACATTTGAAATACAAGGGTGGGAAAAAGAATTAAAGAATAGTACTAAGTTCTTTACAAATTTTGATAAAATGAATTTTGCTAATGGTAAAACAAATAAGTCTGAGTATACAGCTAAGCAATTAAAAATGCTTAGTTCTTTACCAGAAGCAACTAAAGTTGTTGAGATACCAATTAGGGATTTCTTAAAATTTGATGCTAAGACTGACCAGTTTGTTGCTGACAGTGTCAATGAATACATGATAAAACTTATAGAGGAGATGCGAAGTTAATGTCTGCAGGTTTTCAAAAAAGAATGGAAATGATCATTGAGATCACCAGCAAAGGCGGAAATAAGCTTAGGGGCATAAAAGAGCAAGCTGACAAAGTTTCTGCAGCTATGGGTGTTTTGACTAAGGCAATTGAAAAGAATGACATGACTACAAAAGAGGGTCAAAAAGTTTATAGAGAATTTAAAAATGCGATTGACGCATTATTGAAAGACAGTAAAGCCTTAGCAAGTGCACAAAAAGAATTAGCTGCTGTACAAGATAAAACCAATAAAAAATATAACCCAGAACGGGCGAAAGAATTAAAAGGAGAAATTGCAGAGCTAAAGAAAAGTACATTAGGATGGAAAAAATCATTAAATCAAGTTGTCCCTGGTTTAGTAAAGACTAATAAAAATACAAGAGGTCTAGTTACTAATACTAGTATGCTTAAGGATGTTCAAAAAGAAGCAAATTATGAGGCTAAAAACTTTATAGGAATATCTAAAAAGAAGAAACAAGCAATAGAAAAAGATAATGAGTCTACTAGAAAAAATACTAGTGAAATAAACAGAAATACAGATGCAACAAAAAAGAATGAGTTTGCAACTAATTCTTTAAGACAGCGAGTAGATACAACAGGGTCTACTACTTTTGCTAGGTTTAGAAGAAACATCGGGGCATTAAGAAATCAAATCCTTCTTTTAACATTTGCTACAGCTAGTTTACGTTTTGCTTTTAACAATGCTTTTGAATCTGCAAATAGATTAGAAGCTTCTCTAAAAGGTTTAGGGGCTGTTGCTACAAATACTGGATTTAGTTTCAAAGAAGCTGAAGCAGCTGCAGTAGGTATGAGTGCTAAAGGTTTATTATCGATTGAAGATGCTGCTGCGGGTTTAAAGAATTTATTATCAGCAGGTTTTGGATTACCTGAAGCAACTCAAATGATGAATACATTAACTGATGCTGCTTCATTTAACCGACAGGGTACACTAGCATTAGGTCAAGCGGTTGTTGGGGCTACTCAAGGTATTAAAAACCAAAACTCAATCATGGTTGATAATGCTGGTATTACTAAAAACTTATCTATTATGTATAAAGAATTTGCAGCAGCAAACGGATTGACTGCTGGATCATTAGATGAAGCTCAAAAACGTCAAGCTATATTTAATGGTATTTTAAGAGAGGGTACTATTTTTGCAGGGGACTCAACTAAAGTATTAAATACAATGTCTGGGGCATTGACAAAACTAGGGGTAGATTCTACAATGGCTTCTGCTGCTATTGGGGAATTAGTAACACCGATGGCTAGAGGATTTGTAAATACGGTTCAAAATTTAACAGGTATTTTCCAACGTTTTGCGGATGGCAGTTTACAAAGTGAAGCGGCTATGGAAAAATTATACGTAATAGGATTTAAGATTGAAGACCTCTTTACCAAACTAGGTCAAGCTGCTATAACTTTAACTGCTACTATTGGAGGATTAACAATAGGATTTGGAATGTTGGTGGGAGGAGTAAATAGTTTTGTTAGCTTTATAAACCCTCTTCAGGCATTTACAGGCGCAATAAGTATAGGAATGACAGAGCTCCTAGCCTATGTTGGAGTAATGAAGTTATTTAATGCTAGAACTGCTCGAGTAGCTGCGAACATGAAAGCTGCTACTGCCGCAACTAAAGTAATGACTGTAACAAATAAAAAATTAATTCTAGAAAATAGGCAGATGATTAGGTCAATGGGTATGATATCTGGAATTAGTGTTCAATATAAGATTTTAAAAAATAACATGGATGCTTTAGGACGTAGTACTTCTAGAGTGAATTTATTAGCAAAAGCTACTGCAAGATATGCGGGGGCAGCAAATATTGGGGCAGCTGCTACTCGATTACTTACAAAAGCCATTATGGGATTAGGCAGAATGGTTGGAATTCTTTTTGCGATTGATATAGCATTTAAAGGACTTGCTTTTATAAGTGAGAGGTTAAATATAGGTGGAGTTGGTACTCAAATTGAAAGAACTAGTGAAAGGGCTAAAGAACTTTTATCCGCAACACAATCTGCCGGGGCAGCAATGAACAGGGCATTTGACCAAAGCGCATTGACACTAGGTAAATTTAGAGGTGACTTAGAAAAGACCGCAAAGCTTGAACAGCATCGAAATATTCTCCAACAAAAGAATATAGCATTACAAGGTGCATTAAGAAAATTAGCTGCTGCAACTAGTCAAGATGCTCAAGCTCAAGCTCAAGTAGATGTGGATTATTATCAAGAACAGTATGACCAGGCTGTACAAGATTTTCAATCTTATAATAAAAAGATTATAGGGGAAAATCAAGCAAAGTTAGAAGCATTAGGTTTAGCTGATGTAGCATATAATGAAGAGAATTTGAAAAGACTAAAAGAAGCGGGAGTTGATACTATCCTAGAAGCTAGAAACACATATTTCAAAAGACTAGCCGACCAAAAAAGATTTTATGAAACATTTAATAAACTAACTAAAGACTCTCAAGATGATCCTATCTATCAACAGAAAAAATTAAATATGGATAGGGCAGTTGAAATGTCAAGACAGGCTATACAAAAAATTAGAGAAGACGCTTTAGCCAAGCATTATAATACTATGACTCAAATCAGGGAGCAATATGAACGTAAGATGATTGAGTTTGACCAAGATGCACTTAGTAGATCTGAAAGAAAACTTGAAAATGAAAGAAGAGACCGTATTGCTGATGCTAAAAAAGCATACGATGATGGACTTAACTTATTAAAAGTATATCAAGAAGAGTTTTCCAAAGCCTATGCTCAAACAGTACAAGCTGTTATATCAGCTAGCCCTGGTGGTCAGGGTACATTTGGCGGGGTAGATTTATCAAGTTTACCTTTTGCTCAATTTAATAAAAAGGCCTTAACTGATTTAAGATCTAAGGGTCAGATACTGGAGGACCCTGATTTTTATGGTGATGACGAAAAAACAGTAGAATATAGATTGCAAGAAAACTTTTCATTATATCAAGACGCTTTTAAAAAGTTTGACCAGCTTCAAAAAGATTACAGATTTATATTTGCTGATCCAACATTGAGTACTGAAGAATTAAATAAAGAAGTACAGAATTACAAAAAAGAATTAGCAGGAATGGAAACTGTTTTCACAAGCTTACAAAGTAAACTTTCACCTAATATTCAAAACTTTACAGCTTTAGGTAAGGCTATGAATAATAATATTAAGGCTATCAATGGTATTAATACAACTATAGGTACTACAGAAGAGCAATTTGCTCAATTCCTAACAGATTTTAAACAAGGTAAAGTAGATGTTGAAAACTTAGGAAAAGCCTACAATAAAGTAAAAAAAGAAATAGAAGACTATATTAAAGCTGAAAAACATCGTCAGGGTTCTGCAATACAGTATAAGCAAGATTTAAAAGAAATGAGTACAAAATATGCACAAATAAGAGCTGAGTTTGAAGGGCTTATGGATGATACTGGGGCTTATACAGGTCTATTAGCTGCCCAAGCAAAACAGATGGATGATACATTAGCCATAACTCAAAAATATCAATTTGCTAATACTAGTTTGGGTACTGAGTTAAAACGTGGGTTTTTACCATTCTTACATAATAGCACTAAACTAATTCAAGAGAATGCAAAAGCACAAGATGAATTAACTAAAAAACAAGACTTCGCAAGTAATAAACAAACAGCTGCATTCAATAAAGCTAAGGCAGAATATGAACTTGATAAAAAACAATTTAATGATATGAAGAATGCTGAAGAAACATATCACATAGATGATATTACTAGACAAAAAATTAAAATGGATAATTCTAACGCTCGTCTTCAGGCTATCATTGCTGAAGGTCAATTCTTAACTTGGCTTCAAGGTAAAGAAAGAGCTATTTTAGATGCTGACCAAGAAGCTTCACTAATAAAAGAGAAGATTAAAGCCTATGAACAATTAATAAACTTCTTCTCAAGTTTTGTTAATCAAATGAATGACCTTGAGTCTGACCGTTTATTAGCAAATGCTAAATATCAAAATACACTAAATAAAGAATTAATTAATGGTACGATAAACCAGCAACAAGCTGCTGCTTTAGAACTTGAAAATCAAAAATTAACTCAAGCAGAAAAAACAAAGAATGAAAAGCTATACCTAGCTAATTTGATTAGGGATGTTGGAAGACAGGTTATGGTTTATGCAGCAAGGGCAGCCGCTGAAAAAGGTAAGATTGGACAAGCTTTACAATATCTAGCAGCAGGGGCAGTAGCAAACATGGCCTTAAATAGATATGCAAATCAAATTACAAGAGAAGCTGAATTAGGTTACATATCAGCTCAACAAAGATTTGAAGCCAGGGAAGCTGAAATAAGAGGAGAAGGCGGTACTAATCAACCTGGCTCAGCTAACCAACAAAGATTTGGTGGATCTATTAAAGCTGAAAACTTATCGGTTGAAATAAATCCAACGGTGGTAATACAAGGGGAACAAGTATTCATCGGTCAAGGAAGTGTAAATGAATTCGGGGCTGAACTACAATCCTTATTATTAACAAGCGTCAATGATGCTATTGAAAATAGAGAAATTGATTTAAGCAATGTTTCGGACAGGGGATAATTAAATGGCAAATGGACTTAAATATGATGTAGCACCCAGTATAGGAACTCAAACAACTCCTAGTGCTGATGGTTCTAAATTTCAAATGGGTATTGCGGTTGACTTAACTAATCGTAAGTTTGATTACGGCCAAGTAATTAAATATTCATTAGCAGCCGATGATTTTGGTACTTCAAGCACAGTTATAAATACACATCAATTTGGGGTATCTCATACCACTCAAGATGAAAATAGTTGTCCTTCTCAATTTATTCAATATGGTGATAAAGCAATATTCGGACCATCAACTGTTTCAGGGTATGAAGGATATACAGAACCAGTAAGATTAGCAGCTGCAGGACATCTTAATGATGTTAGTTCAACAGCTTGGACAGACGGCGTATTATACTCGCTCGATAGGGCCAACAGATATAAATATCAACTTTCAGACTCAGTGAGCATATACAGTACAGGTAGAGCTGCTGGCTGGTACATGCAAAACATTCAAGGGCAAACATGTGGTACAAGAAAAGGTTATATTAGTTTAAATCACATGGGACGTTATGTTCAAACTGATGCAACTGATGCAACTTTAACCGATGCATGGGAAAACGATAATGTAGGAAGTGGTGTTGTAGGTATTAAAATTAAATTACCGGTTGGCCACTCTGATGCTCAAGTTGATTATATCCAAGGTTATAGTACAGGGGCATTACATGGAAATGCTAAAGGGCCGTCAAGAGAATTTAGTAAATATGGTTTAATACCTTTTAGAGCAGCAGATTCTGTCTTATCAAGTCCGGGTACAGAATCGGATATCGATTATTACAATGATGCTGATAATACAAATGATACTATTGGCGTATTTAGATATACTTATAAACATAATGCTTCAGATTTTTATCTAGGACAGTTTACTATTAATAACACATCAAGAACTATTGTAGCAGGGGATAAAACTGAAATGGCTTTACTTACTGGATTTGACCATCCAGGCGGAGAATTTAAAGATACAGCTCAAGCATTATATACAGCCCAAAATGGATTATCAGATAGTGCTGGCGGTAAATACACAAGTACAGGTATATTTTATCAACCTCTAACACGTAGCCTTGAAAATGATAATGATGGTAGATATTCTAAATTAACAAGTGGTACTAATTATAGATTAGGGATTACATATCGAGGTAATATGACTAATAGGTCAATAGAGTCCGAATCTTATTCTTATGCATTTTTCCAATGGAGTCCAGGGATTTCTGAATCAGGGGATACTAACACTCTTTCAGATTTTTATATGTCAACCGATAAACTATTAGATGGTAATGATAGTAATAAAAAGGCTATCAATACTTATACAACAAAAATGGTTAGTGGTAATCTTGAATCTGCAAATATTGATTTAAGCAGTGGGATTAATTACCAAGCTATGGGAGTTGTTCAAATAAGTAAAAATACTACGGGTAATGCTACTGCTAGATATTCAGGAGTAGAACAAATGATGTTTGTTGATAATATGTGGCTTGAACATGAAGGTGATATCTCTAACGCATCAGGAAGTGGTTATTGTATTATAGACCAAAACCCAGAGCAGGGAACTTTACAGGTTAATAGATTTCAATCAAGTAAACCAGTACGTTTAGGATTATCTGATGGAAGTCAAAAAACCTTAGATATTACAGGAAGTAATCAAAGGTTCTTACATGAAATTACTTGTGAGTTCTTATATTTACCTCAAACAGAGTACGACAAACTACAAGATTTATTGAGATGGCAAGATTTAGGACATAAATTAACATTACATCCTCATTTGCCACAAGTACCACACTGTTTAGTAGGCCAAATGGAGATAACAAATGTGAGAAAGAGTTTCTGGGATTTAACCAGATTTTCACTCAATTTTAAATTTACTGAAACGGATTAGGGAATGTCAGTTAAAAAGGGAAGCGCATCAAAAATTACTGGAGTAACCCCAAAGTTATACATCAAAGATGATGGAACAACTTATACAACGGGTGAAACTTATAACAGCCTATGGTCAGGCAATAGCGGCAGTGGTGATTTAACCCACTCAACTGCTACAGGCTATGCAAATGTAGGCCATTGGAAATTTAATGAATTAGAGGGTGATACTGCTTTTAATCTACGTCACCGTAATGCTAATAACTTAGCATTGCGTAATATGAATAGAGGTAAAGACGGTGTAGGAACTTTTGTTCAATTTGCATTAGAAAATCAAGAACAACTATCAACTTCAAGCCCAGCACACTTTTGTATGATAGGAGATGGCGCTTCACTAGTTGAAGCTTCTAATTTTAAAAACTTTGTAAAATCAAACCCTATTGGCAATACCAATTTAGGGTCTAGCAATAATTTTAATGGTAAATTATTTTTTGATATGTGGGCTGAATTTAAACCTATTCCAACATCAGGTGAAGTTCAAACATTATTATGTTTTCATAACGAGGCTGACTCTAATGGATTTGATAGACTATTAAGTTTTAATGTTGAAAATAACAGTGGATCACCTCAAGTTAAATTAAACTATTTGAATACTGCTGAAACAGGATCAGCCAGTGCAATTAGTACAACTGCTGGGGCTGCTTTGTATCCCAGCGGCATAACTTCAAATGGAGGCTTACATCATATTGCTTTAGTATTTGATAGAGAAGAAACTTTTGGATCTGGAGGAAGTACAGGCATTTATATTGATGGAGTAAAATATGCTCTTTCATCAACTAGCGGTACAATGGAACCTAATGCAGTAGATTGTAATACAAATGGATTTATTGGATGTAGAATTAGTGAATCTAATACTGATTTTTCTGCTGACCAAAGCTCAGGGGCTCCAACGTTTGACCAGCATTTTACAGGTAAGATTTATATGGCACAATTATCCAGTGATGCCTCGGGAGCTACAGCAACTAGAATTGCTGCTGTTTTTGCCCAAAGATTTGATGTACCTAGAGGACCTACAATGGTTGATTTTTCTGATAGGTTTGAAATTGACGGTCCTAATGTTTTACAAGACATTGGTACACTTGCACAAAAAATAGAATCGGGTAAAGGTAATTTTACAGTTACATTATCCTCAATTAAGGTTAAGAATTAATGCCAGTTAATATAAAAAGAAGTGAAAGAGATAGAGATAGAGTATTTGACCGTTTTCTAGATAGAACGTTTACAACTACAACAGGTCATAAAGCTATTTTTGCTCCATCAAAAGGTGGTTCTAACACTACTTGGCAAAATCGTACAGTTATCGTATCTTTAGAAGTTAGTACAGCTGATGGTAATAAAGAATTATATGAAGTATCTGCAGGCATTATACAGGGAATCAGTACAAGTAGAAAATCAGGTACGGCCACTTTAAGTATATCTTCATTAGAAAAAGGACTAGTAGATTTCAATGCTGAAAAAATTAAAGATGGTGACCAATTTCATGAAAATAGAAAATTAAGCTTTTTGATAAATAGTATATTAGTTGAAGTATTTAAAGATAATCAAAATAATTTACCTGATGATAAAAGAGTATCAGCAGAATTATTAACTGTAAAAACAATAGATAATAAATTAGGTTATTGGAGTTTAGATACATATCCAGGGTTTGATGGTAATAGTTATTCACCAGCACCTACTGCAATCCCAATGACCGCATTGGCAACAAATGAGGATAGGAGCATTATTTGGGTAGCAACAGGAGGAGTTAATAGTAGCTCTTCTGTTTTAACTGCTACTAATCAAGATAGACAACCAGAATTGTGGCAATATGACATTGATGAAGATAAATGGTCATTCCTAGCAACCACAAGTACCGGTGATTTTAAAAATGCTCCTATCCATAACTTATATTACAATACCAAAGATGAAAAATTATATGGAACGCTCTGGCAAGATTATGGCGATACTCAAGCAGATATTGAAAGTGCTACTAATAAAGTAAACTGGGTTTGTCCACCTGCTGGTATTTTTAAATGGAATGTAAATAGCGATTCTGGTTTTATAAACGATAGTACGCATTTACCTTCTGGGGCTAAGATAACAAATTATTGGCCAGGGACTTGGGATTTTAGAATGATGTATCCTTTTGACCACGCTAGTAAAGCTGGGGCTTCAAGAGAAACCGATACTCAAGCTGCCAATGAAACAGTTAAATCTGGGGAATTAGAGACCCATAAATTATCGTATGCTAGGGCATCGGTAGGTAATTTTACAGCTTATCGTTATACTACATTACCTTTTGGTCCTGCGGGGCAACAAGGTTTTTCTGATGGACATGAAGCTAGAAGAGGAACACATTGGATGCATCCTCAAGTTTCAGGATTTGATGATACTCAACGACCTGCTAATGATATATTTGGTAGTACGGTTGAATTAACACCTACTACTTTAACGAATGGGAATACCTATTGGGATAGTGCTTCAGGTTCAACTCAACCGACAGGTTGGACAAAACATGGAACACCTACCTTTTCTTTATCAGGTACAAAAGTTTTAACTATGACTACTCCAAGTGATAGTGATAGTCATGCTATAAGTTTTACACTATCTTCACCTGTTAATAATATGACAGTTTATAAACTAAGGCTAACGGGTGAAAATTTTAAAGTTAGTGTTACCAATACAACTTCAGGTACTCCAACACATTCCCAAGTCTATGGCCCAATAGGGATGTCAAACAGTGCTGATTATACAGCAACAACTTTTGGTAATGGGGATTATTATTTTGCTGCATTAGAAACTGATGCAATACCAGGTTGGTATAATGCTGATAACTTAAGGGTTTACCTAACAGCTTTAAATCATTCAAGCGATGTGGTTATGACTAATATTAGTTTATCAATAGCCCATCATTGGGATAATTGGCATAATCTTTCACGAATGGCTGCAGAAAACATACCAATTACACATTTTTCAAAGATTATTGGAGCAACCAGTATTCGTAGACCCACCCACCAATTTAAAGGTGAACCGGCTGGTCCAGCAGTAGACGGAAGTGCTCGTAATTGGGGCGAACATGCAGGGCCTCATCAATGGTTTTATGACATGTTTGATGATGGAGGAACAGTAGAAAGAGACGATATCCAAGATGCAAATTATGTTGGAAATACCGATGAATTAAATAAACAAATTTTTTCAGATACCTATGATGAAACTACAGGAATGAGCCAAACTTTGGTTAATTCTAATTATACAAATCAAATAGACAGACAACCTCCACCTTTTAAAAATGATGAAGAAGAAAGTAGTCATTTACAAAAAGATGATGATGTTGACCCCGATGACGCATTTAATATTTTTGCTCATGGATTAAGCTGGCAAGGCCAACTTAATGAAGAATTGGTTATGGAGTTTAATGCTATTGCTCAAGACCGTCGTAATTTAAGTCAAATTGGTTCTGATGGTATGCACCCGTTGTATGGACCTAATGATTTAGAAGACGGTTTACAACCTGATAATTCATATCGTCATCAAGTTGGAAGTAGAAATATTGGTAGTAATTCTGCCCCTTTAAGTCCTACGGGTAGTGGTTCAAATGAAGCAGCTTGGAGAACTAATGATTATGGATTTACTAGTAATTATTATTCTAATGAAGCTGTAATAACGGATTTAGGACCTTTTCAACCTACAGGGGTATTAGGCATTGGGTCCTCAAAAGGACCTACAGCAGGTATCCAAAGATTTAATGCAAGTGATAGCCTAATGCAAAAAAGCAATCAAGGCTTTGGTTATGCTTCAGTTGTTGTTCAAGGATTAGGAGAAAGGGCAGCAAAAGAAGAAGATACAGAAGAAATATATGGAGCAGTTCGTTATACAAATAGTCAACAAGGTTGTACAGTATTTAATCAAGAAGCCGATTCAGGTAATGGTGTTATTATATTTCAAAGGTTTAATGGTACAGCACCTCAAGATGGTTCATTCTTCCGTTGGGATCCTGATGCAACATCAGGACAAAATGGCCACTGGGATTTAAAATGGAGTTATTATAAATGCAGTGATGGTTCGATAGGCGATATTACAGATACACTTGTTGCACCTGTTACACGAACAATATCAGCAGTAACACCTCATAGTTATACCAAAATTCCTACTTATGGTACGGCTGCTTGTAGTGGAGAAGGCGGTAATGTTTTTATTGCAACCCATGAAAGCAGAACACATAGTGCTTTATACACTGGATCTAATGAGGATGATATTTTAAACCGTACTTTTATTCATAGAGTTGCTTTAGGTACCGGGTCTTTTTCAGCAGCAGGGGTTAGTACAACAAAAATTTATGATTCATCAAGTGATGCATCGGTTTATAATGGGGATATGGATGGCAGTGCTGATAGCGGAAGATTTGCTAATTATGCTGCTGGCAATGCAAACAATAAAACCCGTAAAATTTTAACTTTACATTATAATAGTGATTTAAGTACAAACTCAAACGGAACAAATGGGTTATTTGGTGCATGTTTTAAAAGGGATGCATTGTTAGCTGAATATAATGATACAGCTCCTTTTGAACCTTGTCATGAAGTATTTGTATGGGCAGGTACTTCAAACGCTTTAAAGATTTTAGACCATGATATTCAAGATGGTAATAATTATGATGCAGTTGGATTTACTGGATTTGCTAATACTACTGGAAAATTTGGACATGACTTAGCAACTCCATTAAGTATTGGCAGTAATAATGGTATTGTATATTTTAGATTGCAAAAAGCTTCAGTAAAACCTTTATCAGCAAGAGATAGAACAGGATTAGGGGTTAAAGTTTCTTATTTATTTGAAGAATCTGCAGGATCATTTAATTCAGGTAACTTTATTGATGACCAAACAGTTGCAAATACCAAATTATTATATGAAAATGAAGGAATGATTTCTAATGGTCAAGCAGTAACAGGATTGATTGATTTAGGTAGAGATTCAGAACGAGAAGGTATATTTGCTGCATTTGATGATTATAGGTCTTGGTATGCAACTTCTCAAAAAGCTAAAAATAAATTAGCATTCGGGTCTATTAAGCACTGGTTTAAAATAGATGATAGAGAAATAGACCCTAGAATTGAATTAGCAGATTTTACAGGTTTAAAAGGCTTTGATGCTATTGCTAAATTAGCAACTGCTAACAATATGCTATTCGGTTTTGATGTTGAAAAATTCTTTTTAATTAATAGAGATGATAAATCAAATACTCATACTCTAGATGCTTTAGACGGTGATATAATGGACATTAAAAAAGATATTGATAATGATATTAGAAATGCAATATCTATTCAAGCATTTAGGCCTCAAGTTAAAGATATTGAGTGGGAAGTAACTCATGTAGGAGGGCCTGAAGTATTAAATGATGAACAATTATTTAATGGAGAGTTTACTATTACACCTAATACACATAGAGAAGCATCAATGAATTTAATTTGTACACGAAGCGGTAGATTAACCAGGGATAATTTAAGCAACGCTAGTGCAAATGCTGTGGATTCTATTACTAATATAGGTAGTAGACCATTAACACCTTTATTTAAATGGAGAGTTAATACGCCAACAAAACAAGTAGTTTTAATGAGAACAATGAGTAGTACAGATACTTCTTGTTTTTTAAATACGTTATTTGCATCTGGACTTAGAAGTATTCAAAAAGGTGAAATTATTATGTTCACTAATCCAGTAACACTAGAACAAGTAGGAAGAGTAATCGTTACTGTAGACACAAATCAAAACAGAGTCGATCTTGAAGATGCTGTAGGTTTTGAAGTTGAAGAAAGTACACCATTACATATTGTAAGCGCAGCAACCGGTTCAAATATTACAAGCACAGGTGCTTCAAGCGTTAGTAATTATGGTACTAAATATTCAGATGAAGGTGTTTGTATTATAACCGAAGTCAATGATGAACATCAAGTTCATGGAGTTTGTGAAAATGGTAATTACAGCCATTACAATGATTACAGTAGTTGTAATACTGCTCACACAGGTAAATGGACTGCAGTTACACGATTGACTGTAAATACAATTAGACCTTTTGCGGATATTAAATTAACCCCTTATTCACCAGAAAGCTATAAACATTATTCTTTCTTAGTAACTACGTTATCTAGTTCACAATTAAACTCAGTAGATCTTCCAGACCAAGCAGATAGTGCTAGTGCTACAGCTACAACAAATGCTGCTACCGAAATTAAACATGAAACACCAGTGGCTTTTATAAAAGCAATAGATGAAACTAATGCTTATATTTATTTAAATGGGACTTATAATGCTTTTGAAGTAGGAGATGTATTGAATGCACATTACGTTATGGCACCTGCAACTTTAATTATGCAAACTGAAGACGGTGCAATACAACCTCCACCTTATACATCAATACAACAAGAATTGCCCGAAGGTTTAGGTACTTGGTCTTGGAAATGTGATAGCGGGTCAGATAAATTTTTAGAAAAAGCAATAATTAACCTTAAATTTCAAGGATACAGATTAGAGAAAGACTCCAGTGCTATTTATACTATAGCAGATGCAGCTTCTATTGCTAGGTATGGTAGAAGAGACTGGAACTTCCCTGATAATAGGTTTATTAGACATGAAAAAGCAGAGTATTGGGCTTCAAAATACCTAAAAGAATTTGGGGATCCAAAATATTTGATTACAGCTACTATACCTTTTGACCCAAGCTTAACTTTTACTACTCCTGCAGGTAATGCTTTAAGGAAAGTTACTATTATTGATGAGGTTATGTTTCCTTCATTAGAAGGCTTTTCAATATCAGGGTATCTAAGACAGATTGATACCAGTGTTAAAGCTTTAAAAACAACCATTGTATTTAGAAGTGATGAAAAATATTAAACAAGCAGATATAGTAAACCAAGGAGATGGATTACCTGATTGGATGCAATTCACAATCAGTTTATTAATGTTTGCTTTATTTAGTTGGGTGTTGTATTTACTATTTCATCCCACACTAGAATTAGATGAGAAACATAGAGATTTATTAAATATATTATTAGGCGGATTTATTGCTATGTTTGGTAAAGTCATAGACTTTTGGTTTAAACAAGGCAATAAAAAACAAGGAGACATAAAAAATGAGAAGTAAATTATTACAAGCTAGTAAACTTCACTTTGAAGCACATGTTGAAAAACATAGAATCAATGTTGAAACCATGCTTGAAAATCCTACTGCTATTCCTGGGCACCCAGATATTATGGATGCAATTGAAAAGGAATTAGAAGAGATGGCAAAGTATGATGATTTATTAGAAATGTTAAACAAATATTTTGAGGATTAAATGAGAGTATCCCACTGGACAGATTTTACACCTAGTACCTCACAAATAGATAATTTCTATGGAGGTATTGTAGGTACGCCTGATGTAGGATTTAATTCTTTTAATAATCGTGGGAGAATGTTTGGATCTATTGCTTATCGTTTAGCAGTAAGCAGTACCCATAATGGATATCACCACTTTTTAGGAATGTATACCTCAATACAAGGTGTTGCTTTTGAAAATGCCTGTGTAAAGAAAGATTGTCGTACAGGGTATCACCAGTTTTGTTTTAATTTTTCAATGCCTAAGCCAGAATTTGAAAATGGCTTATCAGGGGCAAATCTTGAGAAATGGTATGAACAAAGTTATAGAAGTACATTTATGTATGCAAGTGAAATTAATGCTCATGGTGCTCCTGCTACTGGGGCTGATGCAACCTATGGAGTTAATGGTACTTGGGCAGCTAATACAATAGGGATGGATAGTATTACCTCAACAGGACGTATTCAAGACCTTTTTGTATTAAGGCCTACACTTGTTAAACCTGATGATCCTGATACTTGGTATGATCTTTGGAATCATGCACAATATGCAGGAACAAGTGGCGGACAACAAATGTTTTTTACAGGTATCCCGGTTGCACACCCAAGGTTTGCTACAAATTCTTTTACAGTAAACCCTAGTGGGGCAGCATCAGGAAGTGGCAGTACACCAAGTACAGCAACAACCTGGGGTAACACAAGTTATCACCCAACTACTCCATTATTAAACCCTCGTGCTGGCTATAATAATGAAATTAAAAGGTTTACTATTGCTGTATCTAATGGTAGTGGCAATACAGTTATTGGATTTAACCAACCGGGTGGTATAGGAGGAAGTTTAACTGGGACATTTAAATTATTAGCAGATACTACAGGGTATCCAAGTACTACTTCAGTAGAAGCAACATCTCAAACAACTTCATATACTGTCTCTCATTCTGGATCATTTACAGGTACTTATTATGTCACAGCAGTATATGAACCAGCATTTGCTGCAACTGCAAGCCAAGAAACTATTACTATCCAGTTTACAAATAATTCAGTATCAACATCAGATACAATGACAGTAGAGACAGTATCATAGATTTATACACGACCTCCCTTCCCTAACCGTGTATCACCAAGAAACCCCAACCGAAAGGCTGGGGTTTCTCTTTTTAACAAACAAATAGGAGGTA
>Ga0209232_1000980_pt1 | contig 16225 bp, 17 predicted proteins | sample ETNvirenome_2_60_FD_184066 | JGI IMG/M metagenome (GOLD analysis project Ga0209232, IMG submission 184066) | Marine viral communities from the Pacific Ocean - ETNP_2_60 (SPAdes) (version 2) | ecosystem: Environmental > Aquatic > Marine > Oceanic | place: Pacific Ocean | collected 2013-06-22
GGGTTGGGGTCAAGGTGTCGCTATTCATGGGGGCTTGCGCCTATCGGCGTGTGGGGTTATGGGATAGGGTAGGGACCATACGCATGTGCGTGGAGAGGGGTTGGGGAATCTATAGACACGCAGACGGGGGCGCATGTGGGGTGGGGCTTGGATTCTATAGAGGTGCCCCCGCCCCATGCCCCCGTGCAAGCCCCCCACTCTATAGAGCGTCTATAGAAAGGGGCACTGCGCCATAGCACGACCCCATAGCACAGGCCCATAGCACCCCCTTAGAAGGAGCCATAGCAAGGGGTGACCCCATAGCACTTCTTTTGGGCACGCATAGCGTTCCCAAAAAAAAATTACAGAATGGAATTTTTATACAAGGGTGTCCGTGGCTGTGCTATGACAAGCCCATTCGATACAGCATGGGCGTTGTTAAAAAGTGACCCTACTCAAGCGAGACATAATGCATATGTGGAAGCGTGGTCGAAAGTCCGGCCACCCAATATGACTGATGAAATGTATGAAGACCATATTGAACACATTGTAGAATCAATACTTAATGGGATACCTTCAAACAAACCTCTCCTTCACGATTACCCGTGGCCTAAAAGGAAAGTTTTTCAATCCACATTTGACCTTGATGGTAGTATAAATCGTCGCCCAATGCTATCACGACAGCGAAGATTAAATGCAGAAATGGCTCGTGAAAGTAATCGCCGTGAGGCTGTTCCATCCCGAATTGAAATATCACCTCGTGCCAATAATCGTGTTGGGCGAGATTTTTCACTTTTAAATAACGAAGGTGAAGTGCTTTCACGAATATCGGGACATGGTAATGATAAATACAACCCAACAATCCACGACTTTTACGGTGCAACAAAAGAACCATATCGAAGACAAGGGATGTACAGAAAATTGATGCAAGCCTTGATTGGAGCGGGTATTCCAATAAAATCAAATGAGCGAAATTATCAGTCCAATCCATTCCATCAAAAATTCTTAGAAACTTTACCACCTAACATTGAAAGTTCGTATGTTGATGCATATGGTAATCCAAAAACAGGAAATAGCGTGGAAGATTTAAGTTTTAACCAACCTCTTGCATATTATCAAAACAGGGTACCGCAGTTTGATAATGCACGAGGAAGAAGTAGCGGTTTAAACACAAAAGATTACGGTGCAATTCCCATCGTTAATCAAGAAAACCAAGCAAGAAACATGGATGAGTTAGCCGAACAAGACAGGCTTAAAATTAGGCGAGGTCAAGGTCACATACCCGAAACGGTGGGAATACAAGCCACACAACCAATGGCAAGAAATACCTATCAAATAAGATTTAATCCAAATTTTGAAAATGAATATCCTCCGTAGTACTCCGGCTCTTATGATAATCAAGGTGGATATAGTTCTGTTAAAGAATTAGGAGGTTTCCGAGATGGTACCCCTGTTTAAAATGAAACGCAGTGACGCATTCGCACTGGTCCTTTTAGTGGTCGTGTTTATTTCATGGTCTTATATTACAGTAAACAATCAAATGTTTCTCAATCGTTAAGTAATTGATTCACCTGCGATTAACATGGTCGCCCCTTTCAATCAAGCGTGGATGCTATTGAAACAGCGTGGTCATGAACTTGATTTACCCGAACCAAGAATGGCAGTGCCTTTTGTACACGGGGCGTTTAAAGGTAAAAAAACTCCACAACAACTCACTGACATGCGTGTTGATGAAGCGGATGATGCAAGTAGGGCTTTAACAAATTTTAACAGAACAAGTTATGCTCCAATATCAAATGTTTCAAACATAAAAGACGGACAAGATGAATTAGATTTTCGTGATATGCAAAGGCAAGTTATGGAACAATATCTTAGTAATGCAAGAGCATCACAGGGTCGTGAAGATGACATAGAAGGTGTACAAAGAAAACTTGACCAACGAACTCTTGCTCGTATGGGTCAACAGCCCGAAGCCGATGAAATGGAAGCAATGGGTGTTCCTCCGATGAGCCGCACACTTAGTGCAACACCTCCACCAAACATTGGTCGGGCTGGTAGTTCCGGTTTGCCTCCTGTTGGTAGTGATGACATGAGTGAGGGCTTGATTGAACTTGACCCTAAATTTGCAGAAGGATATACAAACGCATTAAACCGATTAGGCCCAATGGAAAACCCATTCCCTAAACCTGCTGGACAAAATGTTCGTGATGATTTAATGAACTGGGCCGCTGGTGCAGGTCGAAAGGGTACTGGAAATCCTACTCTACCGGAAAAAATATACCCCGAAGAAATGATGGAAGAGCCGCTTGAAGGGTTCCATAACTCTCCTGCATCTGCTGGTGAAAGCGCACCGACACAAATGGACATGCCTAACACTGTGACTACCTCACCTCGTATGTCGAGAAAGAATAGACCAAACGCAAGTGCACCGACGCCTCGTATGAAAGGTCGGGAAGAAAGAAAAGGTCTTCCTTTCACTCAATGAGCGAAAAGTTTAATTTCTACACCGCGCTGTCTTGCAACATGAGTTTGTGGCTTCTTTTCGGGCTTGCTTTTATTGTGGGTTTTGCCTTTACATGGTTTGCATTTGATGACCTTGGTAGCGATGTTATTTATTTTACCAGCAAAGAAGAACTGGAAGAAGGGTGCTGGAACGGTATGAGGAAGGGAATCAAATGAATGTGACCGTGTACGAGGTTGGCCCTCGTGACGGTTTGCAATCATTGAAGCAAAAAATCCCATCGAGTCAAAAAATAAAACTCATTGATGCGTTATACGACGCTGGTTTAACAGAAATCGAAGAAGTAAGTTTCGCACATCCGAAACTTGTACCGCAAATGGCTGATGCTGAGGATGTGTTTCAGCGTGGCGGTGCGCTTGTGATGAACAAGCGTGGCTATGATAGGGCGATAGCGAGTGGTGCTGAAAAAATAAACATCGTTATCAGTCCGTGTGAAACCTTCAACATGAAGAACATGCGAAAAACCCGAAGTGAACTTGTGTTGATGTACAAGACATTCTTGGACAAGACGCCAAAGGAAAATGTTCGGGTTTACATCAGCATGGCATTCGGCTCACCATTCAGTGGCGAAGTTTCGCCTAAAACCATGCTTTCATGCATCCGTGATGCCAAAATGTTTGGAAAAACGGTAGTTTTTGCCGATACAGTGGGGGTAGGAACAAAAAAAGAGGTAGAACTGTGGTCCGAGATGGCCCTGCTCGAAGGTATGACTCCCGCACTGCATCTGCATCACAAAGGTGACGAAGAAAAAGCGTTGCAACTGATTCGTGCAGGACTCATGAATGGTGTTCGTGAGTTTGACTCAAGCATCGGTGGACTTGGTGGTTGTCCGTTTGTTGACAACAGCGGTGCAAACTTGTCAACCGAAACGCTGGTGTTGCATCTCAATGTTTGGGGATTTGAAACTGGTGTCACTCTTGACGCTTTGAAGAAAGCATCAAAGATTGCTCATCAAATAAAACTCAATGATAAAGACCGTGGAATAGTGGCACAGTAGGCCGCTCGACCGTCTTTGGCATATCCTCAAAGTGCTTGTCTGCTAAGAGTTTGACAACATTTTCCATGTCGGGGTGAATGTTTTCGATGAGTGTACCTTCGTTGGTATCAGTCATCTTGTGTTGCCGGTCGAGGGTTTGTAGGTCGCCTCGTAGTGCCTCGGTGATTTGATGCGGCAACTGCAACTCACCTTTGAGCATACGCCAAGCCATGTCCATTGGCTCACCATTTGTAAAATCGTCATCGGGTACCTCATCTTCACGCATCAATTCGCCATAGTAAAAGACATAACCGGGATAAGGACCGGGTTGAATGCGTGGAACTGGTGGTTTTTCTTCCGCTTGCTGTGCCTGTTGTTGTGCAAGATGTTGTTGAAATTGTTGTCGCAAATTACTTTTTGGATTAGCAAGAAGAGGATTTGTTTCCTTGTTGGCCATTGGATTTTGCGCTAACACTCGTTGTTCTGCGTCTTTTTCCTTCATACTCCGACCAAGCCCTTCTTCCTGCATTTGCTTAAAGTTGACTGGTTGCATAAAGTCACCAGTGTGTCGTCTTTGTACTTCATTTGCAACGATGTTTTTGTTACGCTGTTGTTGTGAAATACCCTGTCTTTGTCCTGCCGGGGATGAATCACCGGAATAATCTAAATGATATTCATCTTCAGTGAAAAGAGGATAATGTTCGTGTGAATACAAATTTGAAAGATGAGTAACAGGGATTGTTTGTCTATTACCCGCACCTATGTTTCCATCTGCTACGGTCAAAATGTTGGCTTTTGGATTGTCGGATTTTTCGTCATGGTCGTGTCCCACAGCAAACACAGGATGATACCCCCTGTGTTGTTGCCCCCTGTCTGTTTCAACTTGACTTACTATTGGCTCATCAGTTGTTAGCAAAGGGAATGTTACACCGGGAAAGTTATCGGGGTCGGTATTATTAGGTGCCCGTTGTTTTTCATTCATTTGTGATAGTAAATTAGGATGTTTTTGTAGAATTAAATCCAAATAAGCCATTGCAAGGTCATGTGGTGTCAATCCTTCTGCACCTTTTGGCATTTCTTGACCTTGTTTGTATCGCTTGTTAAAGCGGTCGTGATAATGCCCTAAGTCACGGTTTCCAACATGCGTTTTTGTTTTCTTTGCATGTTCAATAATTGATTTTTTATCAAGACCTTCAAAACCACCAGCCCATGACCACGCTTTCAGCATTTGCCACGACATATCCATCGGTTCACCTGTGGTAATTTGTGAGCCTTGCTTGGCTTTTTCGGCCATTTGTTGACCTCTTTGTTCCATCGAGGCTTGTGCTTGACGGTTCTGTTCAGCCATTTTTTCTCCTGCTTCTTGTGGAGCACCGGCTACTCGTTCTGCGGCGGCACCCTTTACCTTATCAACAAATGTTGACCCCACAGCCGCCTTTGCACCTTCCTTTACGGCCTTACCGCCTAACATTCGTGAAGCCGCTCCCACAACTGGTGCGAGGAATTGGGCGTACTTGCGTATAGCAACTCGCCCCTCCATAGTCTTGCGATGTGTCGTCATATCTTTAAGTTAATTGACCATGAGACAAACATGGCGGGGGTTGCGGTACGCAAGGCTGATGACCCCTCTTTGCAAGATGAGTTAGACCAAAGGTACGCCGAATTACCATTGGAATTTTTACCCAATGCACAACAAATTCAACAAGCAATCACTGAAAGTGACATCGCAAGAACACCTCAAGAATTTGAGGAAAGCGAACCTTTGGGTGGTAGAAACGAAAGAGCAAGACAAGGTTATACAGCAAAAAATTACCTTAATCGTTTAGCCACGGAAGGTGCCCTTGCAGAAGGTCTTGTGCGAAGAAAATTTCCATTACTCGATGAATATAATGTCGATGCGACAAAATTACCTGTGTTGAGAGATTACACTTCCCGTCAAACTACTCTACCCGAACATGATTTGAGTATGCAAACCGAAGGCCCACACTTCGATGAGCATGGAAACATACTACCCAGTGCTATTCCTCCTGTAAATGCAGTCAAAAGATTAGGCGCACTCGACATACAACGCATTGGAAGTGCAGGTAATTTTGGACTAAAACCTGTGAAGGATGCAAGCATAAATCTTGAGTGGGAAAAAAGTATTCCAACTTATCATGATTCTCCAAGTGATTTAGCACGACGACCTATATTTCCTGTTGAAAATGCCGGTTTTGTTTCACCAATCACTGCACGAGATGTAAAACAGGCAGAAGCGGCAAATATAGACCCAAGGAACCCGCATGGCTTTGTTGCAATAAGAGGTTTTGGTGCTCCTTCGGACAAGGCATTTTCTCGTAAAGACAACAGTGAAGGTAGAGAAGGAATTTACACAGCACCGATACCACCCGAAAGGCTTGTTGGAATACACCGTCGAGATGGTCTTGAAGAAAAGGATTTAAGACAAAACATATTTACTTCTGCCTTTGATGATGAAAATATAGTACAGCAAATTAATTTACCGGAAAACATTCCAAAAAGAGATTTTATACTCAATCAAATGAGGTTGGCTGATTTAAATAATAATATTCATCAATTTACTATTGAAATGGACAAATTATATGAACAAGGTGAAATAAGCGAAGAGCATCGTGGTGCCGCGATAAATGCCTTATTGAATGGTCAAAAATTACAAATAAAACGAAATCGTGAAGAATTACCCAAAGAATGGAGTCAAGGCTCATTTGGATTCAACAACCCCACTTTAACACCCGAAGAAAAACAAAAATACGAGCGAGAAGTATTGGGAATTTTAAGTCAAACTGAAGCAGGAAAAAAAGCCGGTGGAAGCGCATTGTTGGACATACAAAATTACTTGCGACAGGGGGAAAGCCCTGTGCTTAATCCTAAAGATGTGAAGAAAGCGTTGCCTCGGCACTGGTCGAATTATTTTGATACCGTTAATGAATTACATGAATTTATGCGTGGAAGTGACGGCATGACTCGTGTTTCTTCTCTTGAAGATTTGAAAAATTTGGAAACACCGGCAAATGATAGGAAAGAAGTACAAAATTGGGAATTGGAACACACGGGTAAGGGTATGAAAAGTCTTATTCCGGGTATTGCACAAGGTGAAGTTTTTAATCAAGACTTAGTGGATGAAGGAGTAATATTTGGTTATCCTGCTAACAGAACTTCGTTTTCAACTCATGGTATGGCTGATATACCACCATCGGATTACCCGGAAGGACTTGTTTTTATTGACCAAAAACCCGATTTCCATGCTACACCAAATGAAGGAAGGGTGCAAACAGAAGGTGTAATTCATGGTGGAATAAGCCCCGACCAAGCAATTCTACTAACAGACCCAACAAGACCAATTAATAGAGAAGAGTTAGCACAAGCGGGCTTTAGCCGCAATAGAGGTCAAAATTGGTTAAGCGGAGTAGATGAAGAATATCATAATACACCACGAGGTTTAGCCGAACAAGCACTCAATAAACTTCCACAACCAAATCCCGAAGCACCTTTCGCCTCCGCTTACGGTACATACAATCCATGGGGTGCACCGAGAACTGTCGATGATGTGTTCCAGTTAGGCGAACCAATGGACATCGCTATGCAGTTGCTCAAGATGCCTATTGTTCCCAACTCTTTGAAACAGAGAGAAGGTGGATATACTGGTCAATTCTATGACCCTATTGATGATGAGATTACCCCGCTTTATCTTCATGGTGATTTTGACGAAGAGACTATTACAGGTAGCATTCCTAAAAGAGCAAGAACAGATGCCACTCCACTTCATTCTGATACTTGGATGGCGGATAATACAGAAGCAAACCCATACTATCAGCGTAGGGGATATACGACAGCGTTATATGATGCGCTTGCTGCTGTTTTAAACGAGCGAGATGCAAAACTCTATCCTAACCCAATCCAATCAGAAGAAGGGAAAGCACTGTGGGGTGACAAAGAAAGTTGGCCTGTGAGGGATGATATATTTGAAACAGGCGAACCAATGGAAATTGCTATGCAATTACTCAAAGAGCGTGTAAGCCCCGAAGCCAAACGGCATAAGTTGGAGTACGACAAGAAGTACGAGTCCAGCCCGGAGCGTGTGAAGTACCGAGAGGACTTGAATCGTGAACGCCGACGCCGTGGTATCTATGGAAGTCATAATCATAAGGATGTTAGCCACACCGAGGGCGGTAAATTGACCCTTGAAGGCGAACATGAAAACAGGGCACGGCACTTCAAAGACAAGGGAACCCTTCGACATGAGTAAGTATTCACTTACCTCACTTATGTCAAAAGTCAAGTCAACTTTTTGACCATTCTATATGTCACTTCATTCATAGGTACTACTCTTAATATTATAGTAAGTATAGAAGTAGTAAATAATGACACAAACTGGTTTAGTCAAAATAGTGAGTGAAGTTTTGACATAAGTGAAGAAAGCGAAATGCTTATATTGACCATATTGATGACCACAAGTGAGGACAATGCAACAAGGTAGCGACACATCCGAAGCCGAAATCCGTCTTATGGGCTTAATTCTCGCACAATCAGCACTCGTTGGTTTAGCGATTGGTTTGTTTGATGCAGATATGTGGTTGAACACAGAAGACGCAATGGTGAATGGTTTCACTTATGCAATGGCGGCTTTCTTTGTACAAGGGATTGCTTATTATTTCTTTAAAATGTTCTTTGAACGAAATATGCAAGAGCGAGTCCGGGTTCAAAATCTCGAAAGAGAGCGTCAAGGCAGATACCGCAATATGCAATACACTTTTGACAATCGAAGAGCGGAAATGGAACTTCGTATGCAAGAAGCGCAACTTGAGGCTGAAATGCGATGGATGGAATCAAATCCGGGTAAAATGCCTCCTTCATGGGGAGTACCCGGCGGTTCTACTTCGCTTGTCCAACAACAAGAAAACATGTTGACAAAAAATCCACCAAGTCATTCAGCGAAATTGAAAAATCCTGTTAATCTTGGAATAAAAGAAGATATACCTCTCACTAAGGATGGAAGGCCCGATAAAAGATTCAAGAAAGATTGAGTGGTGATGTTTTGGGACGAATTTTCAAAACACCTACTGATGATTCGACCGAAGCCACGCTTCGTGCAATGCACACACAAAATACTCTTGATAATTACTATGAAAGAGGCGTAGGATGGCTACGCACATTTTTATTCAGCAGTTCTGCTGTGCTTATTACCAGTTTTTGGGAAATGAAGACAGGAGAATCAGCATGGGAAAACACGGTGGAGTGGATATGGACAAAGATACAAAATTTAGCAGACTGGTTATGGGGGTTCTTAGATGGTTGAGCCAGCAAGTACAGCGGTTGTTGGAGCGATGGTTTGGGGAAAAGCCGCCTTCAACGCATGGAAGCCACGCAAAGTCGGCATTTACGGCGCAGGATTGACTGGTAAAACCACACTGGATAGATACATGACAACTCCGGGTGAAATGGAAGATATACCCGAAGAAGAACGAACTTCGCATTTCAAGATGCTTGGTAGGTTTGTATTACCAAAACCAACACGCAAAAGGGTATCTTGGAAAGGAGAAAAGCGCGTTGTGTTTTCTTCCGATGTAGGTGGTCAAGAGCGTTTTTGGAATTTATGGATTGACGACATGGTGAATCGTCAAGTTGAATGTATAATTTACATGTTTGATGACAGGTCAATTAAAGGTGGTGAAGAAGCGTTACAGCAAATTGCTGGATTCAAATATCTTGTTGATGCTATTATACACCGACAATATCGTTATAGAAATTTTAAAAGTAGATGGAAGGGTAAAAAATACGCACCGAAACTCATCATGCTTGTAGCAAATAAAGCAGATAGGTTCTTTGATGAAACCGCCATGATGTTGTGGCAACAAGAAAGAATTGGTGAACACAAAATTTTTGATGCTTTTAGAGATGACCTTATTCGATTACAAAAAGCAGGTATCCCTACTCGAAGAAGTTTCATGGCTACTCGTATCGGTTGGAATGTGGAACCGACTTTAATTTCTCTTTTGACAACATAGGTGATAATATGACAAAAACAACGATAGCATCAGTAGGAAAAACGAGTAACAGTGTTCGTACTGTTATTCCAATGTGGATTGCAGAATTAATGAGATTAGGTAAAGGCGATAAACTCAATTGGACATTAATGTGGGATACTGAAACCCAAAAACACATAATTGAAGTAAGGAAGGTAGAATAAAAATGATGAATTTCAACAGACAACCACAACAGCGTTTAGGGGATGCTAATGAAGCACATCTTTACGCTTTAGCACAACAAGGTAACAGCACTCTTTCACATGCGGCATTAATGGAACAAGCAACCGCACAACAACAAATGCAAAGCGTAGCAACTGAAAACAACTTACAGGTACCAAAAGTTAATTTCTATCCTTCACGACATCCCGACCCAAACAAGGCAAGAAGGAAGGATATTAAGCAAGCGTATTCACTACTCATGCCTTCAAAAAGAAGCATTTTCAATCCAGTGCGTACATTTTTAGGAAGAAAGTACAGATATGATAAGCAAACAAATGTTTGTGTTGTAGACGGATGTGATTGTGCACAACTAATTCAATATGATAACTTGTACGCTAAAATTACTGATGAAGACACAGGAAGAAATCTTTGGGAAATGTATTGGAGAAACCCCGTTACTGGTGAAGCAGAAGCGTTTATTGCTAAGGATAAGGTGACGAACGGAAGGAAAATGAGAGGTACATACTGCCCCGAACATTTACATCTTTATCACTTGTTATGCAAGTGGGAAGCGGAAGATGAAAAGGTGAGAGAGTCGAATCCTCGCCGCCTTCGTGACCATGTAAAGCGTGGTGTGAGCGTAGTGACAGTTCCAGTTGCTTCGATTTCTAAGAAAGACCCTACACCACCTATGCTTGAAAAGTACGAGCCTTTCTTTGCGGAATTGATGAGAGATTCAAAGAAAACGAACGGAATTAGTTTAATTCACTATCAAAACCCTGTGAGTAAGCAAAATGATGTTACCATGGTGGTGTTTGATTTGCGTATTTTTGAACACGAAATGACTATGATGAATCAACCCACAGCCGCTTTTCAAAATATGATGGGCGTGCAAAACACTCTTGAACAAGAACCGCTTGGAGTAAGTGAGTGAGATGTTAGGACTCGGTAATAATAATCAAGCACCTATGAACACAGGTGCCTTGAATTTGGGTGTATCTACTCAACAACCTATAATGCAACAGCAACAATGGGGTCAACAGCCGTCGCCTTTTGGTGCGATGGGAGCATCACCCTTTATGCAAGGTATGACAGGTGGTGCATCTAATCAATGGGGGCAACAACCAATTGCTCCACCGAGTGAAATTGAAATGCAAATTATGTTGTTGCGAGGAATTGTACCCGTGGATAGATTTTTGGCCAGTCAACAAATGGCTACTCTTGTCCAGTTGCTTAACAATTTAATGAGTTACAGTGTACTCGAAGTGATGAAAAACGCAGTGTTCGTTGAAGATGGAGATGGAAACCTCAAAATGGATATTACACAACTCCCTTCTCACTTGCAAACAATGAGTGCTGAGAATATTAAAGCAGATTTTAACACACTACAAAGCACCGCACAGCAAAACATTTCCACCGCAGAAGGTTCACAGCAACAAATTGCTATGATGGCACAACAATCACTTATGGGCGGAGCACTCTCAGCGGCTTTGGCTGATGAAGGAATGATGGAAAAAGTCGGTGGCGGTGTAGGTAGCGTTGCACGAGGACTCATGGGGTTGAGATGATGGATAAATATACAGGTCAGTTCACACAATCATTTTCAACAACGGCACTTGATGTGTTAAATCCAAGTAGAAGTATTATTGTTGACATGATAATGGTACAAATCCTTTCGGCCATCGTTGTATTATCTATGCTGTTGATTTTCAAGGGTGGAGAAATTGGGCAACAAAACGCTTCGTACCTGCTTGTTGGACTATTCGCCACTATGGTATTCTTGAGTGCTGTGTATTCAAGAATTACGAGAGGCTGATGGCCACTTTTTTAATGGGCATTTAGAATTACTAAGTGATGCTTTTACCTTAATTCCACACCCACACATATCGCATCTCCGCTTTTCTCCGCCATAAGGACACGAAGCACATATTCTTAATCGTTCTTCTCGAATAATAATGGGGGCGTACCGCCCATTGACAGTATCTTTCAAAGCCGTAGTAAGGCTTTTCATCGTTTCAAATGATAAGGGTATTTTTGCTATCCTCGGTCGCCTTTTCATGGTCCCACCAAATTTGTTTAATTCGCAATCGTTTTTAGTGTGTGCTACTTAACACCCACATGGCGGGAGAGAAAGTAGTGAAACGCTCCTGTTCTTTTTGCGTTCATGAAGAGCGTGATTCTCTTGAAGAGCAAATGCTTCAAGGTATGATTTCCGCCAAACAATTAGACAAAGATATGGGGTGGAGAACAAACACTTCCGACCGTCATTACCGTAATCACATGGGAGAATATCACATGGCTTCAAACACTGATTGCGCTTTGTGTACCACACCTATTCGTGGTGATTACGAAAGAGCGTATTTCGATGATGGGAGTGTGAGTGCGGCTATTGCCGAAGAACTTGGAATATCCGAAGACAATGTGTATCATCATATGAGGCATCACTTTCAGCCTCTTGTACAGAAATCCGCCGCAGTGGAAGTAGCACTCGTGGCGGGTCAAGAGATTAATTTACTACGCTCTAATGCGGAAAAGTTAAATCACAAACTAAGTGAATTGATGGATGAGGGCACTGTACATGAAGACGGATTTGTTCGTGATGCTGTTGCGCTTCACAAAGAAGTTCGTGAAACAGTCAAAGACTTACTCCGCTTCCAAGACCAATGGGGTGCGAAGAGTGATGGGCAACAAGTCAACCAAACATTCAACATCTTACAAGTTGAATTGGGTAAGGAAAGTCCCGAAACTTGGATGAGGATTAAAAAGCAACTTCAAGAAAATGCGGGGGTCTAAAGATGCCAATGGGTCGAGGTTCGGACACACGCATGTATGCACCTCGTAGTGAATCCGATAAAATGTATTCATCGGCAAATGAAAATGAGGATAAATACAATCCCGCTTCACCCGAATACAACGATAAAAAGCGTGATGAAAAGAAGCGCAAGGAAGAAGAGAAAAAAGCACAGCGTTCTAAAATCAAGCACATTAAAATTCGTGCAACTCAAGGACTAAGTGGTGAAGAAGCACCTACACCGTTGGATGACGGTAACAAGCGTGATGATGAGCGTGAAATGGGACTACAAGGTGGCCCTGCTGGTAGTCGTGGGCACATGCTCGACCTTGCTACAGGTGCAAAGTCCGGTACAGGTTCAGCCATGAGTCCGGGTCTTCCTATAGCAATGAGTGAGCCAATGAACGATGCTTGGAGTACATTACTCAAGCGTGAAACACCACGCACAATCGCAGGGCGACGAAAGCGTGAAGCACGACAACAGTTCCGTCCATCAACTGGGCAATTCAAAGCACCTCCGGGTGGTATGAGTGGTGGAGCAGGGGCTACGATGAAGCGTTTCAAAGCACAGATGCGTGGTGTTAAAAGTGGAAAAAAGACAGGTTTGATGAAACCGCATTTGGCTGTTGAAATGAGTCACCGAGGTATTCAAACCAAACAACCGCTTTCTAAAGACCCACAAAAATACACAGCATATCGAGGACAATCCGAGGCTCGTAAAATTTTGGGTAATGTTCGTACTCCTTTTTCTCCACACGCACGATTCGGTGCTCGTTCTAACAAAGCAGGTCCAACAGGTGCAGGTCGTCTTAGCGGCTTGTTGCCAAATCAAAGAGGTTTGATGAGTCGCCCGTCAATCCGTCCTATGCGTGTCCGTCGCCCTCGTATGCCTCGTATAAATGCTCCAACTCCGCCAACTCCACCGGGTATGCCAGCAATGCAATCAAGTGTACCGAGTGTACCATCACCATCATCATCTATTATGATGAGTGAAGACCGTTATCGAAGTGAAATACTCAAAGCACGAAACAGTTTACATCGCATCGAATTGTTGAATCTTATGCGAAGACTCATTCAAGCAAAAGAGCGTGAGGCTAAAATTAAGAAAAACCTTACTGCTACTGACTCCGCACAAGTGCCCGGTCATCCTGTTGGAGTTAAGCCGACTGATGATGAAGACCCTCAAGGTCCAACTGAAAATCTTGAAACTGATGCAAAAACATTCGGTCTTGACCCTGCAAGTGCACTTGTAGGTCGTGGGGGAAGAATGGGATGATTCGAGTAGGTCGTCCATTCAAGAAAGCGGAGAGCGTTACTGCTTACCTGCAAGGTGGAAAGCGATTATTGCGAAACCCACCTGCACAAGCGTTTAGACCAACAGGCGAAATGGATTATCCGGCGTTTGCTCACGATGGAGAGCAAATACTACCGGGTGAATGGGTGAAAGGTCCACACGACGAGCATGTTTTTGATACAGGTTTCGCTCAACATCGACACGGTATTGATGCAATAATTCACAAAGTGGGTGAGTTCCTTCGTGCAAGAGGAATAAATGTACCTGCAAAAGATGTGATTCAACACGCAATTGAACAATTCAATGACAATCACACACATGCTGATGAACACGAATTAGCGCATGTGGACTCGGAGGAATGGAGAAAACTTCGTGCGTCTGTTTTACCTGCTGGTGATTCGGCATACAACTCCGAAACCAACGAAGTAACGCATACTCGCCCTGTGAGAACGCAAGGTGGTACCAAAATTACCAATTACACAAATAAAAATTATCAAGATAACCAGCACGGGCGATTTATTGAATCGTATTCTAATCCAATGCATTTTGAAATCATTCGAGCACTTGAGCAACTTGGTGTACCAACCAGTGAAATTAATCAAGGTTTGAAATTCCTTCGTTATCCGTACTTACCTGCTGAACAATTGGTTCAATCAGCAGGTAAATTTGGAAAAGTGATTCGTAATCACAAACCACACGGTAATGAAATCACACAGCGAATGCGTGACCAATCTCCCGAAGGTTACTTTGGTGACACAGAAGGGATTTTTAGTTATGAAAATTTACATCACCTTCCCGACGCTTTCTTTTATCCAGTAGTAAGTCGAAGTCAAAAACAAAAATCCGGCAAGCCGCAAAACTTTGAACAACAAAGTGGGCTTTACAAACAAGCACAAGCAATGATTGGAAAAGCCTTGGAGCAGGGTTTAGACCACATTCCTAACATCAATGTGAGTATCAATACAGGTAGCATAGGCGCACCGCAGATGATTAACAGACCTCTCCATGAAATTCTAACCACGCCCGATTTGCGTGAAACTCTTATTCGAGATATGGCTCATGCACCTGCAATGATGTACCTGTTTGGCCGTAGTGGACAAGGGAACACCAAGAAATTGTACGACCACATGATGGATAAGTACGGTGAAACGGAAGGGAATCTTTCGGCTGAGGAACAAAGAAAATATCTTCGACAAGGCGAAAAGGGTGGAAAAGGGGTCCATACTATGGCCGCAAACATCCACGCTCTTGCTCGTGCATCGGGTAAGGGTTCAAGAGATGGTTACAATCGTTTCAGTGACCATCCAATCACAGAAGAAGAATTGAAATTATTGAATATGCCATACAGTGAAAATCTTATGGGACAAGTAGACCGTTATCGCACTGTTATCGAAGCATTAGCAGACCATCAAGCGAGCGCAATGGGAGGGGAGGTGAAGCGAGGACTTGGTGATATTCCTACCGACCCATACATTGGACCGGAGTTTGCCAATTATCCCGAAATCGACCCTCTCCTTGGTACAATGAATACAGCACTTGAACCACACATGGATGCTTACATGCATGAAGTCCATGATTTTGCACCCACGGATGCGTTTGACCCATCCCTAACACAGTCGCCCGGAAGTGAGGTATCTTCACCGACTCCTATATCCGTACCATCTCCTGCGGAACCGGCTTCTTTTCCTTCGGCACAACCGGGCGGCACCTTTCCTCATACACCTATGCAACAGTTCCAACAAATTCGCCCGCAGATTGGTCAATTTTCTCCCGACCAGTACAGGGAAATGCTTGAAGCGGCAGGTAGACGAAGGCCGCAACCTCTCACTGGACAGCCTCTCAGCGATGCCGAACATCGCTCTCAACAAGCGTTTGCTGACCCACAGCAAACCATGTTAAGCCAGTATTACAAATCAATGGACTCCGTTATGGATGATGTGATGAAGATTATCAAAGGTGGTTTAAGATGAGTAAAATATTAATTCGTAAAAATGCGGGTGCTGGTGTTCAAGGGTTTTACGACATTAGTGGACAACGACCATCATTCGGTCAATTAGCCAACCGTACTTTCCGTGACCCTACCGCCAGTTCATGGCAGAAAATTAATGCTGGACTTGGAATGCTTGGTAAAGTTGGTGCGGCTGGTGTGACTGGTATGCAAACAGCATATGGACTTCAAGGAGGAAATATGGGAGCGGCGTTGCAAGTTCCGCAAGCGTATATGGCTCTTGACCCCACTGCTGGACAAGCGAATGCTGTCACACCACATGAACAGCAAATGGAAATGCAACGCAAGGATGCGGAAGAGCAACGACAAAAGCAACTTGCCGCTATGAATACTCTTGGTATTTCGGCGGTAGATATGTATCAAAGTGGTGCAAGAGGTCAACCAGCACAGGCACCGCAAGCACAGGCACCACAAGCACAGGCACCGCAAGCACAGGCACCAGTAGCAGTAAGT
>Ga0209232_1000981_pt1 | contig 16223 bp, 9 predicted proteins | sample ETNvirenome_2_60_FD_184066 | JGI IMG/M metagenome (GOLD analysis project Ga0209232, IMG submission 184066) | Marine viral communities from the Pacific Ocean - ETNP_2_60 (SPAdes) (version 2) | ecosystem: Environmental > Aquatic > Marine > Oceanic | place: Pacific Ocean | collected 2013-06-22
TCCAGAAGGAGCAATTGGCCCTTTTGCAAAAGATTGCGGGTCTAGAGAAGTCTATAACAGCCGAGAAAAAAGAAAATAAGATATTTTCACAAGCTATTGCTGATTCCGACAACTCTGCTCAACTAGCTGCTCAGGCCAGAGAAAAGGCTGAACAGGGAAGATTAACTTACGCAAAGAGTATATCTGGTCTAGCTACTATTGAAGCAGATATGATGAAAGACCTTCAAACAGGTGCAATAGAACTAGAAACATTATTTTCAAATCAAGAAGAAATTCTAAAAAACATTAATGAGGAACATGCGGCAGAATTAGCAGCAGCAAAAGAAGCTGGAATGGGACAAGAGGCACTTAATCAACTTCAAGCTGTTTACGCAGAAGAGGCAGAAACAATAAAAGACATAATGCAGGAACAGGTCGATAAGGCCATTGAACTAAACGAAGAGATGGACAAACAACTTATTACTGGTGAAACTATGCGGGATAGGTTGATGACTCAAAATGATACTCTTAAAGCCCAAGAAGGGGTACTTGGAGATATAAAGAAGGGGGCACAAAAATATATAGGAATATTTACTAATGGCCAGGCAGCATTTGCATTTTTAGTAAATAAATTATACGAAATGGGTAAAGCAGCAAGAGACTTGGCACAAGAAACTGGTGTAAGTTACGCAAATGCAGCAAAACTACAAGGTGCTGCAACTATAACTGCAACTAAATTTAAGCTCATGGGTATGGAGGCCAAAGACGTAACAGCGGCTCAAAGTGAACTACTTGCTCTAGGTTACAGTATTGACCAGGTATTAGATGGTGCAGCTGAATCTGTAGCATATATGGCTAAGAGATTTGGTGTATCTAATTCAGAAGCAGCTAAACTTCAAAAGACTTTAGCAGGAATGAATGGCCATAGTCAAGAAGCTGCGGACGCGATGCTAGAACAGGCAGTTGCACTCGCAAAGGCGAACAAAGTTGCACCTGGAGTAGTTGTTTCTGAAATGGCTGCAAATGCAGGTGAATTTGCTGCAGCTGGTAAAGAAGGTTTTGGAGCAATGGCTGCAACTGCAGTAGCTGCTAAAAAATTAGGTGTTGAAATGTCAACAATTGCAGGAATAGCTGATGGATTACTAGACGTACAGTCTTCTATAGAGGCTGAGATGCAGGCACAAGTAATGACTGGTAGGTCAATAAATCTAAATAGAGCAAGAGAGTTAGCAAATGCAAATAATCTTGTTGATATGACTAAAGAATTAGTTAATCAGCTTGGTAGTTATGAAAGCTTTACTAAAATGACCCGTTTAGAACAAGAGGCTTATGCAGGAGCCGTTGGAATGTCAAGAGGTGAATTAGCTAAAATGCTACAAAATGCAACTAAATTAGAAGGACTTACTGCAGCCCAAAAGGAACACTACAACCAAACTGGTGAAATATTAGAAGAAAATGATTCATTATTAACTGCTGAAAACGCAACATTAGCGGCAAGTATAGCTACTGGTGTTGTTGCAATAGGACAAATAGCGGCTAAAGGTGTAGGATTAGTTAAAAACTTAATGTTAGAAAAAGCAATAACAAAAGAAAAACAAAAACAGGCAAAACCTGGTGGTAAAGGTGGAACTCCTGGAAAAGGATTTAATGTAAAATCAGCGTTACAAGCAGCAGCTGCTATGTTAATAATAGCTGCAGCAATGTTTGTGTTTGCCAAAGCTGCACAGCAATTTGGAGATGATATAAACTGGGGAGCTGTTGCCATGGGATCTGGTATACTTATTGTATTAGGATTGGCTGCAGCACTAATAGGAAAAATGTCTTCTCAAGTAGTACAAGGGGCCCTAGCAATGGGTATTCTAGGAATAGCACTTATACCTGCAGCATTTGCATTTAGTCTCTTGGCTGGTGTTGATGCGGGAGCTATAATAGCAATGGCTGGAGCAATAATAGTACTTTCAGCAGCCGCTCTTGTTATTGGTTCTATAATGATGTCGGGTGTTGGAGCAGTAGCATTTGCAGCTGGAGCGGCGGCAATAGCACTATTAGGATTAGCAATAATACCTTTTGCTGGTGCCTTAAGTATGTTAGAAGGAGTTGATGTAGCAGGGACAATGGCTGGAATAGTACAATTAGCAATGGTTGGTCCGTTATTGGCACTAGCAGGAACAGGTATGGCCTTATTAGGATTAGGTACTTTAGGTTTTGCTGCAGCCATGTATTTGATGGCACCAGTAATAGAAACAGCTTTACAATTTTCTGACTTAATGGTAAAATTAGCCCCATCACTAGCAGAACTAGGAGCAGTTGGTGCAGGATTACTAGCTATAGGACCGGCACTTGGAATGATAGGTTTAGGCTTAATACCTTTTTCTTTTGGATTATTGGCACTAGCAATGGCTCAATCATTTATACCTTTACTAGGAGTATTAGGTCAACATATGTCTGTATTAGGACCAGCATTAGCTGAATTAGCTGCACAAGGAGGAAATCTACTTCTTATAGGCCCAGGACTTGCTCTGATAGGTGCAGGACTTCTTCCACTTGCTGTTGGTCTTTTAGCACTATCATTTGTTTCAGGTATGATTCCAGTTTTAGGACAATTAGCACCAATACTTAATGAAATGGCTCCAGCATTAGTAGCTTTATCAGCCGCTGGACAAGGAATGTTTATGATGGGTGCAGGTTTTGCAGCATTTGCTGGTGGTTTATTACTCATGGTACCTGCTCTATATGCTCTAATGCCACTTATGCCAGTATTACTAATGCTTGGTTCAGTTGTTGGCCAGATGGGTGGATTAGGTGCTTTGACTGGAGGAGGTGGAGAATCAGAAAAACAACAAACAACACAAACACAAGATTCACCAGGAAATGAACAAGTTATAGCTAAATTAGACCAACTTATAGCTGTGATACAACAACCTGGAACAATAAATATGGATGGTAGAAAGGTTGGAGAAGTATTACACATGGCTAAAGGATTAGCGAGGACATAATATGGCTGAAGAGTTAAAGAAATTTCAAACTGTAAATTTAGCAGATTATTATAACCAAAATGGTAGTCAATATTCTACTATGGGTGATATAACTCCATACTCTGCTGGAGGTACTATATATGATAATACATCTCCAGTAGAACAAGGGTTAACTAATCTAACCCCTCTAGATGCTTTTATTTCAGTACTACAAGACCCTGAAAAATTAGCGGCTGTTCAAGAAAAATCTGGTGTTGAGGTATTTCCACTACCTGCAACTGAGAAAAAGATAGGGGTAGCTCCAGAAGGATTTATATTTACTCCTGAATTTACTACACAAACACCAAATACTTTTAACTTTATACCTGCTTTTGAAACTCCACAAGTAGCAAATGCAATAAATACACCACAAAAACAAGGGGTAACTGTAACTAATAATATAATTACACCGCCAAAGGAAGGAATATCTGTAATAAATACTATGGGTAATCCTCCAGGAACAGCTCCAACGGTAACTAATAATATGGGTAACCCTCCAGGTACGGCTCCAGCTGTTACCAATAATATGGGTAATCCTCCAGGTACTGCTCCATCAGTAACAAATAATATGGGTAATCCTCCAGGAACTGCCCCTTCAGTTACTAATAATATGACTACACCTAACCCACCAGGAGCATCATTAATGTTATTTGATGGTATGAAGAATGTTCATGCTATAGGTTTTATAGATAGAAAAGGATTAGTAAATAAAGGAACAGATTTTATTGGAATACTTGGAGATGGAAACCCACTTACATATTTACATCAGGGTGGAGGAATATATGAGACACCAAATATTAAAGGTGGTAATTTTTATCCAGACTATGATGCAAGAGGATTCGTAGCAGACAAACACCACTTGGACCCATCAGATTTTGTTGGTATATCTGGTCAAGAAGGAAACATGACGTTTAATTTTTCTCCAGTAGGTGGAGGTGGACAAATATGGGCATGGAATAGGGCAAACTATAATAATAAAATAGGGGTACCTGTTGATGGATTTGGAAACCAAAAGGCTAATGGTTTCATACTAAATAAAATACACAAAGATACTTCAGATTTTAGGGGTGTATCTTTTCCTAAACCATATAATTACCCAGCTGACCCTTCACCATTTCAATCATATGCATTTACAGATTCAATTTATTCTAATTTAATGGATAATACATCAAAACCATCGGCACCTGGTGCAAAGGATGGTGTAGGTCAAGCGTTTAATGTTGTGCATAGTGGAAACGTAACGGGTAAAAAGTTTAGATTTGCAAATGAAGATGCTACTGATATAAAATTGGTTGGACAATTCAAAACATCTGTAGAAGATTTATACTCTTCTCTGGCATTACAAGACGAGGCCCATAATTCTGGATTCTACGGTACACAACCATACATAACAAGAGATATAGGGTCTAACTGGAGTATATTTAATGATGGTCCAGGACCCGTTCATGGTGATAGCGCTGTTAGAGGAGGAGTTGGTACATCATTACAAAGAGCATTAACAGATGTTGATAGGATAGGTCAATATTTATTGAGTCCTAATGGACTAATATTCATAGCTAAAAATGTTGGTATGCAGCTATCTAATCCAAAATACCAGGTGGCAGGTGTAGCAGGACTAGCAAGAACAAGAATTTATCCTCTTGCTTTATCTACAATAGCACAAGTAGCAGTAAATGCTGCAGGTTTACACTTAGTACGACATGGATTTGGTCCACTTGAAGGACCTGGTACAAATTATGAAACAGGTGTAAAAGAAATAGGTAGAGACAACTACACACAGGGTACTGTATACGGAATAGGAGCAACGAGAACAAAAAGTAGACTATATGCTCTAGCAGATGAGCTTGGTTCAGGTTATTTTGATAAAGATACCATGGATGCAGCAAAGCCAAAAACAGAAGGAACAGGATTTTTTGCAAAAGCTGTTAAGTGGACAAGAAAACAATTACAAAAGCTAACTAGTAGTAGGGAAAAAATTGACGTTCTTTCAGGACTACTTGGTCCTCACTCACTTTACGGTATTGGTCGTACAAGAATATTTAGGTCAGATGCAGGTTTTGGGGTAGGACAACACACAGATGCTACTGGTACCCATGGAGATTCGTATTCTTTAACAACATCTTGGGGAAATGTACAAGATGAAAAGCAAAGAGGTGATAAATTAGAAGGTACCTCTAATCCTAGAGCAGGAAATCCTAACTTTGCAAATAACGGATGGACACCTAAAGAGGGACTTAGATACAGCGATGCTAAAGACAACGGAGAATTTAAGTCTGAAATAGAACCACAAATAGGCTTAATGCATCAGGTTGAAGGGGATGGTGAACCTACTAGCGGTAGAGAATCTCCATCTTTAAGACATGCAGCAAGGTCTGATGAATTTGATGGTGGTTTAAGTCACGCGTATGAATCAATTACATACGGTAAAATAGCAAAGATACAATCATCGGGTAAAAGAATAAACGATTTTAGAGAGTATCTTACTGGTGAAGTTGCTGATATAGGTCGTTTTACTCAACAACCAAATGGTGGTGGAAGTACGGGTCAAACAGCACCAGCTTTTGGTGGTATGGACAGGGTAACTAGATTCAAAGAAGATTATGGAAAGCCAGGAGTAGATAGGTCTAATAGATTAGCAGATTTAGGATTAAATGATAAGTCTGTTGGAAGAAATGCAGTTGGTATGCCAGAGCCAGTAAATGCTCTAAATAGTGTAGTAATTGATGGTGACCCAACAGCTACTGAATTTCCAGATTTAATATTATTTCAATTCAAAACACTTCAAGCAGAAAGAAATACTGTACAGTTTAGAGCAATGTTAACAGATATGACGGATACTCTAACGCCTTCATTTGAAGATGTTGGTTATGTTGGTAGAACAACTCCTACATACTTATTTAAGAGTATAGCAAGAGAAACAAAATTTAGTTTTAAGTTATATGCGATGACAAGGCAAGAATTAGATGCACAATATAAAAGATTAAACAGACTAATGCAGTCTATATCCCCAGGATATACTAGTGGAAATTTACCTATTGGTCCAATACTAAAACTAACAATAGGAAATTATTTCAGAGATATACCGGTTGTTTGTGATAGTTTTGACATAAGTATACCTGATAGTTCTCCATGGGATATTGACGAGGGAAGACAGTTACCACTATATTTAGAAGTTAGTATGGGTTGTAAGATAATGTTCAATGAAAAAGAGAACTATGACCCTAATACCGGTAAATTCAAAACAGGAACAGATGAGTCAGGAAAATTCCCATCAGAAATAGGGTTAGAAGTATTTAAGTCAACTACTAATTATTTCAATGGGGTAAACTTTAACTTTGGAAGAGGCGAAAGCGACCCTGTAGCGCAAGGAGAATAATATGAGAAGATACTCACCAACACCACCAATAATAGAAAGAGTGACAAACGTAATAAAACACAGAACTTCGTTTTGTCCTAATATACCTGTTAAAGATAGTGATCAATATATAAGAACTAGAGCTGGTGATAGACTGGATAATTTAGCATATGAATTCTATAGTGATGTTACGTTATGGTGGATTATAGCAAACGCAAATAACTTAGGTAAAGGAAGTTTTGCAGTTAAACCTGGGACAAAATTAAGGATACCTCAAAACATTGATGATATTGTTGAAAAATATCAAACATTTAACGAGGCTAGAAGATAATAAAATTTATTTAATTTTTATATTTATACTAAAGGAGAGGATTAAGTGTCTTTACTAGGAAACGATATGGCGCCTGGCGTAAGAAATGAATTATGCCGTAGAGCAAAGATTATACCGGATGGTTATGGTCCTTGGACGCATGCTAGAATTCCATGGATTAGAGTCTCTCCTTGTATACATGATGACAATCAAGCAGGATCACAAGAAGCCTTTAGAAGAAAGTACACACTCTTTGGTGGAAACTTACAAACACTAAATACATCATACCATGTCAACGTTGCTGATAGATTAGGACCAGAAAGAACAACTGATACTGGAGGAAGTAAGAGAAACGTACCAAAAGCCGGTGTAAAAGAGGTTAATATAGAAGAAAAGGGTACTCTTGGTGGAATAAAAAAGTGTACTGTTAAATTTTCTGTTTGGTCAGATATACAACTCACCCACTATGAAAGACACCTAATGACACTAGGAAAACATGTATTAGTAGAATGGGGTTGGAATGTAGATACACGTGGATCAGTTGTTAAAACAAATCTTGGTAGGTCTCAAACACAGGTAAGTAAAACAGATTCTGAATTGTCTTGTACAATACGTGGTAAGCAGAGTATTGAAGGATATTGCTATGATGCATTGCGTGGAATGGTTTCTAACTTTAATTGGAGTATAAATGAATTTGGTGGATATGATTGTACAGTAGAACTTATTTCTAAGGGTGTTACGTATCTATCAACACCTATAGAAACATCAACAATGCATAGTGGATGTGATGAAGACCCTGATACCGCAGATTCTGAAAAAGGAGATAAAGGAAAAGTACACAGACCAAACATAGAACAACCATTGGTATTTCTAAGAGAAAAACTAGCTTCAACCTGGGATAATAAAGAGCCAATTAAAAATCCAGGTTCCCCAAATAATGGATACATTGGAATGGCAGCATTATTTGATAAAGAGTTAGGTTTTATGGATTGGGTTGAATCTTTCTTTTCATCAAAACCAACAAATGAAGAACTAGAATATTACATTACTTGGGACTACTTTGAAGAATATATAGTAAATAGAAAACTTGCACCCGCATATGGTTTAGGGGTTTCTGCAGGTAAAAAGGATACTGCTCAATCAGAACCAGGAGTAGATAAATGTAGTGAAGCGAAATCCTCAGATAATCCACAGGCTTGGAAAAGTATATTTAATAAATGGTCTCAATATATAGATAAACAGCCTAGAAAGAGTGATATTCCATATATGCTAGATAGTAGGGGTAGTGTCACTAGAAATTCAGTCTTCTTAATGTCTGCTGACCCAACAAAAATAATGTTACCTGGACAAGAGCACTGGAAGCTGTATCCAATTAAAAAGACAGGTATAGGAAATATCTTGGCATATCTTGGCGGTGTTGGAACATATGCCATTGAATATGTTAAAGCATTGATAGATACTTTTACGGTAAAGGGTGGACTTCCTCCATCAGTATCAGTAGACTACAATGAAGCTGACAAAAGAGCAACCCAGGCCCAAAAAGAAAAACAGGAAGAACTAGAAGAAGATTTAGCAGACGATAACGTATCAAAAACTACAGACAAACTTATGTCTAAGTTTAAGCGATTTGACCCTCATGCACCAGGAACTAATGGTCCAGGTTCTTCAGGTTTTGGTTTAATAAGTAATATAATGATTAACCTAGCGTTTATAGAAGAGGTAGCTAACGAGGCAAAAACCTTAGATGATTTTATGGACCAAATTTTACAGGGAGTACAAGATTCTCTAGGTAGCTACGTTGATTTGGTAATGTGTCCTGACCCAGACAATCCTCAAGTTATGAGGGTAATAGACCAAAACATGAAAACACCTAGTAACAAGGTAAAAGGGTTTCACTTTGATGGAATAGGTAGAAAATCTATTGCTAGAGATATAAGTATAGAGACCGATATAGATTCAAAAATGGCTGCTGTAGTTATGTATGGTTCAAATAAACATAAAAACAAAACTGCTCCAGCAAAAGGTCCACAAGCAATGGGAGGACAAGGGTCTTCAGAATATGCTAGATGGGGAGCTGATGTTAGAGATTTAGTAATGGCCGATATTGGTCTTAGAGATTCTAAAGGACAGGAAAAGGGTGTTGACTGTTGTAATCAATCTACTGGTACTAATGACAATGTTGCTAACTCAGCTTGGATGGGATACCTCAAAAGTGCAGATGAACTTGCAAACAAGGTAACACCCGATGCTAGTGAAGGTATGGTAACGGCCATGAGAAAACTACTAAATACGGCAAACCCTAAACAAGGACTACCAAGTGTTGATGATACAGAAGTTACGGAATTATATGCTGAAGACCATACAATAACAATACCATTAAAGGTTGGTATAACTATAGACGGAATATCTGGTCTAAAGTGGGGAAACATGTTTTCTTTTACAACTTCAACCCCTATACCAAAGAGATATAGAGAATACTCTTTTCAAATAACACAGGTAGAACAAAAAATAACTCCAGGAGACTGGACAACTACTCTTGGTAGTGTAATGAGACCGCTTAAATGTTCAACCTATACTGGTTGTGGATCTAATCAGGGAAGTCTGCCAACAGATATAGTTCCTACAACAGCAGACGTTGTAGATTACGAACTAATTACAATAACAGATATAGACGTTGATGATGACCAAAACACTGATGAAACCCAAGAAAGAGACACTGTACAGGCAACAAAAATGGATTCAAAACCTCCTGGCCAGTTAGAAACAGATCAACAATACGAACTACAAAAGGCTAAGTGTCCTTGCCAAGACGGTACACACCATGAAGACTGTTGTGAAGGTTCAGTAGACGCAGATCAGACAGACAAGAAGCAGGGTATAATAATAAAAGAAGAGGTAGAAAAAACAGACACTTCTAAAAAAGGTTGTCAATGTGTTGACGGTTCCTTTTCTCAAAACTGTTGTGAAGAAACTAATGATAATGTTGACGATAGTAAAGATGGTGGAGATGCAGAGTGTAAAGATGATATACCACCGGTAAAACCGCCTGGATACACTGAAAAAATTGAAGAAGAAAAAAATCCACCAGAGGATGTTGTTGTTGAAGATAAGGTTACTGAAGAGGATTGTGAAGATTGGGGTAAACTTGGGGAAACAGTAAAAACTGGTAATTTTATCTACTGGCCAAGACCAGAAGTAAAAATTGTTTGGTACTATGAATGGAGAAGGAGTCAAAAACACTGCTTCTTTATGGACCTTTATCTATGGAGTGGTATAGATGCTCAAACAGGTAGACCAGTATTTACATCAATGTATCCGCCTTCAACTACTCCAACAAAAAACTTGGTAGGTACCTTTAATGGATTTAGTGCAGCAATGATTAACAGAAGGGCAAACTTAAAGGATGTTCAATCAATAACTGGTAGAAAGAAAAAGGACTTAAAGCAGAGAGGTAGCACTAGGGACTTCAAATACTACACAGGTATACCAAACACTCAGAAGATGGATCTAGAACCAGGTGCAAAAGATTCTCCTGGATTATGGACAGATACCCACATTCAATTCTTTAGAGAAGACCAGCCATATGAAGTTTGGCAAGGTCCTGGTGGAATGGATAAACACAACGAATGGAAGCAGAGTAAAGGTAAGGTTGACTATGTTTATGGTACACAAAAACGGGCTAATGGAAGTGAAAAAGATTTGATGGACCAATGGATGAAAAGAAGTGTTTTCGCTATGATGTTGAAAACTAATCTCCAAATGAGAAGAAATCTACAAAATGGAGTTGGTAGAGTCTCAGGAGGAAAACAATACTACAATCCAAGCGACATTCAACAACTAATGCAGGATGCAAAATCTGGAGCAGTACCTTTTGGTTGGAATCAAGAATATTTTTCTGCAGTAACAGAATCAGACTTACAAGATTGGAGCAATATACAATACGTTGGTGCAAAAGGAGAAGGCTACGAAAAATTACAGGCAATAGTAGACGAATGGAGAGAAGCTACTGGTAATGGTATGAAAAATTGGATATATGAGAACACGGGTTATTCGCATGGCTAATGATATATGGACAAAAAATATTATACAATGGAGAGATAGCTGATTATGTATGTATTATCTAGATTTAAGAAAGGGCCAGGTATGCAATCTAATTTGTATACCAAGGGAGGTGAATTTTCAGATCCAAAAAAACTAAATGCTAACTCATATAGAGGCCCATACCACTTAGTTCATGGTAGAGCCTACAAAGGGGCAGAAGCAACAAAATTTAGTTGGCAATATCCACTGATACCAATATCTAGAGTTAATCAAAATTTTCAATATAATCAGTTGAAAAGGGAAGATTATGCTAAAGAATTTAAGGGTGTTATAAGTGGACAAACAATGATATCGGATAAAGATGAAGATAGAGGTTGGATGTACAGATTTATAGCCCAGTATCTTCCATCAGGAGAAGTATTTGAGGTTGATGAAGAACAACATGATATGATACTTGCTAAAAAAACACCTCATCACGATTTATATGCAACTGCAAAAATGAAGTGGAAAATTGCTGGTCCAATTTTTGATAGATATAAAAAAGCCGCTATAGATGAGTATGGTATAATTGATACTAATAGAAGGTCGATTGAAATATTAGAAGATACTATACCTGGATTGTCTGGTTTTCTTTTAGATTTAATGCAATTTTCAAAGCCCTTTGAAGAGGAAGATAAATACACTGATGGTTTAGAATTTGAGGATGAAGACGGTGTACCATATAAAGGACCCTATCATGTTCATGAGGCACAAGGAATAATGAAGGGTGCATATCACACAGATAAACCTCATGGTAGACTGAGGCCTATTCCATATCAAAACCCTCCAAGAATAGAGGAACAAAGAATGAGACAAACTCCTCAAAACATTTACAACGCAATTAAAGGCAAATAAATTTTTCCGATTCAATAATTTTTATTATATTATAGTAAATGAAAGTTATAGAAACATCACAAGATTTTAGTGAACTAACACGAAAGTGCAATAATTCAGATATAATACTAATACCAATACTCTCAGATCATTCTAGACACCCTAGACTAAGCAGTATTATTGGTATTTATATATTCACGTTAAATAATATGCAGAATTATTACATTTCTATAAACCATGAAGAAGCAGTGTTAAATTTTGATATTGTTGATGTTATTGATGTACTATCCAACTCTAAATTAAAATACGTGCACGATATTAAGCTATTTAATCATATACTTTCCCTTGATAATGTTATTTGTTGCAATTCACTTTCATATTTTTCAAATGGAAATAAAATTGACGTAGAATTAACTCAAGCACACAATAAACTTTACTCATTATATTGGAACAAGTCAGATGTAAATAAAATAGTGCCAATATATAAACATATAGAATACTGTGAAAATGTAAAGGATAAAATGTTAGAAGTAATAAGTAATCAAGTTGATGAAAAAGATTCTAAAAATATGATAGAATATTTGACAAATCTAAATTTAATAGAATCTTCTGGATTATACACTTCCCTTGGCTATGAATATTGCAACTACAATCCATACACAACAACTGGTAGACCAAGTAATACATTTAATAAAATAAACTATGCAGCATTAAATAAGTCTGATGGTTCTCGTAATAGATATATTAGTAGGTTTGAAAATGGTGCAATATTAGAATTGGATTACGATGCATATCATCTTAGAATAATAGCAGATATGGTTGGATATAAATTACCTACTACTTCTATACATGAATATCTTGGAAAACAATACTTTGGCAAGGATAATTTATCTGATAAAGAATATTCAGATGCAAAACAAATAAGTTTTCAAATACTATATGGTGGAATACCTGAAGAATTTTTATCTATTCCATTTTTTGGTATGGTAAATAAATTTATTTACAAATTTTGGGAAGAATGGAAGTTAAAAAACCATTATGAAACATATTTATATAATAGAAAGGTAAAGAAATCGGTTATAGGCGAAATGAATCCACAGAAACTATTTAATTACTATATACAATCAGCTGAAACTGAATTAAATTCTGAAGCCATGAAAAGGGTATTTGAAGTATTAAAGAATTACAATAGTAAATTTATTCTCTATACTTATGATAGTTTTACATTTGATTTTGATATGGATGATGGAAAAGATTTAATTTTGCAAATAAAAGATGCTATGAAGTATCCAACTAGAATAAGTGTTGGTTCTAATTATGGTGACTTAAAAGATGTTTCTTTAAGATTTTCTTGATATTTATAGATTGAGGTTACTATATGAAAAATTTATTCTTAGACAATTTAATTAGGGATTGGGCTTGGCGAGTCAATGATGGTTGCCCTGACCCAAAAAATAGAACACACCTAGGAATACTTGAAGATACTTTAAGAGACCTAAAATATTCAGAAGAATTTATTTCAGAATACATACACCAATTAAGAGAAAATGAAGAAAAACCTTTAGATGATAAAGAAAAAGAAAAGGCTAAAAAATTAGGATTGGTTTGGAAAGGTAAAGGTTATGGAAAAGAAAAAGATGATTTTGTGTCATACAAAAATGTTGATGGAAAATTGGTAGCTATAGACCAAGATGAAAAGGGAGAAGATGGAGTAGACTCTCAAGCACTAACTCAGAAAGATTATGAAAGAGGTGATGAGGAAGAAAAGAAGTCAGCAAAAAAGAAGGAAGAGCCAAATGTAAAAAAGCTTGGAATGTTATCAGATGCTGATGATGAGGATTCTGATGGAGCAATAAAGCAAAAGGCTTTAGAAACAGGTTTTAGAACGATAGAGGACAAGGACGGTAATATTATATTTAAGCCTGCTCCTGGTAATGCTAGTTCTATGATGAATGAAATAATGTCTGGAGAGGTAGGTTCTATTTTGAAAAAGAATCCAAACATGACCGAAGAAGAAGTAGCAGATGAAATATATAGACAGCTAGAAAAAACTGCCTTCGCAGAAACTAAACCTGTTGGAGTAGCTTCTGGTAAAAAAGATAAAAATACTGGAAAAGATAAAGGTTTACTTGCTAAGTCAATAATAGCAGCAAAAGCTGGAATTAAGAAACATAGAAATACACAGGCTGGAATAAAAAGATTACAAGACGAACAAAAGCTCGGAAGCGATATAAAGGTAGTTAATTTTTACGGCCATGCAGATTCATTAGCTGCTCAAACAAGAATGATAGAATCATCTGATGGACCTTTCTATACTCGTAAAGGAGTTGAAGTACCAAAAGAAGATTTATTAGAACTAATAAAGAACAGTGGTGGAGGAGAAAATCCTTCCGATACTGCTACCATAACAAAGGACGGCCAAGGAAAAATGATGGTAGAGTTTCATTCAGATAAACAAACTACTGCAGATATACAGGGAAGTTCAACTCCAAGTTTAGAGTTTGATAAGGCAATTGGCATAGTAGAAAAAGACCAAAATCTTTCTAACGAGCAAAAAAATGAGGTAATTTCAAAATTAAAAAATTCTAAAACTGCATTAAAGGAAAAAGAGTCTGAACTATCAGTTGAATCTAGAAGACCAGCAGACTATTTAAGTAAAAAACCTGTATCAGAAGTACTAGATAAAATAAATTCTAATCCAGACATAAAGAGAAAACTGGCAAAGTCTTTAAGAAGTAGAGGAAAGCCTCATCCATATCTTGTAAATTATCTTGAAGAAAAGAAAGATAGTTATACAGACGAAGAATTACTCACAGCATTTTTCAAAGCTTCAGCTGATCCTAAAAATGAAATTGAACCAACTAAAGACAATCAACAAAAACTATTGATGAGAATATCTAAAGTTTATGGAGTAGACCCTACTGATGCCTTAGCTAGGATTAGAAAAGAAAGTGTTGAAGTAATGCAGAATAGTCATAGAGAATTAAACAACCAAGAGGTAACTTTACCAGATGGAAAAAAGGTACGTCTTGGTGATTATATAGAGGCAAACAATATAATTGATGTTTTACACCTTAGCGTAATTGACGAAGAGGGTAAGGGTGTTGGTAAATATGATGGATTATTTAATGTTAACATGGGTGGAGTAGTTATAGATGAAGATATACTTAAGCGAGCATTAGGAGTAGATAACACTCAAGAGTTTATTGGACAATTTGAAGTAGGAACAGTAGATGATAACGACCCAGATAGTGAAAAATATATGTACTCAACAGATTCAGAAACAAAGGAAAAAAGAATATCTGGTAGAAACGTTTTTGTTTATTATGTTGTTGGAGATAAAAAAATACCCGTAGCCAAGAAAACCCAAAGAGGTGGAGATGGACCTACTAGTTCATTAAGGTCAACGTACACTTGGACAAAGGAAATGCAGGATATATTTAAGAAGGAGAATGAGTAATGAAAACACAACTCCTATGCACTTTTACAAATACTAAAACACTATCAAAAACTGTTGATAAAATTATTCAAGCATATGATATATTGTATAACAAACTATTTGTGTTAAAAAATGAAAGTGATACTAGAGAACTAATGTGTACATACAATATAGATTCTAGTGGAGATGTTGCAATCTTACCCGATACCATTTCACTACACAGAAAGAAACAAACAAATACGCTATATACTATAAATGCATTAAATGAATGTATAAAATCACATAACAACGGGGTATTGGATACCTCTTTTAGGTTAGAATGGGAAGGATATAGAAACTCAATATTACTTACAAATGACATGGGTTTAAGAAGAATTGACACTAGTATTCATGAGGTAATTTACATAAAGGTGAAGAAATAAGATGGCAAAAAGAACAAAAAAAGAAGATATGTTTCAACCAAAACATAGAGTCAGTAGAAGACATACTGTTTCAACAACTCCACAATATGACCCAGATGCTCACCTTGCTAGAAGGGATAAAGATGAAGAAGAACTTAAAGCCCTTTTGACTGATCTGATAAGAACAGAAATAAATAAAATTTTCAAAAAATAATCACACCAGATTTTTTTATTTGAAATATTTTTATTATATTTATATTAAATAACAATTAAATAGTAACGACTAAAAATTAAAAAATGAATCAACTAGTAATAGCAATTCTATTATTTACTCTTGGCCAGGCTCTAATCTGGATTCAGACAAATGGACAGTTTCTTTGGAAATGGTTCGACAAAAACCCTTTAATTTTATCGGTAGCATTTGGAACTATAATTTCTTATATTTTCATTTTTGCGACAAAGTATGTTGTCAACTACTTTGATGGTCTTTTATGGCCGGGTAGATTTATAGGGTTTGGTACAGGAATGATATCGTTCGTATTATTAACTTGGTTTTTTATGGGTGAAGGTATAACTACAAAGACTGCAATATCTCTTGTTTTAGCAACAACGCTAGTATCAATACAGATATTTTGGAAATAATGTTAATAACTTTTCACTCAGAATTTTTTTATGTTAAATAAATTTATTATATTATTATATAAAATTAAATTATGGCAAAACAACTAGGATACGCATGTATAAATATGAACCTTTCAAAAGAAGGCATATCATGCAACAGAAGTATGATACGTAGAACATTTGACGCTAA
>Ga0209232_1000982_pt1 | contig 16219 bp, 14 predicted proteins | sample ETNvirenome_2_60_FD_184066 | JGI IMG/M metagenome (GOLD analysis project Ga0209232, IMG submission 184066) | Marine viral communities from the Pacific Ocean - ETNP_2_60 (SPAdes) (version 2) | ecosystem: Environmental > Aquatic > Marine > Oceanic | place: Pacific Ocean | collected 2013-06-22
AGCAGACAATGTAATACTTTCGACAGTATCAGAGTTCTTTAACTTCTTTTCTGAGACAGTCATATCAGTTTTAGATACTGAACCTATTGATGTAGCTGCTTCTCATACCAAAGTTGCGATCTTAAAACACGCAGTAACTATGGGAGAAAAACTTATATTATTTTCTGAACAAACGCAATTTGTATTATCAAGTTCAGCAGACAACCTTACACCTTCTACAGCTAACGTACTTGTACAAACTGAATTTGAAAGCAATGCAGCAGCACAACCTGTAGGTTCTGGTTCTTCTATTTATTTCTTAACCAAAAAAGGTTCTTTTGCTGGTATTAGAGAATATATTATTACAGGTAGTCAGAATATTCAAGATGCAGCAAATACAACTATTCATGTACCAAGACTGATACCAAGTGGTATTTTTAAAATGGCAGTATCTAACAACCAAGATATTCTTGTTTTGCTTGGTACAGACAATCCAAATAAGTTATATGTTAATAGATGGTTATACGGAGAAGGATTTACTAAAGCTTTAAATGCTTGGTTTACTTATACCTTTAACAGTAATAGGTCTATTTTAAATATTGATTTTATTGGTACTGATTTAATAATGGTTGTAGAAGAAGCCAATAGTGTAACTCTAGAAAAAATACCATTTGAAACTAATTTTAGAGAGCCTAATGCAGAGTTTGAATATCACTTAGACCATAAAGTGACTGAAGCTACCACAGGTGTATCAGTTAGCTATAGCTCTGGTACTGGTCTATCTACCTTTACACTTCCTTATAGATTAAGAGCAAATATGAATATTGTTGGCAGGTATTTAGCTGATGGAGAAACAAGTACATTTGTAAATGCTCAAGGCAATACAAAAACTCTTACATCAGGACAAGTATTAACATCTACAAATACGACTAATGGATCTACTTCTACCATTACTGCTACAGGAGATTTTAGAAATAGTAAATTTATTATTGGTGAACCTTATGAAATGCACTATAGATTTAGCAGACAAAGATTAACTCAAGGAAGTGCTGCTGAACTTATAAGTGGTCGATTACAAATACATCATTTTTATATTAAGTATGAAGATTCTGGTTTTTTTCAAGTAGAAGTAACACCTGAGAATAGAGACACATCTCTACATAAATTTACTGGTCGTTTGCTTGGTGCTGCTTCTGCTTCTATTGGTCAAATTAATTTAGATACAGGAACTTTTAAAGTACCTATTATGAGTAAATCAGATAGAGTAGATATAGATATCAAAAACAATACTTTCTTGCCTACATTGTTAGCTAGTGCAGAATATGAAGGTGTATTTCACATGAGGAGTAGAAGAGTTTGATGGGATATTTAAGAAAATCAAAATTATCAGATCTTAATTATGTATGTCAAAACATGAGACAAATGGATAGGTTAGAAGGTTTATATCAAACAGGTAAAGACCCAGAAGATGCTTTGCGTTTATGTTATTTGTTTGGTCAAAAAGTTTTAACAATAGCTGGTGACGAAGATCAACCTATGGGGTTATGTGGAGTAATAAAAGATGGTTGTATATGGATGATATGTACAGATGAATTGTTTTCTAATAAAAAATATAAAATACAACTTATAAGAAAAGGTCGAGAATGGGTAGATAGTTTGTTGAAATCTTATAAAGTCCTATATAATTTTGTATATGCAGAGAATGATTCTGCTATAAAGTGGTTAGAAGCTCTCGGTTTTGTTTTTATAAAGTATCACGCAAAGTATGGACAACATGAAAAACCATTTTATGAATTTCTGAGGATTGCCTAAATGTGTTCAATTCCAGCAGCTATTAGTGGAGGTTTATCTGCATTTCAAGGTCTTGCCATGCAAGGTGCTGCAAAAGACGCTGCGAAGCAAACTGCTGAACAAGAAAGAACAGGTGTTAAATCTGCTGAAGACAGTAAAAGAAATCAACAATTAGCTTTATCTGAACAAAAAGCATCAAAAGAAAAACAAGAAGCACAAAATGTATTTGCTAAAAATATAGACATATTAAAAGCTCAAAGTGCTTTGTTAGCATCAGGTCAAGCAGGTAACAATATAAGTTTATTGTTTGCAGATTTAGGAAGACAAGGTGGTAATTTTAGAGAATCTATAAGACAAGAGTTAGAATCATTTAGTAGGCAGTATGATAGAAATATACAAGGTACAGAATCAGAATATCAAAACATCAGAAACAGATTAAGAAGTAATACTATAACTGCATATAACCAAATACCTTCAACAGGATCAATTATTTTAGGTGCTGCCACAAGTGCCTTTACTACTGAACTTGGTAGAACAGACAATGTTTTTAATTATTAAATTATGAGTTCAAGTTTTCAAAGCACAGCAGCCACAAGGATTTACGATAGTCCTGTAAGTACTTTTGTACAGCCTGTTACTGCTATACAGAAAAGTAGCATGGCAGATTTAGCAGGGATTTTACAAACAGTAAATCCAGCAATAACAAAATTTCTTGTAAGTAAGAGCAACACGAAAGCAGAAAAAGATAGAAAACGTGCTGATGCTAATCTTTTAGATGCTGAAATAAATGGTGGTGCTGTTGCTGATTTGTCAAACAAACTTGAAAAGGCCGAAGGCAGAAAAACAGCTAGAGAAATAATAGGTGGTACAAGAGCTTATAGAAGACAATATGAAAAATCTTTAGTAGCGTTACAAGCTCAGAAAAGGGGTAACAGAATGAATAGCGACTATGATGTCGCTAGAATAGATACAGGTGCAAAAGATGAAAACGGACAACCTATATTAAAGTTTTTAAAAGAATTTAGTACTGATAGCAATGAATATAGGACTTGGAGAAAAAGTTACCTTGATGAAGATTTAGAACTTTTTCAAAAATTAGGCATTGACTCAACTGTAGTTGATGACATCTACATACCTGAGATGAGTAAGGAGATGTTTAAAAATGCTAATTATGGAACTAAACAAAATCGTGCTTTTGAATATAATAAATTTCTAGGATTGATGCCTGATATTTTAACAGAAGCATCTTTACATTTGAGCAAAGGTGAAGAAGATCAAGCTGGTGAAATTTTAAATAACTATCTAGAAAATATGTATAAAGGTGGTATTACTGGTACAGATGCCACTAAAACATATAAAACTCTTATAGATAATATTTATGCTCAAGGTACAAAATTATTAGATATAGATGTAACACAGCCTGATTTTGCACAAAAATTAACTTTGGCTGAAGATTTCCCAGATAGACTTTTAAGTTTAGTTAAATATGGAGACGGAGATCTTACAAATCACAAAGACTATTTAGTAAAATCAGCAGCCTTTGATGAAAAGTTTACAAGGTTAGTAACAGCAAAAATAAAATATAAAAATGAAATAGAACCTCAAATTAATAAATTAAAAATTAAAAGTAGATTTCAAAATTTAAATAATATACCTCTTACTGTAGATATGACAGAGCAAGAAAAAAGTACAGCAATACAAAACAAACGGAAAGAATATGAAGCTTTAAAAAAAGATCCTAAATTTACAACAAAAGAAGAACAAGCTTATATAGACCAACTAGGTAAATCAGATAATTTTGAATTAAAAAGCAAACTTATACCAGAATTAGAAAAGAAAATTACATTAGGTGTTTTTGATGGTCTAGATGAAAATTTAGAAAAAGCTCTTGCTGATATAGAAAACAATCATGCAACAATGGACAATGAAGCAATTGACTTAATAGATAAAATTAAAAAGCTTGCAGCAGGAAGTAAAGATTTAGCAGAAGATATATCAGTTTCTACAACTAACATCATGCGTATAGTTAATAATAATTTAGGTACAAGTGATAGTCAAATCATGGGAGGATTTGGCGAAGATAACGCACCTGACATGGTAAAAGCAACCAAAGTTCAATTTGATGTTCAAAAAAATATAAGAGAATATTATAAAAATTACATTAAAGAAAATCAAAAACGACCTACAAGCTTAGAAGTACAAGCAATAGAACAACAATATGCTGTACAAGCTTTATCTGCTTATGATGTAGAAGAATTTAAAAAATTAAGAAGTCAATTATATCAAGGTGTATTTAATCCATTTTTAAAAGTAGCAGAGGTTTCTTCAAAAACATATAAAGAAAAAATAGAAGGAGTAAATTTAGAAAATACAGTACCAGAAGGATCGTTTGGTATAGGTACAGTTGAAAATGAAAGGACAAAGCAATTTAATCAACAACAAAACACAAATAATAATTTGTTTGAAGGAGGAGCCGATTTAGGTTCTTTACCTCAATTTGACAGTAGAAGAGGTGCAGGTTATGGAGGTGGTATTCCAGTAGACTTTAATTTACAAGAACTTTTAAATCAAGAAAATTTCCCTGATTTTGGTGGTTTAGCAGAATTAGTAAGAGGTGGAGAATCTTTAGGTAGTGGTCTTTACAATGCCTTTAATGGTGGTACAACTGATACAGCAGGTGAGATGGATATAACTGGTAAAACTATAGGTGAGATGGAAGAAATGCAAGCTGATGGTAAAGTCTTTGCAGTAGGAGCTTATCAGTTTACACCTAATGTTTTAACAGAAGCCAGAGTTTATTCTGGTCTTAACAAAGATGATATTATGACACCAGAAAATCAAGATAGATTATTCTGGGGTATGCTATTAAGTGGTAGAAAACGACCTTCTTTAGCTGCTTACCTTACAGGTCAAAGTGATAATTTAAAAGCAGCACATGAAGATTTAGCATTAGAATTTGCTGCGATACAAGGACCAGATGGTAAAGGTATGTATGATAATGACAAAGCTGGAAACTTTGCCAGAATAGATGCAAACTTAGTTAGAGAAACTCTGATTAATGCTCGTAACCTTTTAATGAATAGGTAATGACAGACTCAAACTTAATTCCACAAGATAAAAATACAGTACCAGAAGGTGCTTTTGGTATCGGGTCTAAAGAAACTGATGACTTTACAGAGAATGAAAGATTAAAGAATTTTGGTATTAAAGATATACCTAAAGCAATTTTTGACCAACTTAAAAGTAACTCAGGTGCAATCGTTGTACCAAATCAAATCACAGAAAAAACTTTAGAAGATGCTGCAAAGTTTCAAGATGAGTTTTTAAAACCAAGATCAGAAGAAGAAGCTACTGCTTTAAGAGCTACAGCAGCAGGTATTGTTGATATACCAAATGAAATAAAACATTTAAGTGATTACTTACAAGGTAATCCTTACGACCCAAATGAATTGATTGACCTCAAAGCTTTAGGTCTTGAAAAAGAAGGAGATATGGATAATGCAGCTTATCAAGTTTTTAAGTTTGGTGGTGGATTTTTAATACCTTATGCTGGTTTTAATAAAGGTTTGAAAGGTATAACAGGTATAAAGGCATTACAAGGTATAAAAAATTATGACAAGATTGCTACTGGTGCTAGATGGTTTACAGCTAGTTCAGCAGCAGATTTTGTTGCTATAGATAAATTTGACGAGAACTTATTTAACTTTCTTGCTGATGTAGAAAGTCCTGTAGTAAACAATAGATTTGTAAGACCTATTGTTGAGTATTTATCTGCTCCCGAAAGAGGAGAAGGTGCAGATTATGGAGAAGCAGCATTTAAATCTTTCTTAGCTAATAGTTTGTTTTTTGAAGCTGTACCTGTTGCAGGTGGAGAACTTATAAAAAGAGTACCTAAATTAAAGAAAACATTAGATCCTTACGCTGTAAGACTAATTGATAATATTACAGGTGGTCCAAACATACTGAACCAAAAGCAAATGCTTGATAGAACTGTTCAGTTATTTAAAGATATAAAGAATGATCCGACTAGACTTGAATTTGCTAAAACACAAATTAGGAGATTAAACAAAGCAACTCTTGTAGGTAGTGAAGAATTTTCACCTGAGTTTGTAAAAACATTAGATGATGCACCTGATCTTAATAAAATAGCAACACCAAAAACAAAAGTAAAAAGTAAGACTAAAACAAAAGCTACTGATTTGCCTTTGCAAAAGTCTAAAGCTAATCCAAATGTTTGGGGAGATGTAGAAGCTATCACAGAAGATGTATGGGAAACAACAGGTAAAGCTTTAAATAGAGTTGTTATACCTGATGATTTTTCGATAGAAGCTGCAAGTGCTATGGGCTATGATGAACTACTGCCTAAAGTAATTCAAATAGCAAAAAAAATTAGTCCTAATGACCCAGAAAAACATATGAGGGTTATTTATTTAGGTGCAATAAAAGAACAAAAAAGATTAGCTAAAAATGTTACTCAATACATGAATGATATAGAACAATCTTTCATGCTTGGAGAAAACATATCAGATGATTTATTACAAAACTGGTCAGAAGATATAGTAAGAATGATAAATCTTGCAGGTCCAACTAAAAAGATAAGTAATGAAACAGCAGGTACAGTAAGAATAAATCAACTTATAGATGCAGAACCTAAAGATGTTAGTCGCATACCTGTTGACGAGCAAGTAAAAAAAGGTATTGGTGGTGGAGAAAAAACAGTTGATAGAGCTAAAAGAGAAAAATTTCAAACAACAACAAGAGAGTTAGTTGACAAAACAAGAAAACAAATATCTGAACAAAAATTAGTACCAACAAAAGAAGAACTATATGAAGGTATGCAGACCTACATAAAAAATAATGATATAGAAGGTTTATTAGCTATCACAAGAAAAATTATGGCTATGCAAGGAGACAGCAAAAGACTTAGCAAGGTTGTTAAAGGTATGAGTTTTGGAGATGTTGTAGGTAAAGGTTTAAGAGTTAGTAATGAAATATTTATAAATAGCTTATTGTCTGCACCAGAAACACAAGCTATAAATATAATCGGTTCTTTATTTAATGTTGCTCTTGGTCCAGTAGATCTTTTTGCAGGTAGTCCAGTAGATGATTTTTCAATGAAAATAAGAGCAGGTAGAGAACTTGCAACTATGTTTACAACATTGAAAGATAATTTAACAGCAGCAGGTAAATCATTATGGCTTGATAAAAATATTCTTGATGAGAGAAGAATGTTTGGACAAGATGCTTATGAAAGGTATGCAATAAAAATGATGGGCGATAGTTTTTTTGCAAAATCAGTAAATTTATTTGGTCATGGAGTTAGATTACCTTCTCGTTTTATGATGGCAGGTGACGAATTTATTAAACAAACTGCATTTCGTTCACATCTAATGGGTGAACTTACGCAACAAGCAGCAGAAAAAGGACTTAAAGGTAAAAGTTTTAGTATCTACGTCAATAGTAATTTTGATGAAATAATAGATATTGTTAACACAAAAAGTTTTACTAAAGGACAAGATACTGCTTTTCCTGATTTTGTACCAAATGAAAATATTTTAGATTCATATACAAGAGCTTTAGATTATTCAGCAGATAGAACATTTACAACTGAATTAGGTAAAGGATTTGGTTTTTCTGGTAGAGGTTCAAAATATACAAAACAACTTGCATCTGTGTTAAAAGCTTCTTATTTAAAACCAATAGTTCCTTTTGTTACAACACCTGTAAATATAGGCAAACAAGTAATGAGAAGAACAGGTTTGCCAGATTTTGATACCATGTTTAGAGGTATGCCACCAGAATATAATGCAACATTAGGAAGGATTTTAAAAGAACATAATGATAATTTATTAAGTGATGACTTAGCTACTGCATATAGAGCTAATGGTGAAGCTACTACTGGTGCTGCGATATGGGGTTATTTTATATCTTTAGCAGCAGCAAAAGATGATCCAGAAGCAGAATTAGCTCTTATTGGTGGTGGTCATCATAATAGATGGTTAAGGGAAGGAGAAAAAAGGACTGATGAATTACCTTACAGTTTTAGACTTTTGCAAAAAGATAAAGATGGCAATGTAATTAGAGGAGATAATGGGTTACCAAATTACGAATATATAGACTTTTTATCTCGAATGGAGCCAATAGGTTCTTTACTTATGATTGCAGGTGATATGGCATATATTAGAGATTTTGAAGAAGATGAAGATTATGAAAATTCTGCTCATGCTCTTATAGCTTTACTTTCAAGAAACTTAAATAATAAATATATGATTCAAAATATTGCACAAATGTTTGATCTTACAAGTGATGTAGGTGCTTTGCAAAGATTTTATCAAATACCAGCTAACTATGTATCAGCTATTCGTAATTATCCTCTTTCTTTACAAAGAAGTATTACAAGAGCAAGAGGGGAAAATTGGTATGACGAGATAACTAAAAAAACTTATACAGGTAGGTTTCCTAAGAAAAAATCAAAGTTTAGAAAAGGAGATTTAAATCCTCAAGAAGAAAGAATAAATGATATAGGTCAATATGAAGGTAATGATTTTGGTAGTTTAAAATTATCTAACAATCCTTTTCAAGATTTAGATACTTTTGGTTTAATGTTGATGAGAAGTAAGCAAGATACAACAGCAGGTTTTAGTGCAGATATTGAACCAATAAGAAGCATGACAACAGGCAGAATTGCAGAATATCCAGAAGGTGCTTTGTTTGGTAATTACTTTAATCCTTTTAAATTTAAGAAAGAAAAAGATAATCCTGTTGACGAATATATAAGAAGAATAGATTTAAGACTTACACCACCACTTGATACTATTAGTTTTAATAAATATGGTAATGAAGTAAATCTAACAACACCACAATATAATAAATTAATAGGTTATTTAGCTCATATGAAAATAAGTTATAACGCAAAAGATCAACCTTTCTTTGATCCTAAAAATGGCAAGCGTTTTCCAGAAGCAATTATAGAGCTTTCAAGAAATAAAAAAAATATAGCAGCTTTAAAACAATTAGAATCAGATTCTACTGGTAGTATTGATGCACAAGCATTGTTGACAAGAAAGAAAATTATAAAAACAGAGCTTCAAAAGCCAGTAAAAAAACTTTGGAAAGATTACAAAAGAATTGCAGTAGAATACTATAAAGAGTATGTTATGGATAAGAAAACAAAAACAATGGCTGAAAATGAAAATACAAGAGCAAAAAAAGATATAATACCAATATTTCAAAACCCCTCTGGTAAATATTAATTATGGCTACCAACACAACTGCTACCTCACAAACCCATAACGGAAATGGCAGTACAGCTACTTTTGCCATATCTTTTCCTTTTCTAGCTGATAATGAAATTGATGTAAGAGTAGGAGGAGTTCTTAAAACATTAAATAGTCACTATACTATTAGTGGTTCAAATGTTACTTTTACTTCTGGTAACATACCTGCATCTGGTACTGCTAATATATCTTTTACAAGAGATACAGATATTAGTAATAAAAAAGTAGATTTTGCTGATGGTAGTGTTTTAACAGAAGCAGATTTAGATAATAATAGCGATCAAGTATTATTTGCTTTACAAGAATTTACTAATGATTTTGTAAAGAGAGATGGCTCACAAACAGTTACAAGTAACTTAGTTTTTGAAGGTGCAACTGATGATAATAATGAAACAACACTAGCGATAACAGATCCTACTCAAGATAATACAATTACTGTACCTGATAGGTCAGGAACTTTAATTACATCAGGTGATACAGGAACAGTTACATCAACAATAATTGCTGATGGAACTATTGTTAATGCTGATGTAAATGCTAATGCAAATATAGTTGGTACGAAATTAGCAGATGATTCTGTAACTTTAGCTAAACTTGGTGGTGGTGCTTTACCTACAGATATAACAGTTGCTTCAGCTAATATAGTTAACGGAACAATAGTAGAAGCTGACATAGCAAACAATGCAGTTACAACAGCTAAGATTACTGATGCTAACGTAACTACAGCCAAGCTTGCTGATGATGCTGTTACAGCAGATAAAATAGCAAACAATGCAGTTACTCAAGGCAAAATAGCTTCAGATTCTATATCCGCAGGTTTATTGCAAAGTAATTCAGTTACAACAGCTAAGATTGCTGATGATGCTGTTACTACAGCAAAAATAGCAGCTAACGCAGTAACTAATGCCGAGATAGCTGTTGCAACAATTCAAGGAGCTTCAATAGCCAATGAAGCTATAACTAATACCAAGATAGCTAGTGGTGCTGTAAGAACTGCACAAATTGCTGACGGTCAAGTTACAACAGCTAAGATTGCTGATGATGCTATTACAACAGCCAAGATTACTGATGCTAACGTAACTACTGCAAAGATAGCTGATGGCAATATTACGACTGCAAAGATAGCTGATGATGCTGTTACAAATGCAAAAATAGCTGATGGAACATTAGATGGTAGATATTACACAGAAACAGAACTAGATGCTGGACAATTAGACAATAGATATTATACAGAAACAGAATCAGACGCTAGATATTTTAATATTAGTACAGGTGACACAATAAAAGATGGCGATACATTTCCAGATAACGATACAACAATTGCTACAACCGCAGCTATTAATGACAGAATTATTGATCTTGTAGATGATGTTGGTGGTTTTGTACCGATAGCAAATGAAACAAGTTTTCCTAATGCTAACCCTGACGTAAATAATGGAACTGGAACTATAGTTAGTATATCTGCTTTAGCTTCTAACCATACCTCTAGTGGTAGTGGAGTTATTAGTATTTCAAACGGTACTGTAGGAAATTCTACAGTAACTATTAATGGAGCCGAAAACAGCACAACTTATAGTGCTGGTTTTGGATTGCTTGTAGAAACAACTACTACACTTAATACTTATACATTTCATAGATTAGTACCAAAAGCAACAGAGATTACAACTGTAGCTGGTAAAGCAACAGAAATAGGAAGGCTTGGAACTGCTGATGCTGTAGCAGACATGGCAATACTTGGTACGACTGATGTTGTAGCAGATATGAATACTCTAGCTACTGCTGACATTGTATCTGATATGAACGCACTAGCTGTATCTGATGTTATCAGTGACATGAATACACTGGCAGTATCTAGTGTTATTAGTGATATGGATACTGTGGCTACTAATGTAGCTAATGTTAATACTACTGCTGGTTCAATTAGTAATGTTAATACTACTGCTGGTTCTATAGCTAACGTAAATACAGTTGCAGGGGCTATTAGTAACGTCAATACAGTTGGTGGAGCTATAACAAACGTAAATAATGTTGGTGGTTCTATTGCTAATGTAAATAGTGTAGCTTCTAATTTATCTAGTGTTAACAGTTTTGCTAATCAATATCGCATAGGTTCTAGTAACCCTACATCTAGCTTAGATGTTGGAGACTTGTTCTTTAACACTTCAACTAATTCACTTAAAGTTTATACAGGTAGTGCTTGGATTGATGGTGTAACAGCTACAGGTGACTTTGCTTTAAAAACTGGTAATACATTTACTGGTAGTAACATACATAATGACAATGTAAAATCTATTTATGGTACAAGTTCTGATGGCTTAGAGATATTTCATAACGCTAGTGATTCTATACTTAACGATCAAGGTACAGGTAGTTTAAAACTACAAACTGGTGGTAATACAAAAATAGAAATTACTAGCACAGGAGCTTCTATTACTGGCAATGCTACTGTTTCTGGTAATATTATTGTTTCTGGTAATGTTGATGGTAGAGATTTAGCTGTTGACGGTGCAAAACTAGACAACATAGAAAATAATGCTACAGCAGACCAAACAGCTAGTGATATAAAAACACTATTACAATCTGATAAACTTACTAATTCTGAAATAGCTGATAATACAGTCGGTGCAGATCAACTTGCACATACTTCAGTTAGTGCTGGTAGCTATGGATCAGCTACAGCAATCCCTGCTATTACAGTAGACGCACAAGGTCGTATTACAGCAGCAAGTACAAATACAGTCAACACAACTACAAACTTAGCAACTACAACAGCAACAGGTTCCGTAACTGTAACAAGTAGCACAGGAAATAATGCAACCATAAGTGAAGCAACAAGTTCTGCTGCTGGTGTAATGTCTACTGCACATCACGACAAACTTGATGGAATAGAGGCTAGTGCTACTGCCGATCAGACAGCAAGCGAGATACTTACATTAATAAAGACGGTAGATGGTGCTGGCAGTGGATTAGACGCTGATACTGTTGATGGTATTTCTTCGGGCAGTTTCTTAAGGTCAGATGTCCATGACGCTTCAGCACCACAAAGAATAGAATTTAGTGCTAATGCAACTAATAATTATGACACTATTGGATCAGGAACTGGAAATCTAGGTGCTATTGAAATTTTCAACACAGGTGTAGGTAATGATGCTTTTATGGCATTTCACGCTGGCGGTGATTTTGCTCTTTACTTTGGATTAGATGCTGATACTAATGACTTAGCCGTTGGTGGTTGGTCAATGGGTGCAAACAAGTATAGAATCTGGCATGCAGGTAATGATGGTGCTAGTTCTGGATTAGATGCAGATTTATTGGATGGACAGCATGGTTCTTATTATTCAAATTATAATAATCTTTCTAATAAACCAACAATTCCAACTAATAATAACCAACTTACAAACGGTGCTGGTTATATAACTTCCGCATCTGACGGTACAAAAATGCCTTTAGCTGGTGGTGAGTTTACAGGGGACGTAGTTTGTCATACCATATCCCCAGACGGTAACAATACTAGAGATTTAGGTTCGAGTTCAAACCGTTTTAGAAACATCTACTCCAATGACCTTAATTTATCTAACGAAGGTGGTACTAATGATATTGACGGAACTTGGGGAAGTTATACAATACAAGAAGGAGCAGAGGATCTTTTCTTAGTGAACAGACGCAATGGTAAAATGTTTAAATTCATGCTACAAGAGGTGTCATAATGGCTTTTTTTGGAGATAATGCTTGCGAAATATGGTGTAGATTTAACGGAACAGGTAGTATTGCAATAAATGATGATTACAATGTCACTTCTCTAAATGATAATGGTACAGGAGATTACACTGTTAACTTTAGTATTACTATGTCAAGTACAAACTATGCGTTAGTTTATGGAACAAGTGGCATGATTTTAAATACGTCTAACGCTATGTCAACTACGACATCACAAAGAGTTAGAAGTTTACATCGTGATAACTCATTTCAACTGCTAGACGTACAAATGTTTAGTGTTGTTATTTTTGGAGATAGATAATGGCAAATTCAGATAAAAGAATTGTTTATGTAAATGATGAAGGTGTACTTGTAGTAGTTGTGCCTTCAGATAATTGCGGACTTACAGTTGAAGAAATACAAGCAAAAGATGTTCCTACAGGTAAAACATCTTATATTGTAGATAAATCTGAAGTTCCTACTGATAGGAGCTTTAGAAATGCTTGGACTTATACGGAGTAAATTATGGGATTTGGAGTAGACATGGCGAAAGCCAGAGAAATTCACAAAACAAATATTAGGGCTGCTCGTATTGCAAAACTTGCAGAACTTGATGTTCAATTTCAAAAAGCATTAGAAACAAGTTCAGACACAACCTCGATAGTATCTCAAAAACAAGCATTAAGAGATGCCCCTGCTGATTCTGGTATTGCAGCAGCTTCAGACGCAGCAGCATTAAAAGCACAGTGGAATACAAGTATATTAGGAACAACACCATATAGCTAATGCCAAAACCAACAACCGAAGAACTGCAAGCTGAACTACAAAAAGTAGTAAAAAAATACAACGAAACTCAAGACATTATGAATAAATGCAAGACTAGAGCAATTGAAATTCAAGCTATAATTAAAGATAGAATTGAAAATGCTACTGAGTCTTAGAGGTACGTTCTAACATTCCTAAAGTTACATATAAAGGTGCTAAAGCACAGATCCCCATAAAGGTTATAATGGTGACAGGCATTAATGCTTTTAAAAATGCTTCTTTAATCATATGCTTAATCGTGTTTGTCAAATTTTGAGTATTGTCTCATTTCTTATGGTATCTTCCATGAGTGCAGGGGCATTTCTCACTTACAGATTTGTAACATCAGAACAGTTCAAAGCAAAAGTTATGAATGAAGTTCTTGATAATGTACAAGGACTTATGCCAAAGATACTAGATAAGGGTTTACCAGATATGACAGGTCCAACAATACCAGAATTTAAACAGCCAAAGATATAGATGGAAATACCTGAGATAGGTATTCGAGAAGTAAACATTCCAGAGGTTTATATTCCTGAGATATATAACCCTAATCCTGTCCTACCAATACCAACAAACTTAGAAATAGATGTAGCTGGTTGTACTTATCAGCATAGAGATATAAAAAATACTGGTAATACACAGCTTTTGCTTGATGATCCTAATGGAGTATTTACTACTTGCGATTCTGTTTTTCCTAGTTTTAACCCTATTGACTACACCCCAGATCAATTAATAATTACAGAAGAAATACCGATAAGTAACGAACAGCCAGCAATGCCTGAAAGTGAACAAGCAAAAGTAACACCACCAAAAGATGAGGAAAAAATTGAGATTCCAGAATGTCCTAGCAGTCGAGAACAAAGAGTAGGAGATTACAGAAATTCAAAACGCATTGAAAGAGTTATAGGACACAAGCTATCATCAGACAAAACAGAATGTCTTACTTTGTATGAAGACGTACCCTTCAGAGAAAGTTTTATCGGATCACCTGAAATTCTTGTTTCGACTGCTGCTATTGGTCTGGTTGCTGGTGGGTCTGCGAGTCTTGTGCCTGTGATACGAGGACTTTTTAAGAGTGCTATAAAGCAGATTCAAAAACGATTAGAAAAGAAAAATAAACCTACTTCTTAGGGATTTTATGTGTATGAGGTAATACTTGATTTGGCATTGAAATAAGCTTTATCCCATCACAATTTACTTGGTACTTATCTACAAATACAACTCCTAACCTTGCTTGTTCTCCACAAATCTTTAAACGATATAACTCCATTTCCATTTTAGTTTTAGATATTAATAACTCTTGAGCTTCCATATTTATTTCTGCTGCCCTATGACATAACTCTCCACCTCTACCTAAGGGAATATTAAACTGCATAGAAATACCATAATTTAAGTTATAGTTATCCTTTTCAAACCTTGGTGTTTTTGTAGTGTATTTAATTTCTCCTGTATCTTCGTCATATATATCTTGATAAGTAAATTCTTCTATAGGTCGATTAAATGACCACGCATCTGTTAAATAAGGGGTAATTGTAAGGCTAGGAGAAGTACAAGTAATACCTTGAGAATATCTATTTTGTGGCAAACCAGAAGGTAATATTTGCGTTGCGTTATTATTAACTACTCCTTGAGCATTTGATTGAGGAGAAGCAACTGTTGTATTAGCAAAAACTTTTACAGGGCAAAGTAATAAAATTATTGCCCAAAGACACTTGTAGTTTCTGTTGTTGTTGAAGTTGTTATGGTTCGATTTATTGTGGTGATGTTTGAAAGGCCAGCACCTTGGAGTGATTCGACTAGAGAAAAACTTTGTCCAGCTTCTTTTATTTTCCATCTAGGCACAGTTTCAAGTTCTGGACTTGTCCAACTAAATTGCACTCCACCAACTGTTTGAGTTGTACCAGCCACAGTTGAAGGGTTGATATAACCATTAACCTCTGCTGATTCAATGTTATGACCTGATGCTGAGTAAGAAAAACCTGAGTTATATTGATGCGAGGTAATAGTTTCATTAATTACTGATTGAGAGGTTGAACTCGTAGTGGAACTACCTGAACGAAATTGTGGTACAACAGGAGTAGCAAGAGTTCTTACAGGTAATATTAGTAAGAGTAGCAGCCAAAGTCTAGTCAATTTCTATGCTAACGGTAGTAGAGGCGATGCAACTTGTACCAGATCCCCCAGCAACACAAGTCGTAATTCCAGAAGATAACGAAGTAAGTGCTAAATCTCCTTTTGTGCCTCCGCTAATAACTGTTGTCTGACCACCTAATACTGGTAATGTTGCTATTCCGCTTGATGGAGTGATTGCTGATTGTGTTACGTCTCCAGCTTGATATGATTCCGATAGAGTAAACGCTGACCCTGCATTTGTAACTGTCTTATTTGTATTTACTAAAGCTGGTACACCATTACTTAAACTGCCTAAATTTAATCCACCAATCGCATTTGTAACTAAACTATCACCTGTTCCTGTAGATGTGGTGACATTGTTTCCGCTTATGCTATAGCTCGAAGGGGCTGCATTGGTAATTACATAAGGCGAGTCAATAGAAATCTGTGCAGAGGTCACATACTTGGCCGTTATATTGGCAAAAGCACTAGATGGAGAAAGAAAAAGTATAAAAGGAATTAGCTTTTTCATTTGATACCTACTTTGTTTTTACTAT
>Ga0209232_1000983_pt1 | contig 16217 bp, 17 predicted proteins | sample ETNvirenome_2_60_FD_184066 | JGI IMG/M metagenome (GOLD analysis project Ga0209232, IMG submission 184066) | Marine viral communities from the Pacific Ocean - ETNP_2_60 (SPAdes) (version 2) | ecosystem: Environmental > Aquatic > Marine > Oceanic | place: Pacific Ocean | collected 2013-06-22
CCATCTGCGTCTCCATCTGCGTCTCCATCTGCGTCTCCATCTGCATCACCGTCACTACCTCCGTCCGTTGGATCACCGTCAGGATTGATGTCTCCGTCAGTGATACCTTCAGGCTCATTGATGTCAGTACCCTTATCTCCTTTTTTAATAAGGTCATTAAGGATTGTCTCGGCATCCTGATCGGTGTACTTAGCATCACAAAAGAGGCCGTCAAAGATTGGGAATACTTCGCCCATGATTCCTAATTCACGGAGCACTGAGCGGTCAGCATTGTGTCCAATTTCCTGAGCCAACAGATTGACCGCGTGATCCATCGCTATATTTTTGATGGTAGGATTCGCATTAAGATCTCTCATTCTGTAGGTGCAATGACCCAATAGAATGTGAAGGTACTCGTGTAAAATTATAGTCCGCCATGCTGCGATAGCACTGACGCGCTTGCCATTGACGGTGAACTTACCGTTCTTAGCCATCACGAAACAGCGGTTCGATACGTATATAAAATTACCGTCGGTCGCTGCTAGTTCCACGGTATCATCGAGAACAAATTGAACGGTCCCCGCAATAGTTTTCAGTACGCCTGAAACAATCTTCAGGACTTGATAACGAGCCCTCACCATAGGGCAGGTGCTCTTAGGATTTACGTCTAAAATTTCCATGTCAGTTAAGTTAGTTAGAGTTAAGTTAGGATAGGATTATAGTTAATTGTTTATTGATGTCAAATCTTTTTCACCGCCCCCTGTTTAGGGGGCAGTGATCAGGGTTCAGGGTTAAAGTCCGAGCTGCTCCATGAGCTCGTCATGCTCACTCAATACGGACTCGATACGGTCAGCGGTCTTACTACGCTGAGCTTTTGTTTCAATGTTATCGCGCTTGATTTTGCCAAGGGCATTGAACTGATCGAGCAAGTCATCAAGCTCAGTGATATCTCCTTTATTAAAAAAGGATTTAGCTTTAGAGTTCAGCGCGTTGTATGCACGTCCGAACCTATCGAATGCAAGCTGCCCGAATCGATCGCCCTCACGGACTTGCGATAGGGATTTCTTTAACTCATCAGTCATTGAACTTAGCAAGTTACTGATGGACCCCTTGGCAAGATTCACCATTGCGTCATGCTGATTCGCAGTCGCGATGTCAGCAACCTCTTGAGCCACGGCCAAGTCACGGCTAGTCGTTAGCGCGTAGGTGGATTGGACCCAGTGCATTGTCAGGGTGTACTTATCCACGAATTTTGCTTCAGTGAATGAGTCCCAGTCATGCTCCTCACCGAGCTTGCCGAGCCTCTCTTTAGAGGCAGCTTTGAGCTCTGAGAATATACCGCGAAGGCGTTCCTTCAGGATGGTGAACTCACCTTCAGGCCCGATGAACTTGTCACGGATCTCTAGCTTTTTCATAAGCTGATCAGCGGGAACTTCGATAGCTCCAGTCATTGGATTAGTAGGGAGTTTTAAGCCCTTGTTATTTTCATCAGCAGCCATCGCAGTTTTAAATTTTACGGTGGATGATGTGAGCTTCCCAAAGATCGTATCACGTCTCAGGAATAACTTTTCAGAGGCCAATAAACTAGCCTCATCAGTGCCATATTTGTCAGCAAGTTCAGCAATTAGCTTGCTGTTCTTCTTGCTGAGATTAGGTGAAGTGAACTTCACGTATACGTTTACAATGGAGCTAAGTCCGTTGCCAATTTTTTCAATGTCGAATGATTTCATTTTCATGATTACAGTTAGTTAATTTATTTTTTAATAAAGTTAATAAGTTAAGGTTAATATTAGGAGTTATCTTTTAGAGGGATAAACCTCTGAACATTCTCGAAGGCGAAGCGGGCCATCTCTTTATTTGTGGCAGGTCCGATGAACTTCTCAGTGAACCAGTCAAATGAACCGCGCTGCGTTTCATGGCCTGTATCTTTTTTGATCTGCTCAGGCTCATCGGCCCCACTGATTTTCTTAGCTTCTTTGATAGCGCGTTGGGCTGCTATGGAAAGCACCGCCATTGCATCAATACCGCTAAAGTCTGCCATTGATTTAAGGTCATTGCGGACATCCTGATATTTAGGAATCGCATCCTTTATGGACTCGATAAAGCTTATGATATCTTCAGTGACATTGATTCCCACCGCGCCATTTAAAGACATTCTCAAGAGGTCCTCTTTTTCAGAATCAGTTATGCTCATATCCTGAATTGCTTTGAACTCTCGGCAAACATTCTCCCATTGTCTCGGACATGCTGTTGGGTTTACAGTGCCTGACATTGGGATAGTGGGCTTGAATATCTCATCAATCTTCAGGCGGGTTTCACCATCCTCAGTGCGGATAGTATCGCCTAAAGATTTCACATAGCTGAGGTATGTGAGGATATCATTTTGAACTGCCCAGTCTTTAGTGATGGCCCACTTGTACCAGTCGGTGAAGTTGTTATCGATAATGAAAAACTTACCGCGAGTCAGGATCGCTTGATCAGGGTCCGTTGCATTCTGTGAACCGTCTTCAATACGGTTTCCAGTGAGCAGGATTCTGATGTTTGGTGCGAGCTCATGGGTCCCGAACATTGGTTTCCCTTTACGAGCTTGCAAGGGCCTGATCATACCCTGAACTGTTGAGTCATAAAGACTGAACTCATCAAGAATTAAAAGGATCGGGCGATTGATATCACCGTTCCCTGTATTCTTTACACGGTGAACCGTTGGAAGATCACGTGGAGCAGTAAAGTCCATGTGGATTCCATCATCATTCACCTTGCCATAACCCGCAGCTTCTTGCGGTCCCTTGTCAGTGTAGTTAAGGAGATAAACATCTCCGCCCTCAGTATGCAAACGAGCATCTTCAATGCCCAATACTTCAGGAAGTTCGGTGGCTGCAATCTCGGTTTTACCATCGCCCGATGGCCCTGCAATGGTAACGAAATTTAGATTTTCGGTCCATAGTTTAAAGCCCAACTTTAATTGGGCGATTGTGATTTTTGCTGTGTTAGCGAATCGATTTATCATTTTGTAATAAAATATTTAAGTTAAGGTGAGCTATCTCATCAGCGTATAGTGCTCAATCTATACGGACCGCCTAAGCGGTTTCGAATTAATCAATATTAATCCACGTATATTCTACCCCAGTCTGATTGCGAACGTGATTCTCAATCACATCCCAATTTTCACGGCCGTCTATGCTGACATTGAACTTGCGTCCATTGCGAAGTTCAATCCATAGATAGCCGTGCGCGAAGCCAGCACGTGGCTGAGCAGCTATAATTTTCTTCGCTTCTCTTTTAATTCTATCGACTGCTGATTCAAATGTTTTCATATTAGTAAGTTAAGTAAGTTAAGTTGATCTATCTCATCAGTATACGGTGATCAATTCGTATAGACCGCTTTGCAGCGGTTTCGAAAGGTTAAAAAGTTAAGGTTAAAAAGTAGCATTCCATTATGAATCGTTGCCAATTCATTGAACCTGAATAGAAGCCGCGGAGCGGTTCATCACCTTTCGGGTGGCACGTGATCTAGGCTATCTGAAACTGACTGACGGGTCAGTGATTAAGCTATCCGATTCACTGCTCCTAATTTAGGGCCATATTGAATCGGCTAAGATGGTTACATTCAGGCGGGGCTTAGGCCCGCTTGTTTCAGACTCACGGTGCGATTACTAGCCGTAAGTATCTGAGATTTGAAGATCGAATTTCCGAGGTGCTAAACTCGCCCTTTGCTAAGAGGTGCAGCGTCTGTTCTGATCTCGCCTTGACTGGGTCCGCTTGGTAGCCCGACCGCTTGGAACTAACTCTCTCAGTCCCTGCCCCCCGAAAGGGGGCCTTAAGTCAAATATAAACACATATTCAATCCTATGTCTATACTTATTTGTTCATAAAATGAATTTAGTTTATAAGCTGTTGGTTATCAATGAGTTATGACTTAAAATATTTTGTAGATAAAGAAATAGCTATTTTTGCAGTATTTGCAGCAAACCCCTGAAAAATAGGGAAAAAGGTCAAAATCAGGCACTTCATTTTGTTACAATATTGTGTAACTCCTTAACGCTTAATAAGTTAGAAGTGTTGTTTTGTTAGGATTGGGTTTTGTATTATTCATTGATTATCAACAACTTACAACTAATGCAACTAAGTTGCAAAAGCGTCGTAACCCACTCTGGGTGGATGTATATCCATATTGGGGTGCAACGTCATATAAGCGAAATATGGGCCATTATGGGGCAATTTATAACTGATTGATTATCAATGACTTATGAACCATTTATAATAGACTATGGATAGTTGATAATATTCAGCTATACAGGGTTCAGGGGTCAGGGTTCAAGGGGCCTGAGATGTGCGAGCCGAACGTCAGGCAATACCAAGCGATTCGGATATCATGACCGCTCAATCTGGAACCGTGAATCTTTGGCAAAGTGTTAGTGGGTCTTTGGGCAAAGTGTTAGGGGATGATGATTCATGATTCATGATTCACTGACCACGCCACCCGTACCCTTGCAGTTTTTTGTGGGACTCGTATGCGTGTGTGTATCCTTCTGAGAAAAAATTTGGTCAAATTCCGACCGCGCAATAAAAATGAGCGGTTTGTTCTAAATGAGCGGTAATTAAGTTTGTTCTAAAATAATGAGCGCATTTTACACATTTCACGTAAGAACCGCGCAATATGCCCCAAATCAATGCAAATTGAGGATGGACTTTTACATAACGGTTAATTGAGTTATAGAATTTGTTGTAGACCCAAATTGAAAAGTTCCAGAATTATATGAATTAAGTTTATTCTAAAATAGAATAAATTTAATTGACCTAATAGAGAATATAATATATGTACAGTGTAACGGAAAATTTCTGAAACCGCTCGCAAAATGATGACTACCGAAAACCGCGCACGAATACCCTTCGCTAAACAATATGAGATCGACGAACACGGATTAGTATTTCGTCGTAACAAACAACTACGCCTTACAAATCGGAGCGGGCGTTGGTTTGCTCAAGTTTACGCTGATGATGGGAAGAAGAAGATATTCGACACTGAAAAATTAGCAGCCGCTATATTCGCTCCAGAACCACCTTCCTTGAGCCTCGACGATATTTTGGGACCACTTAACGCCAGAATCATTCCAGAGTACCCTCGTTATGCTGTGACGAACTATGGAGCAATCTATTGTATAGACCCTCCTTCAAGAGGCCCTAACGCGGGCCAAGTGTACGCGGTACGTGAATCATTGCAAAATGATCATCGATACGTTACCTTACGAGACTCAGAGGGTCGTGCGTCTTTTGTTCGTGTATCAGACGTTGTAGCACTCGCTTGGGTATAGCTACTTGTTTTATTTAAAAAAAGTTTTAGATTTTATCTTGAATGAATTACGCAACTTCTAATTTAAACGCGCTCTCTGAGTTAGGTGCGCTCGATGAAAAAGGCCAGCCAGTACAGAGTAGATTACAAGATGCTAAAAGTGCTATAAATTTATTTCACGCTTTACGCAAAGCGGATGAAGGGTCAGCTAAAAACCGCGCACGGGTTGATGCTATGTTTGACGGGGCTAATCCGTACAACCAAGCACAACTCAATGCAAGTGGTCAAGGGCTCAAGACTAATTTGAATTTCGGAGAGGCTCAACGTCTTTTGGATATATCGCTATCTGCCTACGTAGACCTTTACTCTTCGCTAGAAAAACTAGTGGAGGTAAAGGGTACGCAGGGAGAACCAGCCGAGCGCGGTCAGATGGAAGATATTGTCGCTGAAGAGTTGACCCATCTCATGAGAAGTTGGCCTGAGTTTCATTCGCATTATCTACGTTTATGTACAACATTCATTAAACATGGGGTAGGTATATGTTATTTCGATACTCCTGATGATTGGAAATTTCGAGTCGGTGGTTTTGCTGACATGCTTATCCCACGGCAAACTCCTGCTAATGAAACAATGATCGATGTTGCTATTGGCAGAAGGCAGTATCACCTGCACGAGCTATTTGCTTTTATAAAAAATCCAAAAGCGGCTGAACGTGTTGGGTGGAATGTTGATGAGGTCAAACGAGTCATCATGAAAAACTGCCGTACTGATGGGCGCGATCCGAGCGGGTACGCTAAACAGTGGGAAACTTTTCAACAGGAACTAAAGAATAATGATATTCATGCAGGTCATCAAAACCCTACAGTTGCCGTGCTCCATTATTGGGTTCGCGAGATGGATGGTTCAATTTCTCATTACATAAGCGCAGAAGACAAAGCTGCTGAGTTTATGTACAAAAAGCTTTCGCGTTACTCAACTCCTGAACAGGCATATATCATGTTTAACTACGGAGTCGGGTCCAATGGTACATATCATTCTATCAGAGGCTTAGGTCATAGAATATTTAACCACATACAAACGAGCAACAGGTTACGTTGTCAGATGGTTGATGGAGCTATGCTGTCTTCTGCGATTATGATTCAGCCAGATAGCCAAAGAGCTATGGATGAATTAGGTTTCACTTACTACGGTGCTTACGCTGTTCTGTCTCCTAATGTCAATATTATTGATAAGGCGATCCCTAATCTGAGTAACTCTGTACAACCTGCTCTTACTGATATCTCTAACCAACTCGCTTTGAATACTGATACAGTGAGCAGTTATGGATCTCAACAGAGCTCACCGTACAGGAATCAGATGCAGGTGATCAGTGACATGGATGTTCAGACTAAGTTGTCTGGTGCTTCCTTAAACTTGTTCTATTCAAGCTGGCAACGATTACTTAAAGAAGTTGTTCGTCGTATTGTTACAAGTAAGCGGAACGATGCTGCTATAAAAGATTTCAAAAACAGATGCGCCATGCGCGGTGTACCTGAAGAGTTTATCATGACTCTTGATGTTGCGAGAACTAAAGCAGTTCGTTCTATTGGTAATGGTTCCTATGCAAATAGATTAGTTGCCTTACGTGAGTTGCAGGGGATTAGTGGGTCTTTCGACGATGTTGGCAGACGTAACTTAACTCGTGACATTGTATCAACTAGAGTTGGTCATGATCTAGCTGATAGGTACGTGCCAGTGGCTCAGGATTCACGGCCCACTGTTGATAACAAAATAGCTTTCTTGGAAAACCAAACAATGATGCAAGGTTCTCCTGTTCCTGTTGAAGCAAACGAAATACATGGATTACATCTTGATGTACATATTCCAGCCTTAGTTCAGTTGATAGAGCAACTGAATGCTGGGGCTGCTGATCCTGTACAAAGTTTACCAGTACTACAGGCTTTCTATAGCCATGTAGGAGAGACGGTTCAGGCATTAGCAGCCGACCCCGCTGCCCAAGCTGAGATAGGTCAAGCAAAACAAGTACTACAATTTGCTGAAGAACTTATTAACAATACATCTAAGCAAGTACAAAAAATGGAGAGGGATGCTGCTCAAGCTGGTGGTGAAGGACAAGAAGCTGACCCTGCTATGCAAGCTAAAATGCAGGAGCATCAACTTAAAATGCAGATGGCTCAACAAAAGGCTGAACTTGAAATGAGTTTGAAGCAAGCGAAGTTCGAACAAGAACAAGCAATGAGAGATGCAGAAAATGTTTTGAAAATGCGTGAAGTTGGGTAAGATGTACCTGTATGCCGAAAAATATTACCTTACCTGTACCTTTAGATACATGGTTCGCAGATGCCAAAAGAATTGAGGAACTTCGAGAGATCTTGGGAAATACGACTCTCCAAGAGGCGATTGCGACTCTTAAAGAAGTTGCAGGACCTTCGTACGGAACCGTTGCCGTCGAAGACGCTGCTAATCGAGCTAGACATGCATGGTATGCTGGTTATCGCGACGCTTTCAATGATCTCCACAAACTAACTAAGTTCAAACAAGAACGACCTAAACAATTAGAAGAATGGACACACATACAGCCGAACCAGTAGCCGAACCCGCAGTTGAACCTAATCCTGTAGATGCATTGCCGTCTACAGAAGAATCAGCAGATCTTAGTTTTACAGATGCCCTTGATGCAGCTTTAGCTAAGATAGAAAATGAGCCAGCACCAGAACCTGCTCCAGAACCAGAACCAGAACCGACTCCTACTGAAGAGGCTAAGGCCGTTAGTCAGGAAGATGTTACTGCTGATCTTAAAGAAGGGTCTGAGTCAGAGACCAAAGAAGAAGGATCAGATTTACTTGAAAGTTTAACTGATGATATCGGAGATGATTGGACACCTAAAGCGGCTTCTCGATTCAAGCAGCTCAAAGAAGAGTTAAAGTCTAATAGGTCAGAAGTAGATCAACTAAGGCAAACTGTTAAAGAGCAAGAGTCTAAGCTACAGGAAATGACAGGTCTTGTAGAAAATAAAGATATCGAAGCTCTTGAAAAACAAATTGCTTCTTACGAACAAGATAAAGCTTTTTCAGATCTTGAAACTACTGAGGCTTACCGTCAAGCTGTAGGTGAACCTTTAGAAAATTTAGTTAACCAAGCAACCGAGATTGCTGATAAGTGGAGCCTTGATGCTGATGATTTAATCGATGTCATTGCAATGGATGATCTTGAAGAACAAGACAATGCTCTTAAAGAACTTATAGCCCCGTTGAATGATCGCGATAAAGCTAAAGTATATAGAATCATAGAAGACGTAGATCCGATCATGGATCGTCGAGAAAATTTAATTGAGAATGCTGAGGCTGCTTTGCAAGAGGCCCAACTCTTACAGGAACAAAAGCAAGCTGCTGATGCTGCTGAGAAAGCAGAGCTTCGGAACAATGTCACTAGAAATGTAGCTACTCGGATTTCAGAGAAGCTTCCGTTTTTATCTGGCATAGAAAATTTTGATATGAGTAATGTTCAGCAGACTGCTTCTGAGATAGACCCTGCTCTACTGCACCCTGTAGATGCAGCCTATAACGCTGTATCAGCTCAGTTATTACCTGTCCTTGTTAAAGAATATTTATCATCACGCAAAGAAGCTGAGACACTTACATCTAAATTAGCTGAGTACGAGAATGCTGAACCAACTGTCGGAGGAACTCCAAACGCAGATTCTGCTAAGACTTCCTCGGATGCCTCCTTTATGGAAGCATTAAATGCTAAATTAGGCTAAGTTTAATTTGTTTATTTGAAAATAAATTAAGATGTAATATCTTTTAGAGTGGCTTCTAAGTTTAAAAGATTACCTTCTGGCGGCATTATGTGGCGTGGAGAGAAGTTTGCTGGTTTCAATAAACCAAAGAAAGCTCCTTCAGGAAGTAAAAAGAAGTTCGTCGTATTAGGCAAACAAGGAGATAAAATTAAAAAGGTAGGATACGGTCACCGAGACTATCAAGATTTTAGGCAACACAAAAACCCTGCAAGGCGTAGGAACTTTAGAGCTCGCCATAATTGTGCTAGTAAAAAAGATAAAACAACTGCGGGTTACTGGGCCTGTAAGAAACTTTGGTAATGAAAGGTAAGTCTAGAGTCAACGAAGCTGGTAACTATACTAAACCAGCAATGAGGAAACGGATCTTTAATAGGATCAAAGCTGGTACTAAAGGAGGTAGAGCAGGTCAGTGGTCTGCTCGTAAAGCTCAAATGTTAGCTAAAGCTTACAAAAAAGCTGGAGGAGGGTACAGATAATGCCACTTAAAAAACCACAAAAGTCTTTAAAGAACTGGACAAAACAAAAGTGGCGAACCAAATCAGGAAAGAAATCCGCTGAAACAGGAGAGCGTTATTTACCTGAAGCTGCTATAAAGTCTTTGTCCTCTGCGGAATATGCAGCAGGAACGAAAAACAAACGCAAAGCAACGGCCTCTGGTAAACAAAGAGCTAAATATACAAAAGCAGAAAGAGCTGCGTTTCTACGCGCTACACGTAAAAAATGAAACAAGAGGATTTTAAACCACACATGATGTACAAGGGAGGTAAAGGCGTTATGGTTAAAACCTACCAAGACCACCTTGATCTAAAAAAGAAAGGCTATGGGCATACCAAGCCTAAGTCTTTTACTGAAGCTGTAGAGTCTAGACTTAAAAAGAAGTCTTAATTCTCAACAACATCTAAACCCACACAAATCTTTGGGGGTAAGGGTGTTACCTGTGTTTCAAGGTTTACTCTTACAGATGGGTCTGTGAAGGGGATAGGTAGACCTACTTTAGCATTTGTTGTATTACAGGATACACTTGCTGCTGCTATCAATAGCAACCCTATTAAAGCTGTCATTTTCTTTATCATAGATTCACTCTATATCTTATTTTAAAGAAAGCAATAAAGTTAAAAGGATCAACAATATAATCCACATAGGTACATCATCGTAAGGCGGTCTGAACATGCCTAAACCTAGCTTCTAAATTCACTATTGCATTTATAATAAAATAAACTTAGATTATTTTGTTACAACGAGACAGGTCGCTCTAGCCATGAATAGTTCTAGTTTCCGCGTAATAAAGGCTATGTCCTTTTTCATCTTACTTGGTTGCTCTAGCCTTAAATAGTTCTACAAAAGTAAGTTTCCATATTAATTAGACCGTTTTACGCCCTTTAGGGAATCGGTCTGCTTTTGTTTAACTTTAAATAATTTTATAAAAAATGTCTGCTGCTGCTGATTTTACATTAACATCTACAGGCTTGGATAATATTAATACTCTCCTTGCCGAAGAAGCCAACAGGATTGGCTCCGACATCTATAAGGCTACCCTTCATACTAGCCCTTGGATGGACTTAATAAAGAAATCCGCATTTCCTGATGAAATGGGGTATCAACTAACTTCACTCGTATATGACCGTTCTATTCCACATACTAATGACAATGGAAGTAGTGCGGGTGTCCTATGGCAGGACGTAGCTGTTGCTCAAGCTTCAGCAAATGCGTTTGGTACAACTTCTAAAGTTCTTGGTGAACAAAACATCGAAGACGCTGTTACCGATTTCCAAGGTGGCCGTGGTGCTTCTGGCACAACAAACCGTGCTTATGTTCAGTTCAGTAAGAAGATGAAGCAGTATAATCTGAAAAAAGCTTCTATCGAATCACCTAACATTGGATTAGATGATCTTAGATTTGCTGCTCAGAGACAAAGCCAGTTGTCCGCTATCATGGACCTTATGGCTGAATCAACCCGTTATACATGGGAGAACAGATATCGTGATGAGTTTGACAGACTTTCTGCTAACGTCGTCCCATGTCTTTCTGCTTCAACTAAGATTCTTTCTACAATCGACGCTGATACTGATAGTACTGCGGATGATTTGTTTGAAGGTAAGAATGTTGCTGATCTTGACTTTGCAACTTCAGGTGCAGGTAACAGTGATGTGACACCTAGTGCTAACATTTCTAACGCTGTCTTAGATAAGATTTATTACAGTCTTATCCGTAAAGGTGCTGGAAATAATGCGTACGGTCGTGAAAATGGTCGTCCAGTGTTTGCACTTGTGTGCTCATCTGAGGCATCTTATCAGCTTCAGACTGAAGCAGGATTCCGTGACGATGTTCGTTACAATGCTGCTAAAGTGTCTGATCTTATCGCTCCTTTAGGAATTGAGAAGTCATTCCGTGGTTTCTACCACTTAGTTGACGATCTTGCTCCAAGGTTCAGCATTAGTGGAAGTACTACAACTAGAGTAGATCCTTATACTATTAGTGGAGGAATTACTTCAGTTAATGGTTCTTACGATGACGCTGAATACGAAGTAGCGTATGTACTTCACCCAGAGGTTATGGAGTCTCAGATTCCAAATCCATTTACTGGAGGCAACGGAATATCTTTCGATGCCACTCAGTACACTGGTGACTTCAAGTGGCTGAACATCCCTGATCGTAACACTAACCCTGATGGATCTATTGGATTCTTCCGTGGTGTTCTTGCTTCTGCTTCTAAGCCGATCAAGACTGACTTCGGATATGCAATTATCTTCAAGCGTACTTCAAGCACACCTGCTGCTGTTTAATCTAAAGTGGGGTTCCTGTAACAGGGAACCCCACATAATTTTATTTTAAGTATATTTATTAAAAATTATGGCCCGTCTAGACGATATACCAACCTTACCTACAAATTTAGAGCTTGCAGGAAACGATAGTTTTGTTGTTGCTGACAAAAGTTTTCGTGGAGGAACTTTCGCTAAACAAATACCAGCAGCAATAATAGCTAAATACAGTCACGCTTTTCTGTTTAACTTCAATAGTGCTTCTGTTAAAGTGGCGAGCCAATCAACTAACATAAATGTTAAAACTTTTATTGGTGATAATACTCATATAATAAGTGAGGCTGCTGTAATCGTAACAAAAGCATTTACGGGTTTAAATTCGCCTATTTTAGATGTTGGTTCTTCAGCGTCAGGAAATGCAGACATTTTAGTAGACCAAATCGCATTAGATGCAGTTGGAGCAGAGAAGCTGAACAATATTCCTACGGCTCCTGAAACCGATGAACCCCTTTTGTTTAGTAACGGTCAGTCTCTCCGAGCAAGAGTTAACGCTGGTTCTGGTAAAAACTTAAATGAAGCAACCGCAGGTCAGTTTGTTATTCTTGTTAACATTATAAATGTTAATGACTATATAGACATCGTTCCTGCTTTTGATTAATAACAAATAATTTAACTTAAAAATATAAATATAAAATTTAACCTTTTAAAATTATGCCAACTTTAGATGATTCTCCTATATTAGAGATATTAACTTCTACTACTATGGCTGACGATGACCTTGTATTGGTTTATGATCAGTCCGAGCAAAAGATAAAAGCTATTACAGTAGCTCAACTTAGAGTAGATATTAACGTCTAATCTAAAAAATTTACTATTCACAATAATCCCCGATCCTCTTGCAAAAGGAGGGGATCGGGGTTATTTATAATCTTTTACACTAAATAAATTATGGCTGAACAAGAACAACCCGAAGCAATGGTGGAGCAGAATCCTTCTAACATGATTGACAAATTGATGGAGGCTCTTCCTCAAGAAGATGCTCCTGAAACCGCTTCTAATGTGGACGAAGCTTTAGAAATGCAGACCGAGGAGGCCACACCTATGACGGGTCCAGACGAAGGTATGATGATGCAATTATACGAAATCGTTTATGGTGGATCTTATGACCCTGCTTCTCCTATGGACCAACAAAGGTTGGCTCAGATAGAAGAGCTTCTTTCGAATGACCCTGATGCTGTTGAGAAGTTAAAGTCAGGAGAGATGTCGATGACTGAGTTTGCTATTCGCGTCTACAGAGATGATCCTAACAATCCAGCCTCGATGACATAATGGCTCTCACTAATTTGACATTATCCCAGCAGTTATCTGCTAACTTAACTTCAACGGGAATAAAAGGTAACATTCCCGTAGGAGGTACTAACAACTTAGATATTACGGCTGAAGATGCCGACTACATATATGAATTTGTTATTGTATCAGGACATGCCGATAATCAAATAACTTGGAACTTAGGAACTAATCAATTAACCAGTACAGGTACAGGCACAGCTCCCTATGTTAGCCAAACTTTAGGAGCGACTATTAGAGATGCTAACGGAGACGCAGTTCAAACATCGGGTTCGGGTGATGATAAAGTTGTTGCTATATACTACGAAACCGAAGCAGCTAATACAGGTCTAATACAAATTGCTTCAGGCACAGCTACTTTTGGGACTTTAAGTCTTAATTCAGGCGTGGGGACTACTACAGGTGAACGTGTGCCACGATCTGCTTTAATTGTTCCTAGATGGGAAGATGCCACGGGGACGGTCACGTTTGATTTTTCTCAATCAGGAGATAAGATAAAAGTAATATTTTTAGGTAAGCAATAATACATGGCTATTTCTTCTACAAGAAGGCAACGAATAATTGAGTTCTCAACCCCAAAAGTTGCAGATCTTGTAGTTGTTGAAAGGAAAGATGCTAGTAAAAATCTACGTTCTTCGGGGTCTGCTGATAAAACTGCTTACGGTACAGCTCATCCTGATACAAATAATTTTCCAAATTTTAAATTAGCTTTAATTAAAAACGCTGACGATGATCAAGGTCAGTTTCAGCTATGGTATTATGTAAAAGACAGATCAAATCAAGATGATTACAACTGGGAGTTTCAGGCTGCTGGCGTAGGCTCTTCTCGTTATGATAGTGTTGTAAAAACTTATGTATTACTTAGAAGTTCTTACAACGAATCAGACCCTGTCATTAACTCTGCTATGCCCATAACGAGCAGCGATCCCTTTGAGGGTTCTGATGGGTATGTTTTGTTTGAGAAGAAACAAGTCCGCTCTGGGGATGAAACCTTAGATTCTCTTTATATTGTAGAGCAAAGAACTTTTGTTAAGAAGATTCCCATTCGTAGAGTTGATATTGATGAAACTTTTGATGAGCCTTTACGCTCTAAAGAAACAATTTTTTATAAAGGAGAGAACCCAACTAAAACAACAATTTTTGGGGATAATGATAATGCACTACCGACGAGCCCTGCTAAAAACACGGCTGAAACATTTGCTTTAGGCAAATCAGCGACTGTTCAGGGATCTATTCCTTTTTTTGGTACAAGCATAGTTGCTACTACTGATGGATCAAATAAGTTTGGAATCCTTTGCGAAGGACGACAAATATCAGACAACTGGTATGCTGTAGCTGAACGTGAATTAATTAAAACAGATGCAACCAACATCGTTGATACATACATTACATACCAAAACTTTTCTTGGCCCCCTGTCCTTTCTGGTATTATCGTTGATCGCTGGACTAGGCGTGATGGAGGTGCTGATCCTGTTGAATATCCTATATATAAGCGTGGTGCTTATTCTGGACCAACTAGGGTCGAAGTAAAAATTTATTGGAAAGATACTCCTTGGGAAATAATAGATGCTTCTGATTCAAACTCTGCCTCTGGTTCAGATACTAAATTAGCTTTAATTAAGCCAATGCATCCTGAACCAATTTTATTTCAGTCTCCTATTGCCAGCGTTAGTGTACCCCCTACCCTTCATGAAAGATTCCGCTTTAGAGCTTCGACAGGATCAGATCATCCTGTATATACTTATAAGGGAACAACTTGGACTTATGAAGCTACAAACTACACGGACTGGCCTGATGAATTAGTTATCCAAGATTCTCAAAGACCTTTTAGAGGTGGGTTTCTTAGAGAGAAAATAAAAGCGTTTATTCCAAAAGTAGGTACTTAATGGCAATTGATGAGTTCAGCGATTACCCAGATACAGGAGCAAGTGGTTCTTTGGAGTACACTTCTCCTCAAGACCCATCTATAGATTTTACTTCTAAAAATCCAAGAGGCGATTATGATCCTCCACAACCTGATGTTGATTATGGTGTGGGAGCTACAGGCAATGTTTCTACTTCAGGTAGAACAAATTCAAGCGGTGGCGGTTCGGGTGCGCCCTTTATACATCCTTTCAAACTAGAAAAGTTTACTAATCCAGATAATAACTCTACAAATGTTAGAATCTATAAAGGTGATGTTTATGCTAAGATAGATAGTTTTCAATTAGATCTTATAAGTATAAATACTTCTGTTGAATCTTATCATCCCTCTAATTTAACTGATGAAACTGACGGTCCTTTTACGGAAGAGCGGAATCTTGGTAATCATACTATAACTTTCTCAGATATAACCGCTCAAATGCCCCAACATCAGCACGATGTAAATGGCGGGGCAGTTTTTATACCAGAGCATAAGCACCTTGCTAGAGACTCATCTGCTGAAGATGGTTTGGTTATGCCTAACCATAAACACGCTGCTGAAACTAGCGGAAATGACGCTATGGAAGCTCAGGCTGGAAATACATCAGCAAGTACGTCAACTGAGGGATCTCACTCACACAGTGCTGGAAGTTATGCAATTCCTGATCACGATCACAAAGCGCAAGAAGGAGCTAAAAAATTATTAATACCACAACATAAGCACCTTCCTAGAAACGGTTCAGAAGACGGTTTGGTTATGCCAAACCATAAACATGAAGCAGGTGATTATGTAATGCCTGATCATTCTCACGAACAAGGTGGAACTATATCAACTGCGGGATCTCACTCGCATAGTGCTGGAAGTTATGCAATTCCTGATCACGATCACAAAGCGCAAGAAGGAAATAAAAAATTATTAATACCACAACATAAGCACCTTCCTAGAAATTCGTCTGAAGACGGTTTGGTTATGCCAAACCATAAGCATGGAGCAGGTGACTATGTTATGCCTGATCACTCTCACGAACAAGGTGGAACTATATCAACTGCGGGAGCTCACTCACACAGTGCTGGAAGTTATGCAATTCCTGATCACGATCACAAAGCACAAGAAGGAAGTAAAAAATTATTAATACCACAA
>Ga0209232_1000984_pt1 | contig 16197 bp, 26 predicted proteins | sample ETNvirenome_2_60_FD_184066 | JGI IMG/M metagenome (GOLD analysis project Ga0209232, IMG submission 184066) | Marine viral communities from the Pacific Ocean - ETNP_2_60 (SPAdes) (version 2) | ecosystem: Environmental > Aquatic > Marine > Oceanic | place: Pacific Ocean | collected 2013-06-22
TTTCTCTACTCTTTTATTACGAAATAGTTTTTCACCTGCACGAGTAAAACCAAGAGGAGCAAGTGTACCAAAACCAAGACCAAATGCTAATGCTGTACCAGTATTATAAGGATTATACTCATACTCTTCGTCTATCTTACCTTTATAATCTTGATACATAACATCATACAAACCACTATAAGCTGGACCTAAAACTGCACCAGTTTTTGCTTGTCGTTTAGCTACTTCTTTACCTGTTTGTTTACTTACTTCTTTTACAGGTGCAAGAATTAGTGAGATATTGTCTTGGACTTATAGCAATAATATAATAGATGGTTCTTTAGTGTACTTACCATTAAAGAATAAGAAGTATCAGAAGGATTCTATTACAATCCCGTTGGAATCTAAACTCTTAGATGTTCTTAAATACCATCAAGAACAAAATACAAACAATGACTATATACTTTATGGATATAGTTATGAGAATGCAAGGTTGTTGTTCAAAGCTTTCATAGAAACATTAGACTTTATGTCTAAGTCTAAATCTAAAATACGATTAGATGCTCAAGACAATGTTGTCCAGGAAAGTAAGCAACTAAAAGATATTATAACCATACACAAGATACGAGGTAGTTTCATATCTAATATGGCTATGATGGGTGTGTCTCATGAGACGATTAAATACTTCTCAGGACACAAACAAGATAGTAGGAGTTTTGCTAGGTATGTGGGAGTTGATAAAGAACATGCAAAAAATTCCTACAATAACTTTACTAAAAATATTAGTATCTCATCAAAAATTACTACATTAAGTAGTAATGGCAAAGAAGGGGATACTTTTAGTGAAGAATTGGAAGGTGTATCTAGATGATGACCTTATGACGAATAAAATTTCTTCAATGAAGTTTAGTTATTTCAAGGCTCTTATGAGGCTTAAATACCCTAAAATAGTTGAAAAATACAGACTAAAAAGCTATCTTAGGAAGAATTTAAAAATTGAAAGAGTGATTGCTTGGGATAGTGTAATTGAAGAGGCAATTAAAAGTAGAATTATTAAATAAATTATTATGAATAAATTAGAAACAGTCAATATAAAAGGCAAGGAATATGTAATGGTAAACGAAAGGATTAAATACTTTCGTGAAAAATTCAAAGGTTGGTCTCTTATTTCAGAGATCATTGAAATAACAGATGAGAGATGTATAATCAAAGCTACGGCTTACGATGAAAATGATAGACCTAGAGGTACGGGTGTAGCGTGTGAAAAATCAGATGCATCTTTCATAAACAAAACTAGTTATGTTGAAAATTGTGAAACTTCTGCTTGGGGTAGATGTTTAGCAAATCTTTCTATAGGAGTTGATAGTAGTATAGCTTCTTCACTTGAAGTAGTAAATGCTATTAACAATCAAAATACAAATGGGTCGCCAATCGCAAAAAGAACTTTTTAAAAATGTCTGGCAAAAAAGAGAACGCTTTTGTCAAGTTTGTAAAAGATTTCTTGGGCATGTCCCCAAAACATTCTTTTTCGCACACATCCTCTCAAAAGGAGCATACCCAAGATACAAGTTTCTTGAGGAAAACATTATTCTTCTTTGTAGGGATTGCCATTATAAGTATGACTTTCAGGGGGGTTGTAAAGAGGATAAAAGATTCAGAGGATTGTTACAACGAAAACAAGAGTTAAAAGAACAATATTATAGAGATGAAAAAAGTTAGTATTGATGGCTATGATTTTTATCCTTATCATAGCTTAACAAGATCAGAATGGTTAGATATTAGAAACTCATTTAAGTTATGCTTAGGTGGATCAGATATGTCAGTTGTATGTGAACATAATGAGTACACTACAAAAGCTAAGTTGTTTGATGAGAAACTAGGACTTATACCACCAACTGATCTTTCTGAAAATGAAAGAGTCTTTTGGGGTACAATACAAGAACCTGTTTTAAGGTTTGTTTCTCAATACTATGATGTTTATGGAAAGAAAAACAACTATCTATTAAATATGAAAGACTTTAATATATCTTCATCAAATACTAAAGATGGATATAAAGTAAACATAGATGGTGGAGACAACAAACGTTTTAGAAAGCACTTAGCGTTTGACTATACTACACAAAATCAAAGAATTAATTGGTTATTTGCTAATGTAGATGGTATGGTTACTAAGGATGCTAATAGTGATCAAGACGTTATTAACTCTATAGAGAAAGAGAAGAAGTTAATCAAACCCGAATCAATCATTGAACTCAAAACAATGGATAGAAACGTGTATGATAAATGGAACTCTTCAAGAAACAAAGGATTACCTGAAGGATACATTGACCAGGTTATGATGTACATGTCAACCTTTGTAGATTTAAACGAAGACCTAGATTCTTACATATTTGTTTTAATCAATGGGACAGGTCTTGTTGGTTATCACATTGAATATAATCAATATACTGTTGACTTTCTTTTAGAAAAGAGTTATCTTTTTTATCAAAGATTATTACAAGGTCAGGAGATTATGAATAATGCTTCTAGTGATAATCAAATGAGGATGGGTCTTGATGAGATAAGACCTAATGCTGACGATTCAGTTGCTTACGAAAAGTATATGAATAAAAACTATCTTGAAAGGATAGACCCTGCATCTAAAATGATTGGGGATGACAAAATACTTGAGATAGCTGAAGAGTTTAATACATTGTCTAAAAATGTAAGTCAATTAACAAAAGATAAGAGACTACAAGGAAATAAAATTAGACAATACTTGAAAGATAATGATGTAAAAAAGGTATTTTTACCACACGAAAAAGGATACATATCTTTTTTCAAAAAATTAATAGTAAGATTAAATGAATGATTATTGGTTCTTGTTAGATAATGCAATTAAACAAAACATAGTATTAAAACCAAAAGGAGATTTAAGATACAGAAGTAATAAATCAATTGAAGGTTCTAGCATACTAGCATATATGGTTATGATTCATATATCAAAAAATATACTTGATATAGATGATGAGGAGATTGCATATAACCTTTCAATAACAATTAATAAATACAAAGAACTATTAGACAAAACAAATGATTTGAGGAAACCTAATCATTTTAAATTTAAAACAAAGCTTAACTTATGCCACAGGTTTTTAGAAGAAAAGAAGATTTTAAAATAAAACCATTATACAAAGCAGGTATTCTTACAAGGATAGGAGATACCAGGAATGTAAATGGTACATCTTTAATAAAGATAGTAATTGATGTTTACGAGGAAGATTTAAATAATAGTCCTTACAAGCTAGAATTCTATGTTTACGAAGCATCATTACAAGAAGAAATTTCATCATTTAAAGTTGGTGGATTGATTGGTGTAAAATATTTTACGAAGTCAAAACTAAATAGAAAGACTAATTTATATTATACCAACAACATTGCAACTGCAATAGAACCAATTAATGATGAGGTACATTTAATTAATTTTAACAAACAATTTAACAAATGGGTACATTAGCAAGTATATCTCTTGATTTAACTAAAGTAGATAAGTCAAGATTAATTAAGGGTAAATACCTTAATTTAACTTTATCAGTAAATGATGAACTAGACAAGTATGACAACAATGTTGCAGCTTGGGAATCTCAATCAAAAGAAGAAAGAGAAAGTAAAGTTACTAGAAATTTTCTAGGTAACGGTAGAGTATTATGGACGGATGGAAAGATTAGTCTTGGTGGTAAGCTTGGTAAACAAACTACTGATTCTACTCCTGTTCCAGATAAAACTGAGAACTTACCATTTTAGTTCATAATGGTTTATAATTTTGGGGGAGATTTAATGTGTTTGGTTTTTCTTTTCTCCCCCTTTTTTTTATAAATATGGAAGCAAGTATATTAATTACAGTATGTGAGATACTATTGAGATCGCTTAAAAAAGCATGTGAGTGGTCTATAAACGAGGAGTCTTCTGATCGTTGGGCAAAACACCATACCAACATTCAGAATTTATTAGATGATTTAAATAAGCATGGATTGAAATGAAGAGAGGGTATTATGCAATACTACCAGCTGACGTAAGGTACGATAAAAACCTTACACCAAACGCCAAACTATTGTACGCAGAAATAACAGCTTTATGTAACAAAGAAGGGTATTGTTGGGCAACCAATGAATACTTTGCTAAACTATATGGACTTAGTAAGTATACCATATCTAGAATAGTTTCTTCCTTGATTAAAAACAACTACATACAAGTAACTTTAGAAGAAAGAAATACTAAAAGAAAGATTACATTGACCCTTGACAAAAAACGCAAGGGGGGTAGTCAAAAAACGCAAGGGGGGGTTGACGAAAACCGCAACCATAATATTAAAGTTAATAATAAAAGTAATATATACTCTTTCCAGGAGTTTTATGATGACTATGGAAAGAAGGTATCTAGACCAGCTGCTGAACGTGCATTTAGTAAGTTGAAAGAAGAAGACTTGAAGAAGATTAAAGAGGTACTCCCACAATGGAAAAAACAATATGTGAAAGAAAAGGATTACCAGCCACATCCATCTACGTGGCTTAACCAAAGAAGATGGGAAGATGATTTAAAAATTGATAATAAAAATGTATATAGAAGGAACTACAAAGTTTTCAAGTGATTTATCACCTGAAGAAAAGATCATAGGGTATTTGTTTTATATTATTTCCTCTAGAGAGAATATACTATCTAGGGTAGATGAGTATTTGTTTTACAATCCCGTATGTAAGGAAATATTTATTGAGTGTAAGAAACAATACAAAGAGAATAGAAAGTTTAGTATCATCTCTATTATCAAATCTTTTCAAGGAAAGTATTCATCAAAAGATATTGTAGTCATTGGAGAGAAAATAGATTATGGAGATAGTGTAGATGAAATAATACTACTACTCAAAGAAATACACTACAACAAAAAACAAGTTAAGATTTACGAAGATGCTATCAATGAATTGATACATGATGTAGATGCATTTGATGTTTCTGAAAAAGTAACTCAACAAATAAAAAACTTAGACGAAAAGGTACAAGAAGAAGTAGTTCAAGACTTTGGTAAAGATGTAACCAAGTTCTTAAATGAAGAAGATGTAACAAAGATTCCTATAGGATATACTAAGCTTGATTATATCTTACGGGGTTGGATAAACTCAAATATGATTGTCATTGCAGCAAGACCTGGTATGGGTAAGACAGACTTTGCATTGAACATATCACTTAACGTTCTAAGACAAAAAAGAAACGTAATGTTCTTTTCACTTGAGATGAGTAGAGAAGAGATAACAAAGCGTATGGTGTCTTTAGTTTGTGAAATGAATAGACCTATTGATAAATCAAAGCTAAACGAATATGATATATCAAACATCCTTAAAAAGATGGGACATATAACAAACAACTTTATCATAGATGATTCAGGAAGAAACACAACGCTTACCATGAGTGCTAAGATATCAATGAACAAAAAGAAAAAAGGAGTTGATCTAGTTATCATTGACTACCTACAACTTATTGAGAACAAAGGACAATCTAGATTTGAAAAGGTTACAGATATATCTAGAGAGATTAAGTTGATGGCAAAAGAAAATAATGTCCCAGTAATTATATTATCCCAATTGAGTAGAGCTGTTGAGTCTAGAGAAAATAAAATCCCTAGACTCTCTGATCTACGTGAGTCAGGTGCAATAGAACAAGATGCGGATTCTGTTATGTTCTTGTATAGACCCTCATATTACGGGATTGAATCAGAGGACGGAAAAGACATAGAAAACCTTTGCGATATAATAGTAGCAAAGAATAGACATGGGATGGATGGAGTAGCACATTTGGATTATAATAGGAAAATAGGTAAATTTATTTCTCAATGATTACAATATCTTGGGAAGGAAAACATATTTCATTAAATGATTGGTATGCAGGAAGGCATTGGACATATAGACAAAAGCAAAAGAATATGTGGCGTGATATGTTTACAAAACTATTATTAGAACATAAAAAACCTAAAATAGATAAATACTCGGTAGAACTAGAATACAACTCAAGACTTGATCCAAGCAACACTATCACGATGATAAAACTTTTTGAGGACACATTAATCAAACTTAAATGGATTAAAGATGATTCAAAAAAATATTGTAAATACTTAAAAATATATCCAAACAACCAATTTTCTTCAAAAGAATATAAGATACATTTATATTATGATGAGGATTAAATCCATGAACGCTAAGGAATTTAAAGAAATCATGGATCATGAGAATGTCAATACCATTATTATGATAGAGGATAATAACATAGTCCTTCGTAATATTGGTAATGGCATTTATCACATGTTCAAAGATGATAGAACACACATATCTTTAAATACTAGATTGATGTCTATTTTTGAGGATAGATTAAATAAATATAGAAAGTTAAGTCCTAGAAAAAAATACTTTAAGGACTAGTATCCTCTTTTCATTTTCTTTCCAGACTTCTTAGCGTACTTTTTTGCAGCTGCTTTACCCTTCTTGGTATAAGCAAACTTCTTTTTTCCTACTCTTGGCATTTTATTTGCGTTTTTTACGTTTTCTTAATAATAAAAAATCTTTTTTATCAATCCTACCATTCTTGTTGATATCTAATCTCCTTTGTCTTTTTGTTAATTTTTTTTTCATTTCTTCTTCATTACCATTTTATGTGAATTTAAAAAGGTCTTCCCTTTATTCATTAAAGATACCATCTTTTTTATTTGACTTTTATTATGGTGTTTAGCGTGCCTTTTCATAGCACCTTGCTGTCTTTTATTTAATGAGTCTACGTTTATTCCTTTTACTTTCATATTAGTTGTTTTTACCTCTTGAACTTCCACCTTGTGTAACAGGATTAACTGCTATTGGTGCATCTCCACCTCCTGTTGTTTGACTACCCACAATTATTGGGGGATTGTTATTAATATTAGGAATAGGAGTAACATAACCAAAGCTACCATTATGACTACCATAATATCTCCATCTACTATCATGATATCTATAATCATAATGACGATCATAGTGTGGAAGATATCTATTATCATTCCACCTAACAAAGTCATATCCAACTACATTGTACATTCTTTGTGGTTGTATATCTTGTATTTTTATTTTAACAGTATCACCTGAGTTTGTTAATGCTAGAACATGAGTTACAATTACTCTATTTGAATCATATAATAAACTAGCACAACTTGAACACATACCTAATAATAATATTAATAGTAAAGCTGTAAGTGTTATTATTCTAGCTTTATCTCTTTGATTATCTGTCATCTTACTTTGCAAATTTTTCTAAACCTGCAATCCCGAATGAACCTATAGTAACCCAAACAAAGCTATTATAAATAAATTCATTAATTACTAGGTCTTTTCCGAAATATCCAGTTGCTAAATCTACTAACGCAAAACATACCATAATGGCGAAAGAGACAAACCCAATTAGAGATTTTTCATTTATGTCGTTCTTGTCTTTAAATATAGCCCACATTATCTTCCTTGTCCTTTATATTTAGATCCAGAATAATATTTTCCTTGCTTGTTGTTTGTGTTCCTATTCTTAGAATGAACACCAGGTCTTCTAACTCTCTTTTTTTGTGTATAAGATGAGATAGTTTTTCTAGCCATTACTCATAGTTACTTTGTTCTTTGCACATAGTAACCATTAAGTGTACCCCATCTAAAACTTCGTTCATTTTTTCAGCCATAAAAGGACTAACGTCATTTTTCATAGGGACATATTGACCAAGAATACCAACCTGTTTAGAAAGCTGATTAAAATCATCCTCAAACGCTTGTGCATCAGGATTCTTTTTACTCATCATCATACTAAAAGCACTCTGTATATCTTTCTGATCTTTCATTTTAATTATTTATTTACAAGTAAATATAATACTATTAAAATTAAAGGGGTATTTAGAGGGATAACTACCTTTTCTTTCTTTTACTACCTTTAAGACGTGACTTTTCTTTTCTACCTCTATTCTTAGAAGCTTTCTCAAATCCTGCAATCTTTCCTTTTTTATGAGAGGCATCCTTACCATCACCATTACCATAAGTACCTTTCTTTCTATTATACTTATTTAATTTAGAACGATAAGTTCTTCTTTTCTTAGAAGATTGAAACTTCTTGTATTCTTTTTTGTAGTTTCTTTTTTTTCTCATTTAGTCATTTCTTTTATTTCCTCTTCTGTAAGATTAAACCAATCTATAACAGATCCATCACACTCAGGTGCATTAGGACATACTATATATTTTTTATCATCTAACAATTCTACTTTATAATCACCTACAGTAATTATTTCATTACAATGAATACAAAACTTTTTTTCATCTAAACTAGGTGGATCTGCAAAAGGATATCTCTTTTTAAAAAAAGACTCTTTGTTGTGTATTTTAATATAGTTTTTAACTTCCACAGCTTAAACATTCATCGTCTCCTATATTACATTGGGGACTTTTTTCAACATATTTAGTTCTTTTACCTTCATCTAGGAAAGAACACTCACAATCACATATAACATTAGTGGAGTTCTCTCCACAACAACAATATTTCATAGTACAAAATTTTAAAGTTCGTCAATAAGATCAATGATTTTATTTTCTATGATCATGACGATGTTGATTCTTTGAACACCTTCATAATTATCAGAAGTCACACCTTCCATTACATCCATAAGCGTGTTTATTTTTTGCAAGGTTTGATTGACTCTCATTTGTTCTTTAACTTCAGCGTCACTTATTTGTCCTATTTGTTGTTGCATTATTTACCAATCTTTGTGCTTATAGATAAATGTAAAGATTTATTTATAAAATCATAACCAAAGGTATATATATTTTTCTTTTTGTTTTTTAATGAGAGGTTAGCTCCTAAACCTACTTGATTTTTATTAGCGTAAATCAATCCCCCAACGTAAAATTCGTTTTTTGGTTCAGGAATTTTTGTAATAGTTGTAGTTATTGAATCTATTATTGTAGGTATTTTATAGTTGTATGATAAGTCTCTAGATGATAATTTATTTTGCGTTATAGTATCTTGTATGTATGCATATCCTATTGAATCTATTTGTATTGTATCTAAGTATACATACTTTCTATAATAGTCTTGTAGTATACTCATAGTGTCTACTACCATAGGAACTTCTACCTCTTTGATTACTTCTTTTATTTGAGGTACATAATTTATTCTTTCTTCTATAACCTCTTTATATATAGTATCTCTTTTTACTACTGTTTCTGTTTTGGTAATTACTTTCTCTTCGCATTTAATTAATAGACCAATACCAATCCCAATTGCTACGTATGTAAGAATCCTAGACAATTTCATCTTCGTGGAATAAAGTGTATGTAAAACTATTTCCTATGCCTTCTTCTATTTGTCTTTCACATATCTCAATTAAGGTGTTGAAGTCATCAATAGATTGAATCACTTGACACCCAGCACTATACTTTCCAATTAAGGGTATTTTCTGCCACTTAGAAGCACGATGTATGTTTGTCTTATACACACCCTTAAAAATATTTTTTGGATCGTTAGAGAGGCTTAAATCAAGTGTTTCATCTTTGTTGTTATCTCTAACATAATACATATCTTTTACTTGTTCTAAAGCTTTGTATCCTCCAGATGCCCAAGTCCTTCCATGAATACCTAATTTGTAAGCTCCTCTGTATTGCCCCCTTAACATTATAAGAGTTCCATCTTTACTTAGGGGATTGTTAAGCCAATGAATACCAGGATCTGTAGTGGCTTTGAAACAAAACACTTTATCTCTATCATTATAGTCTTTGTAAAAGACACCTACGATATCATCAAACTCACCTGCTTTTCTACTAGAAGATCGTACACCAAATAAATTACAATCAAACTTACTATCTAAAAAAAATTTATAGTTGTTTTTTTTATATGCTTCTAATAGTTGTTCAATATTATACATCATTCTTCTTTTTGAAAAGGTTCTTTAACATTTTCTATTATTTTTTCTATTGTTCCTTTATCTGAATCGTAAGTAAATTTATCTATATTACCAATCCCAAATTCTACATATTTTTTTTCTTCTTTAGTTAGCCTAGAATTTTTGATTCTTTTTCGTAGTGCTTGAAAGAAGTTAGAACCATCTTGAAGATTTGAGTATAACCTACCAGATATATAAAGGTCACGCAATTCTTCTAACCCAGATTTTGTTTTGTTTTCTGCAAAATCTCTCATTTTAAAACCAAACTGTTGATCTGGACTAAAAGAATAGTCTCTTGCAAAGAAAAACTCTCCTAATAACTCAGGATAATCTTCTAACTTTCTTAAATTAAGTTCTCCATCTTTTGAAACATCCCTCCATGCTTTGTTTATATTTGGTGGTAATAGTGTGTTTGTTATAATATATAAAAGTTTACTATCTATGTCTCTATCATAAACGTCTTTACCAGACACAATTTCTGATACTGTTTTTATAAGCATGTTATATTCTCCTAAATCTGAAATTTCTCCTATTGATTCTAAAATTCCTCTTTCTTCTAGACCATTTATTAAAACATTAAAAATTGGATCTTGTATTATTGCATAAGGATTTTCTAAACTATAATCTACTACATCAACTTCATAACGATCTTTTTCTTTATTATATTTTAAATCATCATGATTAAATACTAGTGTGTGACCATCCATCCAATCGGGAAAAAACTTTCTTATTTGATTATAAGAACCAACCTCTTTATCTTTCTTTTCTTGAAAAGATTCTTCATCACTACCTTCACCTTCTTGAAAAATCATGTTTGATGCAACAGATAATCCACCTACTTTAAATAATGCATCAACTGATGTTAATGCACTAACACCTATAGATCTTCTCCAAAAAGTATTTAAATAAGCATTTTTCCTAGCTTGTAATATTTTAATTTTATTAGGGTCTGTTTCATTTTTAATTTGTTCTTTCATTTCCCTAAATTTTTTTATACTGTTTGGTATTTCTTTTATAGAGTTTATGTAAGTTCTCATTGCTTCATATTTAAATGATACGAAATCTCCTAAGTATCCTTTTTTACCAATTGTATAATCTATAGTTCCTTGTACTTTTTCATTCAAATTAGGAAAAGCTACTTTTGATCCTCTTTTTACAAAGTCAGGTACTCTTGACCATGTAGGAAATGTATTCTTAACTTTTTCAGCAGCCTTTTTTTCTACCTCAAACTTTTGTTTGTCAGATAGGTTTTCATATTCAATACCAAATTCTTCTAATGCTGTAGTTATATTTTCTGCTTCAAACGCTGTTACTTTTGAAAAATCATCTACGTTTGAATAAAGATTCTTTGCACGATTACTAAACCAATTTTCAAATCCAAAAGAAATCTTTTTAAAAGTTTTAATTATTGGATTTGTGTTTCCTTCATTGCTATAAATATTTGCCATAACATCAGTTGATGCATCTTCTAAAAGTAGTTGCCTTCCAACAGACTGTCCAATTAATCCATGCTTTGAAGCTTTTGCATGGCTTTTTTTAAATTCAGGGGTAAGTTTTCCTGTGTTGTTGTTCCAGTAAGATTTAGATAAATTTGCTATAATATTACCTGAGTTATGAAAAAATCCATTTCCTGTGTTGAAGTAACCATTTTGTAACATAGCATACCAATTTCCTGTAATGTTTTTTCTTATGTTTGGCATGTTAAATACAGTTTTAATTTGTCTCATTAAACTTAAAATACTAGTGTAAATCCCACCTTGACTTTGATCAACATAAGTCAAAGCTCTATATAAGTCGTTATCAATCCACTTACCTTTTAGTGGATTTGCAGGATTAACTTCATTAGAATCATATAAGCTATAATTATCTAGATCAGGAGGGTTATCAAAAATTAAATCTCCTTCGTAGTCTCTTAGTATATCTTCGTTAAAAAGTTGATCGTATTTTAGTTTTGCTAATTTATCTATAGTATTTAAGTATTGAGAACCAGCATCTCTATATTGACCTAAAAATGTTTTTAGTATATCATCCATGTCTTTTCTCTTTTTCAAGATACCTACATCATCTTTAAGTTTTGAAACATCTTTATTAAAGTTGTTTGATATTACTAATTCAATTTTATCTAAAGATATATTATCGCCAATGTCTGAATATATATTTTGTTTATTTTGTTTTACAAATCTTTGTAAACTATTAATCAATTCAGAAGCCTTTTTAGAAGCCTTATCTTTTATGTTGTTTGCTTTTGCTAAATTATTTAATCTATCTTGATTTAGTTTTGGATTTTTCTTTTTTAGATCGTCTAATAGTTCTTTTTCAAATTTTATTTCTGCTTTTCTTCTTGTTTCTTCTACGTTTTGATTAAAATCATAATCTTTTTTGTGTGTAGACTCATAGGAGTTAGTAACGTATTTACCCATATTGTTTTTAATAACATCAATTAAATTTACATACTCAGGGTCTTTTTCTTGTTTTAGTTTTGCTATATCTGTATAAGCTTTTACAATATTTGAGTTTTCTAAAATAAAGTTAGATAACTTATCAATGTGATTTCTCATATTAATTAAATTATCTACATATTTTACTCCATCAACTTCATTAGCCTTTCCATTTTCTTTTGCAGTTTCATTAATCCATTCAGAAAGAGTTTTTTTATCTTCTATAACCCCATCAACTTCTTCTTTCTTTAAAAAAGAGTTGTCTTTGTCAATAACTTTTTGCATTTGTTCTTTGGTAAATTTGCTTGCTAAACTATCATGCAATTTTTTCCATGACTTAAATGTGTCGGTAGCTAATATAAGATCTAATCCTAAGCCAGATTCTTTTGCTTCTTCTTGAATTGTAAGTTGTTTTAATTTGTTTTTTACCTCTTTGAATTTACCTATAAAAGGTATGTTTCTTTTTATACTTTCTAATAATGAAATAACATTATCATCTAGTTGTGTTTCTTTAATTTCTTTAATGCGTTTTTTTTCTTTTGCTTTGTCTTTTTTCAAAACATCTTCATAAATATTATTGATTTCATTTTTGTTTTCATCGTAGATTTTTTGTTCTGCATCTGTAAGAGGTTCTTTATTTGCTACTTTATCTCCTATCTTATAAAGCTTTACTCTATTATTGTAGTTTTTAAGGTTATCTAATCTTGATTCTACTTCAACTTCTATGTTATTTAAATCTTCTTCAATAATTTTTTTTGAGTCTGCATCTTCTGTTTTATCAAGAACTTCTTTTTTATCTTTAAATTCTTGATTTAATTCTTTTATCTTTTTTCTTTCTACTTTATTGTCTTCAGAAAAATTATCGGATAGTTCCTTGTTTGCTTTGTTTTTTTCTGCAACTTTCTTTTCATTAATTTTCATTAAAACTTCTTTGGTCTTTGGATCTTTTTCTTTTTTGATTTGTTCTTTTATAGTTTTAATTTCACTAGTTAATTTTCTATTTTTTACACTATTTAAACCTTCAGCCTCATACATATTATAAAAAACATTTGGAGATCCAGCACCTAATTCTAAGTAACCCTCCATAACAATATCCTCCCAACTTTCAACACGACCTTTACTTGACACCTGACCAGCTAATTCACCTAATGAACCACCAACTGATTCTATTGCACTTAACCTCGCGGCTTGACCTGTTTTTGACATTGTTCCTTTAGCTACTGACTTTCTAAAAGTTTTTCCAAATGTACTTCCTAGTTTCATTGTTATTGCATCAACTGCTGTTATAGGCACTCCTCTTTTGTTAGCATATGACTTTGCTTTTTCTAATACATCTTTGTTTTCAAAAGCTCTTTGAACATCTAAAGGATCTGTTAAATCATATTTTTGAGTTCCATCTTCATTTGTTTCTTCTTTTATAGCTTCTATTATAGAACCCCCATACTCACTTATATATGTTGATGCTGTCATCATTGAACCTAAAGTTGTACCAGCAGTAGTAAGTTGTCCAACAATAGGAATTGCAGGTAAGCCTGTGGCACTTACTGTAGCAGCAGTTCCTGCACCCACAGCCATAACTTTTTTACTACCCATTACCCTTATCATTTGTGCAAAAACTTCCGTAAGTTGTTCAGGCATTGCAGCTAAAGTCGTTCCAACATTAGTATAGAAAAGTCCATTTTTTTCTAAGTCTTTTAATGATTGACTTTTAAACTTTTCAAGTTCTTTTAATTCTTTTTCGTTTTCTGCAATTTGATTGTAATCTATCATTTCGGGGGTAAGAACATTTACATCAGCAACCTCTTCTGCTTGATCTCCTCTAGCCCATCCTCTATTCCATGCACTAGATATACTTTGTGCATCTTGTTTTATTTCTTCTAGTAAGTCACCAGGTAAGTCAGCGAAAGTTTTGAGTTTAGTCTCTTCTGATTCCGTAGAACCTTCCTGCGATTGTGATTCCAAAGTAAGGTCTTTTTTTTTTAAGGCAGAAATTTCGCCTTTAAAACCTTCTAAATCTCCCTCATACCCCTTACCTTTCACATAATCATAGTTGTCCTCAATAACCTCATTGTTATTTTCAAGCAACGATTTAAACTCGTTGATATCTTTTTGATATCCTTGAGACACCGCTCTATCATATAACTCTTGTAATACTAAATCATTCATATTTTAGTCATTAAATTTACTATAATCTAAATTTGATTCTTTTTGATCTATTTCAAGAATAGTTTTTTGATAAACTAATTTTTCATTACCAGATATTCCACCTGCTTGATCATTATTAGCAGAATCCCATAATTTATCTATCTCTGCTTGAGTAATTACTTCAAGGTTTTTTCCTTGACCTAATGCTTCTGTACCTATAACTTCACCTAATGTCATTCCAGCATGTAAAACCATTTCTTTACCACCTGCTCCAATAATAAATACTACTTTATTTCTACCTGATTTACCAATACCCCTAACAGATTGTATGTTTTGTCCTTTTATAACTTGATCTGTTTGGTATCTACTTTCTTCAAATTGGTATATTGAGGCATCTTTATTTACATCACCTACTTTTTGAGGAATTGGTGTGATAGAATAACTTTCTTGTATATTTTCTATGTCTCCTTCGTCTATATCTTGTTGCAATTTTTTTTGTCTTAAGTCTTCAGTTTCCAATTTTTCCTTATCTACTTGACTTTGTTCTTGTAATATCAAATCGTTTGATATCATTTGTCTAAATAGTTTTTCGTTTTCAGGAGTACCATCAAGTAATGCAACAATTTTATCATTAGAAGAAGATTTCTCTAATATTCTTTTTTTCAATTCTTTGACACCGTCTTCGTTTAGTATAGGTCTTCCATCAGCTCCTTTTACAGGCAATCCTGTATCAGGATCAAACTGATAAAGTGCTGTTGTTAAATCACCTTGTACTATTAGTTTAGTATCTTTACCTTCACTGTCCTTAACGTCTAAATTATATTGTACTTTTGATTTAGGTTGCGTATTTAAATCATCGTTAATTAGTAGTTCTAAACTCTTTACCCCATCTACTGATTCGTTTCTAAGGTCTTGAAATTTTTGTGATATACTATTAGAACTAAATAATAAGTTGTTATCTGATACCATAGATGATGCTCTATTAATCAATCCCGTAATATCACTTAAAACATCTTTATTTGTGTTTGCGTAATCTATTGTTTTTTTATATTCAGCTGCTAATAACTTAGAATTGTTGTTGGCGTTTTTAACTTTTCTCATTCTCTGTCTTAATTCAGAACGAAAAGCAGGGTCATTCAAATTTAATTTAATTTTTCCTCTCTTATTTGTTGTGAACATTGTTTCTCTTGTCCAATCTAATAATTCATTTACTTCGCCATTTACTTTTTCTGTGTGTAAAACATCTGCTTGATCTAGAAGCTCACCTATATTATCTAAAGTATCTTTAGCGTATAGAATTTCTTGTTGTTTTTGTGCTTTTACTTTTTCAAAACCTTCTTGAAATCCTTTTTCTCCTTTTTCAATAAATTCTGATAAAGCTTTATTAGGATCATAAACAAACAATCCCGTACGAGAAATAGCACTACCATAAGGATTAAAACTTTCTTTAGCCATTAACTATCTTTTATTGCGCTTAAATATTGTTGTTGAAATTTAAAATCACCAGCTGCACCTAATGCACTTCCTACCATACCAAATCCTGCTTGGAACATTTGTCCCCTTGCTTGTGCTATAGCTGCTTGTTGTGCGGATACTGCTTGATTAAACTCTTTTTCAATCCCCATTCTTTGGAATCCTAACTCACCTTGTCTTTCAGCAAATCCTAATCCTGCTTCT
>Ga0209232_1000985_pt1 | contig 16196 bp, 15 predicted proteins | sample ETNvirenome_2_60_FD_184066 | JGI IMG/M metagenome (GOLD analysis project Ga0209232, IMG submission 184066) | Marine viral communities from the Pacific Ocean - ETNP_2_60 (SPAdes) (version 2) | ecosystem: Environmental > Aquatic > Marine > Oceanic | place: Pacific Ocean | collected 2013-06-22
AATAATATATGGAGCGAAGGATGTTGCATATCTAATTCAAATACAGAAAATACAAGCTGAAGCTTTAAAAAAGCACAGAGTAGAAAAGGTGGCAGAATTAGAAAATTATGTAGCTCTTTCATTTGCTGACATAGAATATAATGGTCTATGTTTTGATAAGGACTTGTGGCTGTCAAATGCTGACATTAATGATGGAGAGGTAGTAAAATTAGAAGATGAATTAGATAATGAAATTATTAATAATAAATTAATAGATTTTATTTCTGATTATGTGCAGCTAGATATATTCAAACCAAAAGAAGAGTTAAGAACAGTCACTGTTAAGTGGTCATCTCCTATACAAGTTAAAAAAGTTATGGAAACTTATTTATCTAAAAGATTAGAAAATGTTAATGCGTTTGAATTATATAAATTCAAAGATAAACCATTGATAGCCAAGTACTTACGATATAAAGAAAAACAAAAAATATCAAGTACATATGGTAAATCTTTTCTTAAATATGTTATGAAAGATGGTAAAGTTAGAACTAGTTTTTGGCAAGTATTAAATACTGGACGTGTGTCTAGTGGATCCAAAGAAGATCGTAAACCTAATATGCAAAATATTCCTGCTAATAATAAATTTAGAAATTGTTTTATAGCTAGGGATGGTTATAGTATTGTATCTGTGGATTATAGTGGCCAAGAATTAGCTATTATAGCTTATGGTTCTCAAGATCCTGTATGGATTAAATGTAGAAAAAATAATGAAGATCTACATTCAGTTTGTGCAGAATTAGTATTTGGGGATAAATGGCATAATGGTGATAAGAAAGCCTTAAGAACTATGATTAAGACTATTAATTTTGGATTAGCTTATGGTATGAGTAAGTTTAAATTATCTGATACATTAAATATTAGTATTGATGAGGCTGATAAACTTATAAATAAATATTTTGCTGCATTTCCAAATATCAAATCATTTTTAAATAAACTTGGTATGTATGGTGTAAAGAATGGACATATTAGGACATTTAAACCTTTTAGAAGGATTAGATGGTTTCCTCAATGGTATAAAGGTATACATACATCTCAAAAGGATTTTAAAATTAAAGGCGCTATTGAAAGAGCCTCTAAAAATACACCAATTCAAGGTACTGGTGCAGATATGATTAAACAGGCTATGTGTCTCATTAGAGAACATATTAGTACGTTTAAATTACCATGTTATATGGTAACACAAGTACATGATGAAATAGGTGTAGAAGTTAGAGATGATTTTGCCGAAGAATGGGCTCATATACAATGTGAGTTAATGAAAAAGGCTGGCGCAATGATTATTAAAGGATTTGATATGACAGTAGATTATACAATAACTAAAAAATGGAGTAAATGATGAAAAATAAAATGACATTATCCAACTCTAAAGATAAGATTCAAAGGGATGGATTAAATAAATGGTGGAGTAAACCTTGGTTTGGTAGAGGTACGTTACAATATGCTACTGGTGTAGGTAAGACACGTTGTGGTGTATTAGCTGCTGCGCATATTGCTAAAATAACTAATATGGAAGCTAGGATATTAATATTAACTCCAACTGAAACTATTCGAGATAATTCATGGAAAGAAGAGTTTTATAAATGGGATGAAGGTGAGGTATTTGAAGAGTGTGTAAAATGTATTTGTATTCAAACTGCTTATAAATGGGTAGGACATACTTTTAATTTAATTATTGCTGATGAGATACATAATTATATGTCTCCTAAATTTGCTAATTTCTTTGTAAATAATAGATATCAAAAAATATTAGGGTTAACAGCTTATATAGATAAATTTAAGTTAAGAATATTATCAGGTATATGCCCTGTTATTGATAAAGTTTCAACTATTGATGCAGAAGAGTTAGGATTAATTAGTCCATTTAAAATATATAATGTACCAATTAATTTAACACCAACTGAATTATCAGATTACAATAAAGCAGACAAAACTTTTAATTCTTTATTTCCTTATTTTAATAAAGATTTAAAATTAATGTTTGCATGTATGAATAAAAATAGATATAACTATTTTTTACAAACAAAGGGCGAAGTGTTAGATGAACGCAATGCTTCCTACCCTTTTATTTGTAATGCTGCAATGACTAAACGTAAGAACATTATTTATAATGCTCATGAGAAGTTAAAGGCAGTTAAGATTATATCTAATATGAATCTTGAGAAGAAGGCTATTATATTTTCTCAAACCATAGATTTTGCTAACAAAGTCACAGAACAGTTAGATAATTGTGTAAGTTTTCATAGTAAAATTTCTAAAAAGAAAAGAATTGAAAATTTAGATTTATTGAAAAGCGGGAATTCAATAACACGAATATCAACAGCTAAGGCTTTGAACGAAGGTATGAATGTACCTGATATTTCCATGGCTATTATAGCTAGTGGAACAAGTAAAACTAAGGATATGATTCAACGTATAGGACGTGCCGTAAGGTGGGAAGATGGTAAGCAGGCTATCATTTATCGTATATATGTTGAAAATAGTCAAGAGGAAAAATGGATAGCCTCTTCTCAAGAGGATTATAATGTAGAACTATTTAATATTAATGAATATGAAAACAATTCTTGAAGCCAAGGATCATCTTCGTAATAATTATGAGTCTGGAACTAGCTGTCCCGCATGTGGGCAGTTAGTCAAGGCCTATAAACGAAAGTTGAACGCTAATATGTGTAGAGCGTTGGCAATTATCTACGCAAGAACTAATGAGAGCGGTATATATATACATGTTCAAAATGAGTTCACTTCATTAGGATTACGCGCTACTGCTATGGATTATACTTATTTAGAAAAGTGGAAATTTATAGAAGTTAATCCTGATAAAAGTGGTCACTGGAGAGTGACCGATAAAGGCAGAGCATTTGTAGAAGATACTTTAGTTGTACCATCTTATTGTTTGGTATATGCAGGTAATGTTTATGAGTGGTCTACTGATACAGTTAATATGACTGAAGCGCTTACAACAAGATTTAAATTATCTGAAGTTTTAGACTTAAAAAGTTTAATATTAGATAAAAATTAAGTTGTATAAATTGGTCATTTTTATTATATTTACAAACTTATAATTCCCGATATATGAATATAGAAATCAACGTTCTTGGATTGATCAAGAACAAACTAACTGCGTCTCAATATGTGATGTTAAATCTATTATTTGAGAATAAAATTGAGTTATTTGTAAATTATATAAATCTTTATAGTTTTGCTAAAAAAGAATTGCAAGGTCTTGTGGATCAGGGGTATATATTATCTTGTGATCCTCAAAACCCTCTAACTTGTATAACTATTGCAAGAGATAAGGTGAGAAAATTATTAGGAATAGAAGAATCTTATTTTACTGAATTATTTGATGAATATCCTCTTAAGGTATATAACGGTAAATCAGTTAGAGTATTAAGAGCTTCTAGTATATCTGCTAAAAATGCTATCATGTGTAAACAAAAATATGATAGAATTATTAAAGGTAACCCATTGACTCACCAATACATTCTTGCTTGTTTAAAGAAAGAAGTTGAATTAAGAACAAGAGGGGGTAATATGGCATATATGCACGCCTTAGAAACTTATTTAAATAAAAATGCTTGGGATGCTTATGCTAGTTTTCTCGAAGCTGAAGTTAATACATCTACTAGCGGTGATACTAAATACGGTGAAGATTTAATATGACAAAAATAAATAAACCAAGATTGCAATATACAAGTATAAAGAAAGCAGCATTTGATGCTGTTCAGTATATTGATGATAGAAGAAAAGGATTAATTAAATCCTTAAGAACTCCATGGACAAAATATAATCATGTGAGTATGGATGGAATAGAGTGGAACACTATACATACTATAGCGGGTATGTCTGGTAGTGGTAAAACAGCTATTATCAACCAATTAGAAACAGAATTATTTTTATTAAATAAAGAAGAAAAATTTGCAGTATTATCATTTAATTTCGAGATGCTAGCTCGTCAATTAGTGAGTCGTAAATTTTCTAATGCATTAAATACAACAACAAGAAAACTACACAGTGGTATAGAAGGATATCAATTATCTGATGCTGCTTATTATAAAGTTTTATCTACGAGCAAAGAGTTAACTCAATTTCCTATATGGTATGTAGAAATGCCTGGAACAGTTGAATTAATTAAAAATACTATAGAACACTTTGCTACACAAGAAGAAAATTTAGATAGAGGTGTAGTTATTATGTTAGATCATACTATTCTTGTTAGGGGTAAAGCTAATGAAATGGAAAGACTTGTTTTAGTCGAACTGATGGTAATGGCTAATGCATTAAAAAAGAAATATAAAATAGCGTTTGTATTTTTATCTCAATTAAATAGAGAGATAGAACAAGCAGACCGTGTTACTGAACCATCTCAACAATTTCCTAAAAAGAAAGATTTATTTGGTGGTGATTCAGTATATATGTTTTCAGATCTAGTCATGGTATCTATGAATCCTGAGCAATTAGGACTAGAAACTTATGGGCCTAAAGCCTGGACTACAGCTGGAGCATTATTTTGGCATTTCTTAAAAGTAAGAGAGGGTAAACCTTGTATTGCTAAAATGAAAAATGAGTTGATGTATAATCGTGTAGTAGATTTTACATCAGATAATGTTAATTATAAATTAAATTCAAATGACAAAACTATGGAATAAAAATAATTATCATACCACTGCTAGTAGTGATATGGAAATAACTTATGATAATGGAGATCATTATGATGAGTGTGTAAATGAATTAGAACAATTAGCTAAAAATATTGAGAATTCTAAAAGACCCGGATATACTCAAGCTAATGGTGATGTGTTAGCAAATTTTAGAAAAGCTGCAGAGTTGAGCGGAACAACTCCTATGCAAGCTTGGAGTGTTTATTTTTATAAACATGTAGCTGCTATTATGTCTTATGCTAAGGATCCTAAAATTCCTCAAGCAGAAAGTATTGATGGTAGATTTGCTGATGCAATGAATTATTTAAAATTAGGGTTTTATATATATAAAGAAAATAAATAATATGGCAAATTTAGTTATTGTATGTGGAAAGTCTGGATCCGGCAAGTCCACCTCTACTAGAAATTTGGATCCAAAGAGTACTTTTTATATAAATAGTGATCAAAAAGCATTACCCTTTAAAGGATGGAAAAAGAATTATTCTAAAGAAAGTAAGAATTATTCTAAAGTATCTTCTTTAGTAGAAGTATGTAATATTTTGAAAGCTATACCTGAAAAAGCTCCTCACATTAAAACTGTTATTATAGATACTATTAATCGTATGATGACAGATAAAGTAATGGGAGAAAGGCATATTAAAGGTTTTGAAAAATGGACTCAATTATCTGGTGGTATATATGATGTATTTACTATCATAAATCAAATATTACCTGATAATGTTGATGTATTTGTATTAGCGCATTCTGAAGAAGGATACAATGATATGGGTGCTCAATATAAGAAAGTAATGACAGCTGGAAAACAATTAGATCGTATTGTTTTAGAGTCAATGTCGAGCGTTGTTTTATTTACTGAAGTGAAAGCAGATGGTAAAGGAAAGAACGAATATATGTTTCAAACACAGTCTGATGGAGTTTCAACTGCGAAATCTCCTGAAGGTATGTTTGAAGACTATTTAATTCCAAACTGTTTACGTTCTATTAAAACAGTAATGGAAAAGTATTATAATGAATAATTAATCGATTAAAATTAAATTATATATGTATCAAATTAATCAGACTATAAAGTCAGAGGGGTCGTCTACCTCAGTATTCCCGCTTGGTATAAGCGAAGATATCGAAATGACGGGTGTAAGTGTTGACACTGCTAGTAATGGTAATGCATTTCTTAAGTTTGAATTTACTTCAACTGAAGGATCTAAATTAAACCATTTTGAATGGCCAATAGACACAAACAATGAAGGTTGGGAAAAGAAGTTACAATCTCAAATGAAAAGAGTAAAGCATATTATGACCAAGTTTATGGACGAGGAAAATATCATAATAAATGCTACATCTTTCGATGATTTTGCTAAAACTGTAATTACTTTACTCGGTAATACATATGTAGGAAAGAAATTAAGAGTTAAAACTGTTTACAGTTATAATAATTATGTTTCTATTCCTAAATATGTTCCTTTTGTTGAAACTATGGATGTAAATCCAACTAAGTTAAATATAACTAGTTTCGATAAAATGGAAAAAGATGAAGCTGATAATCCGGCTACATTAACTTCTACTGCATCGAATGGTGCAGCAGAGCCTGCAGAATCTGGTTTACCTTTTTAGGTAATATGATTTGAGATTAAGGGAGGATATTTCCTCCCTTTTTCTTTTTGGTAATTTAAAAAATATTAAAATATGTATAAAATTAATATTCAATTAACCAAGGAGGCTATTTTAAAAAAACTTAGTGAATATCAAATCTTTAGTTATTATTTAGGCCGTGATTTTAAATCAGGTATAGTAATGAATAGTCCTTTTAGACAAGATGATAAGCCCAGCTTTTCATTATTTGTAGATCGTAAAGGAATTATTAGATATAAAGATTTTGGAACTGGTGAATCAGGTGATTGTTTTAATTTTATTCAAAGAAAATTTCATATCAATTTTTATGATTCACTTATTCAAATAAATAAGGATTTTAATCTAGAGTTAATGTATAGTCAACATGGTTATGAAACTAAAGAGTATACAGGTTATCAAACTGATATTAAACAATTAAATTTTACACCAAAGAAAGCCATAAATGTTAAAGTACAAAAGTTTACTTTTGTTGATGAGCATTATTGGGATCAATATGGTATTGATAAGAATTTACTTAAAGTATATAATGTATTTTCTTGTAAATGTGTATTTGTGGGTGACAAAACAGTTGCCACTTATGTAAATAATAATCCTATTTATGGATATTTATTTTATAAAGATAATGAATACACATGGAAAATTTATCGTCCATTATCCTTAACGGGATATAAATGGATGAGCAATACTAATAGAACTGTTTTCCAAGGGTGGGATCAATTACCTAAGAAGGGTAATATGTTAATTATTACTAAAGCATTAAAAGATGTTATGGTATTAAGAACAATAGGATACATAAGTGTAGCCTTACAAAATGAAATTGCTAATATTAAAGATACTGTTACTCACGAATTGTATGAAAGATTTAATAATATATATATCTTAAATGATTTTGATTATACTGGCGTTAGAGGCGCTAATAAATTGAGAAAAAGATATGGGTTTAAACCTATATTTATTCAAAATTTTAAAACAAGATCAAATGGTTTTAAAGATATATCTGATTATAGAAAATCTCATACAAAAGAACAAACAAAATGTTTAATAGATAAATTAATAAACGCATGGAAATAAAAAGAGAAAAAAGCGTAGAAAAAATTATTGGTGAAATGAAAACCAATAAATTTAAAATCGGTGAAGATTCTATGGGAATTATCATCGATTCATTAATTAATTTATATTCTGATCCTATAGGTTCTATAGTAAGAGAGGTAACATCTAATTGTTATGATGCACATAGAGAGAAGCGTTTTAAGAGAATGGGAACTATTCCTAGTACTCATGAAGATGTTCCTAAATATTGGCATGATGACACTAAATGTCCTCAAATAGAATTTCAAGAAGAGAATATATTATTAGGTATTGGTAATGCAATGATATTTAGAGATTTTGGTATCGGATTAAGCCAACAAAGAGTAGAAACTATCTATACTATGTTTGGTAATTCAACTAAAAGAGATAATAATCTACAAATTGGTGGATTTGGTATCGGTGCTAAATCTCCATTTTCATATACTAATACATTTTATATTATAGCAAATCATAATGGTGTAAAACACTCTTATATGCTATATAAAGGTAATGATGCATTTCATATGGATATGATAAAAGCAACGCCTACAGAGGATTTAAACTCTACTGAAGTCATTATCCCTATACAAGAGGATAAAGACCTTAGAACGTTTAAAAAGTCTATAGAACAGCAATTACTATATTTTGAGGGGTTGCAATACATAAATGTAGATGAGGGTTTAGGTGCTCATATAGATTCTATTAAAATAGATTATGAAGATGATGATTTAATAGTAGCTTTAGGGCTAGAGGATACTCATATTGATAAAAATTTACATTGTGTAGTTGGAAGAGTAAGATATCCATTAGATTTTAATCAGTTAGATGGAATAGATGAAGATCGCGCTCCAGCTGCTCTTAAATTTGCTATTGGAGAAATCGATTTGGTTCCTTCAAGAGAGAATATTCGATATACTGATAGAACTAAAGAAGCTATTAAAGCTAAATTTAAAGCTGTTAAAGATAGTTGTGTACTAGAATGTAATAAGGAATTATCTAATGCTACAGATTTTCTTCATTGGATTCAAATGGCAACTGCTGTTAAAAAGAATTCAAGAAGTTATTATGGGCATATATGGACTAGTACATTTGAAGTACGATCTCATCTTGCTAAATTAACTCAAAATGATATTAAATTAGAATTTCTTGGTTCTTTAAGTATAAATCCTTTACAAGAGAAAGCTATTGAAAAATTATTTATGGGTTTTACTATTGCTACTGTTAGTAAGGAACAACATCATAGTTATTCTGGTGGTTTTAAAGTTTCTAAGAAAGCAACTGAATGGAACGATTTCTTAAGTTATCCTATATATTATCAAGAACAAGTATATGAAAAGAAAGAAGATGGATCTGAAAAGCCTACTAAAACATTTAGAAAGCCTAAAGATATTACTATTCTTAATCATATAGCTGAAACTTCTACTCGTAAATATATTCAATTAAGAAAGAATAGATGTGACCAAAAAGTAATTGATTCTGAAAAACAGTATGATTTCTGGGGCTCTAAATTAGAAGTTAGGGAACCTGAAGTTATAAAATCTGATTATGATATTATGTGTAAACTAATTGATAGTTGTAAGCATAAATTTAAAATGTATGATGATGTTATTGTAACTAATGAAGATGAATTAGATGCTATTGGTAACTTTGAAACAGATCAAGAAAGAAGAAAGAGATTAGGTAAATTATTTTGTAGAAGATATTATCAGACTAATAATAATGATCCTAAATTTTGTAATATAGAAACCGATGGTGAAATCATGGGTGATTACAAAGATAAGGGTGGTATTATTATTTATGGTAATTCTCAAGATAATACTTTACTTAAAGCTATTGGACAGATATGTAGACAAGGTGAAGATGCTTATAATATACATTCACTAGATTATGCAACTAATAGATTTTCTTTTGAAACTGATGAAAATAAGCGTCAAAGATATTGTAATCATGACGGTGTAGTTATATTGAAAGTTGCTAACAGTATCAAGGATGAATTAAGTGAATTTATTAATGTTAATCAATTATTTGAAATGAAACATCATATTGTAAAAAGATGGTATACTGCTCATCTAATTAAGAAGAGAGTTGAAAATATTAATATGTTTCAAGTCTTTAAAACTCTTAATGAAGATCTCTTTTATAAGTGGAGAAAATTGCATAAATTGCATACTAATTACTATAATCAATTTAGATGTTTGGGTTACACTGAAAAAGAAGCGTTGGTAGATATGTGTAAAAAGTATGACTGCAAAGACCACAAAGCATTAGAAATTTTAGAAGAGTTAGAGGAGTACGCCAAAGACCTGGAAATTATTCAAAATTTAGGACAAGTTCAAGAAAAAAATGATCGAAACGATATTAAAAATAAAGAATTGTTTTTATCATTAAGAGCTTATTTAAAATCTAAGAATAAACAAACTGTAAAATTTAAAAAGTTAAATAAAAAATTAATTAAAGATGAATAATAGTTATTTAGTCTGTAAAGTTGATAAAGACACCGTTCAAGTCATTATCGATGGACTACCAAAAAGTATTTCTAGAAGCTTCTCTGAAGCTGATAAAGTTATTAAATTAGCAGAAGCTTATAATAAATCTAGAGATAATGATGAACGAAATGCCATAATAGGCAAAGTTCAGGAACTGCTAACTCCTGGACATCGAATTGAAAGTCAAACTGATGGGAGATTTGAATTCGACGGTGGTAGGAAAATGTATCTTAAAGGTACTACTGATCCTATACCAAATTTTTTAGCAAAGAAATTAATGAAGTGGATGGAGGATGGAATTCCTTTAGAAGGTTTAATTAATTTCTGGAAACATCTGTTATTAAATCCGGATAAAAGCGTTAGAAAACAATTATATAGTTTTCTAGAGCATAATGGCCATCCAATAACAGATAAAGGGTATTTTCTTGCTTACAAAGCCTGTAAAGTTAAATCTAAGTACGATAAAACGACTGGGGAAGAAGTTGTTCAGTTCGAGTACAATGAAGACACTGGTGAAAAAGAAAAGAAATATACTCAATCATTAACTTTCGCACCTTATCATAGTGGCGCTCACGGAATGGTAATTAAAGTAGGTCAGCCTATTACAATGCCAAGAGAGGAGTGTGACTCTGATCCGGATCGAACATGTTCTTCTGGCCTTCACGTGGGGTCTATGGAATATGTTCATGATTTTGGATATGGAGACGGTGTAATATTAGAAGTATTAGTAAGTCCTCGTAATGTGGTGGCAGTGCCGTCAGATTACAATAACACTAAAATGAGATGCTGTGAATATTTTCCTATTGCTATTAGTAATGGTGAGAATGAGAATGTTTACTTGGAATCTGATTATAGTCAATTTAATGCTAAATCAATGAGAAAAGATTTAGCGGCATATGAGGAAGCTAAAAGAAAACAAATTAGTGATCTTGAAAAAGAGTTATCACAAAATAATTCTTTAGCTGCTGATATAGAAAATAATTAAGTTAATCAGGAAAGGGGGTCTTAACGGGCTCCCTATTTCCTAAAAATAAATAATATGGATAAAGTATTAATAACTATCCCAAAATTTATTACACATATTGCTAAAACAAAAACTAAATATGTAAAAATAAATGGACAAAAATTATTTACTGGTATGAATCATCATTTAAGAGCATTAATTGTTAGAAGAATGCATACTTATATCTCTCAATATGTACCTCCTGTTTTAGAACTGGATCCAATTTTACCTATGAAGGTAAAGTTATATGTTTATACTACTATAAACCACGGTGATATAAGGATGTTTAAAGGGGAATTAAGATGGAGACTTCCTAAAGAAGATTATAAGCCTAAATGGGATGTAGATAATTTATGGATTTGGATTAAATGTTTTCAAGATACTCTAGTAGAGATGGGGATGATTGAAGATGATAATTGTGAAATTATTCCAAATTCAGGAGAAATTGAATTTGTACCTGTAAAAGATTTTGAGGATAGAAAATTAGTTTTTGAATTAAGTAAATATAAACAAGATGGATGAAGATCATGTTAGTCACTCCTCGTTGAGTGCATTAAGCGTTAGCCCTAGATATTTTCAGAAATATAAGGCTAGAGAATTGTATAAAGATAGTAAAGCTTTTGATTTAGGATCTGCAATTCATTGTTATGTTTTAGAACATAAAGAATTTAATAATAGATATGCAATAGCCCCTTCTAATCCTGTGGGAGGTATGATGGGTAAATTTATTGAAGCTTACGTTGAGGCAGAGAATATTATGATAAATGATAATATGCCAAAAGAATTAAAGCTTGATAGTTATGTAACATTGCATGAACTATGTTATGATAAAGCTGGCTTTAAAACGGCCCTAGAAACCGTGTTAAAAAAGTTTAATTCTGAAGAGAATCAAACTTATTACAAATTTCTAAAAGAAAATTCAGATAAAATTATATTATCTCAAGATGATATGGATATTATAATTAATTGTTATAATAATCTTATCGAACATCAAATGACTAATAGATTACTATGGCGTGAAGATGGAGAAGATATGAAACCTGAATTTGAAATTTCTTGGATTTATAATAATGTTAAAATAAAATCCATTATTGATAATTTAATACTTGATGTAGAAAATAAAAGAATTTTTATTGTAGATCTTAAAACTACTTCTAAATCTGTATATAATTTCGATAGGTCTTATTATACCTATGGTTATTATAGACAAATGGCTATTTATAAACTAGCAGTAAATAGTTATATCAAAAAATTAGGAATAGATATTAAAGACTATGATATAAATTTATATATTGTAGTGGTACAAACCACTGGACTACATGAATGTGTTGTTTACAAGCCTAATTTAACAGATTTGTCTGTTGGTACAGATGAATTTGATAAATTAATTGAAAGATATAAATGGCATGTAAATAAGAGCCTTTGGGATTTCCCAATGGAGTATTATAAAGATAATGGTATTATTAATTTAAAATTATCAGATGACTATATCTCGAGAATTAAAGAGAATATGTGATAAAATAAAACCTACTAAAACTTTAGAGTTTTTATTTCCATTAACAGGATATGATAAAGTAGACTTAGCTCCCTTATTAGTAAATGCTTATCTAGGTGATAAGGATATGATTGATTGGGATTCTGAATCTCCTGATATATTTGTATTAATGAAATATTATGGAACTGCTCAGTTTATGAGATTGGAAAAAGAAATAGAAAATAATGAATATTTTAAGACATCTTATAGTTTATGGGATGGTTCTTATGTAATGTTTGTATTTACTATATCTCCTTCTTTTAAAGCTGATTATGATAAGTTTTTACAGGGTAAATATTCACAATTTTCTAATCCCGCTAAAATTCGTATTATGAGACATCGTTCTCCAAATAGTCCAATGCCCTTGATCCTGGATAAGGATAATTCTTTAAAACTATATTGGGAAGAAAAACTTAATGTAGAATTATCGAATGATGATGAAGTTTGGCCTATTTTGAATGTAAATGATGAATTTTTTGATAGGAATAAATTTAAGAAATTGATGAACATAGTAGATGTTGCTGGTTATAGGTAACATCTACTGTTCATTTTTGGGTCCAATTATGTACCGAAGCATTGTGTTTTTTTTAGACTCACGTTTGTCCTTCATTTTAAAAAAAGTATCTTGCATTTTTTTAATATCCGCACAAAGTTCATATTCTTCTGTAGATTCAAAATAATCTAATAATAATTCAAAGACATTCTCTTCGTCGTAATCAGATAAAAGCCAGAATAAATTATTAGGAAATATACTAAAATCATAATTACTTATTAATAATCTATAAGTATTAATCATAGAAGATCTTCTGATAGCTTCTTTTTCACTTTCAGTAAATCCTTCTTCATATTCTTCTTCGTTTTCATACATTAATTATTTTTTAATTTTTCTATTAAGTATGGTAATAACCATTTATTATCAATAAAAACTTGAGTTAATGTATTGCTTAAACTATTTACAACTACTTCTTCATCATCGGTTTGTTGTAAAGGCTGTCCAGATTGAGATAAAGAACTAACCCATACAGATGCATGTAATACTTCATGTAATAAAGTATTAGCTTCATCTATATTAGATAAATCAGGTTGTATTTCTATTTTGTTTTCTCTGGATAAATATTGACCATAATTATCACTCATATTATCTTTATGAAATTGCGGTGCTTGTTTTTTTATAGATAAAGTAGTATATCCTATTTTTATTTTCTTATTATTAATATCATTCATATAATTTAATTTAAATGGAACCAACTTAGTTTTTCTTTTGCTGGTTGTAATAATTGTCTAAACGGTAGTACATTATACATTTTCTTCCAAATTTTTGCATCTCCCTTATCCCACATTCCAGATTTTCTTTGGTATCTTTCTAAATCATTTCCTACTAATAAAGAACTTGAATCACTTAAGATCTGACCCACTAAATCCATCATTGATTCTAATGTTGTCATACTTGCTGCAGGTGTTTTTAATACATTCCATGTTTCTGGTAAGTAGGAGAAAAATAATAATTCTTGTTGTACTCTTTTAATAGTATATAATGATTGATAATATACATATCCTTTTTTCTCATCATCATCAGTTTTTACTAATGCGGCTAAAGCTACTAAAGAAAGGAAAGATGCTACTTCACCTAATGAACGTTTAATATTTTGTTTTTGCCAAGTGTCTAGTTCATTCCATTTTTCTTTTACAGTATATATTCTAGCTTTAACTATATCTCTTTTTACCTGGTTCATAAATCTTAACATTGTAATATAATTACCTTCTACATAAGATTCTAATCTTTCATTCCATTCAGGACCTTTAAATTCAGATTCTTTATCATAAAATAATTTTTCAATACCTTCAAATCTTCTTTGGAATCCCGATGGCATCCACTTACGGAATTGCATTACCCATCTACCTGCTGCGTATTGTTGTATAGCGTTTCGATCTTTTTGATTATATATACCATGTAATCTTTGATAAACTCCTTGAACTTTATCTTTAAATATAGCACGATCATGTTGATTAAACTGTTCTGCAACTTCTGGATTAAGAATTAATTTACCATTTTCTACTGAATATGCATCCCATAAACTTATTTTTTTTCCGTCTGCTAAAGTAAATTTCTTTTGTAAGGCCATAGCCATAAATAATTGTGATTGTAACATATGCTCACCCATAGTCATCATAAAGAAGAAAGATCCTAAATTCATACCTCTCATAGATAAAGCTTTATGTTTAATTCTATTTCCATATTCATCAAAATGTTGTAATACATTGAAATATTCATTCATTAATCCTATTTTTGAAGTAGGTGTTCTTCCTACAGTATCTTTAATTATACCGGATAAACCTCCCCAATAATACGTTTTTGCTTTTATGAAATTCTTTTTACCGAAATATTGACCTGCATATGCTTCGATACTATTCATTAAATTACCAAATGCAACGTTAGCATAACCAGCATGTGGATTTAATGCTAAAACTCTTAAACTATTATAAGATAATACACCATCTAAAAGTTTATCCATAGGAACTTTTTTACCACCTATAGTCATTATACTAGATCCTTGTTTCTTTCTTTCTCCATATACTACCATATTTAAATAATCAACTAGTCTGTTATAAGCTTTAGATTGAACACCTTCACTAGTAACTTCACTTCCGGTTACCGGGTTAATAACAGGAACACCACCTTTTAGTTTAACTACTTTTCTAGATTTTAATAATTCCTTAGTTAATTCTAATTCAGATAATATTTCATTCATTTGTTGATTATTAACAGCCATAGTATAATACATACTTAATGCACTTCCTAAATCAAATGAAACATCTTCTGGATTTAAATTTCCTTCTTCTAATCCAATTTTATGACTATAATGTATAGGTACATAATGTATAGAATCTCCTTTCTCATCTACTTTTTCTTTATATTCTAATTCATCTTCTAAAATAGTAAATTTCTGTAATGCAGCTTCTTTAATTGCAGACCATCCTCCTTTCATTTTAAGGGCTCCAGGAGTTTCCATAAATTTTTCTTGGCTAGTTTTTCTTAAACCTGGTAACATTAAACCTCTTTTTGCAAATCCTGGTAATATACTTTGTGCATATTTATAATTATTTAAAAAGAAATCATAAAATTGTCTAACAGGATGAGATTCTGGTAAAGCCATTAATTCTTTATATTTAGAATCTTCTATAAATTCATTTTGTTCATAGAATTCGTTCCAAACTCTTCCTGTAATCGATTCTCCAGCTTCCCTTTTTTCTTTAATAAAATTATCTCTCTTCATTCGGAACTCATAACTTTGAGGGCCTACTAAAAATCCTGTAGGTTTTCCATTATGATATTCTAATACAGGCTCAAATAATTGTTGGTAATTAGTAACACTAGCTCCTTGACCTTTTCTAAACTCTTCAAATTCGTTTAATATATCAAATAAGCCTTTATTTTTTCCTACACCATATTCTAGATCATATTTAGCTTCTTGTGCTACATTTCTTTGTATACCTACATTTTTATCTACCATTGCTAATTCAGTCATTTTTGAATCTGCCAATGCATTTAACCATCTTGCCATATAACCTATATCTCTACTTGCTTTTATAAGTTCAGCTTCTATTTTTTGCGCTGTCATACCTGGTTTAGTACTATATCTTGTTAAAAATTCTGCTACAAGAGGTCTTCCTAAAGCTTTGTATAATTCTTCAACCTGTTGTCTTTTAAGTACTGCAGGAGCTACATAATTATTAATTATATTTTCATATCCTGTTTTACTTAATGTAGGCGCTAATAATGT
>Ga0209232_1000987_pt1 | contig 16170 bp, 33 predicted proteins | sample ETNvirenome_2_60_FD_184066 | JGI IMG/M metagenome (GOLD analysis project Ga0209232, IMG submission 184066) | Marine viral communities from the Pacific Ocean - ETNP_2_60 (SPAdes) (version 2) | ecosystem: Environmental > Aquatic > Marine > Oceanic | place: Pacific Ocean | collected 2013-06-22
GGTTCTAACCTGAATCTTAATGCGATTTTGCGTAGTTTATATACTGTCAAAGTAGGAAAAAGAGAGTTTTTGTGAAAAACTGCTCTTAATCCGACTTTCTTAAACCTTATTAGGTGAGTTTTTGTGAAACTCAATAGAATATTTTCTCATCATTTGCACAAAAACGGCCTAAACCATGTCTTTCAACAGAACATAAAAAGGAAAAAGCATCCGTATATTCTATTTCTTTGCCGAATATTTTGGCTCTTTTGGTTACTCTTTGCTTATATTCTATACTAGAAGGTGTTTCGCCCCATTCAATTTGCTTCATTTGAATAATTATTTCCATAGGTGTTCCAACATACAAATTATTATCACATTCAAAGGAATAAATATGGTTATCTATTGATAATTTACCCATTTATCTCACCCTTTCCAAGTCTAAAAACTCATTATCAGACACGCCTAATTGAGAAGCGTATTTTCTTCTCATATCAGACAAGACTTGTAACAAATCTTCCATTTTTTCATTCGCTTTTCTTATTTCAATTCGCATTGAGTTTAATTCACTCAACATTTCTCTGTTTTCTTGTTTCATTCTTCTTCATCTCCTTTATTTTTACAAGTTCCTAATCGGTGATTTACGTTTAGAAATAATTCACCAACGGAAATTATAGATTTACAATTATTGCAGTAAGGCATGGTAGACACTAGAGGTTGGACATATATTAAAACAGACTATATTTTATTCAAAAAGGTGAGTTTTTGTGTAAAAACGCACTTTTCGGAGAGTTTAATAACCTTAACCTGTCGGGTAGACATGGAGGTATGGTCGTGGAAATTGATTGGTCTAATATTATTAATACATCAGAACAAAAAGAAATTGTTTCCCTGAGAGAAGCCCCAATTGGTGAGGTATATGCGGTGAAGTTTAACCGTGTGTTTAACACAAACGGAGGTAGTATTGCTGCCGAAGTTGAAACCGAACTGAATGGTGAGTTACTCTGGCTTTACTCTGAACAACATGGTGGACAGAACGGTCTGTTGTCTTTAGTTAAGGCAGCAGGTGTCGTTGATGGACAGCCTGTATTGGAAGGTAAAACTTTCAATTTCAGTCGTGTTGAATCAGAAAAAAGCCCTGTAGGGTACGCTTTCTTATGGACTGAATAAGTGCTTTAGCACTTGTGCGGATTTACAAAAGGATAGGTAGGGGTAGAATACCCTACCTGTCCCTAAGCATCAAAGAATTATAGATAAAAACTGTAGTCATCAGAACTATAATTAAAATTGTTAATTGTTTAACAAATTGAACTCTTCTATCACCTACTTCATCAACGAAGTATTGTTTAGTTTTTGCTCCTGCTTTTAGAATAGCAACTCCCGCATTTTCTATAACATTCAATGTCCCTTCGGCAACATCTCCTACAGCATCAGAAATACCTCCTCCAATAGCGTCTAAGCCTTCTCCAAACTCTTCGGCTAACTCATTAAAGGCTGAGTCAATAGAGTCTCCTAATTGGCTTAATCCTTCATTAATATCGGGGAAATCAATATCTATATCTGGAACAAAATTAACCATATTATAACCTCAATTCTCCTGCAACATAAGAACACTTCCATCTACGTCTTTGAACTAAGTTCTTTGACTTAGGATTCTTTTTCCAATTCCCTTTGATTTTTGCTGTTCTAGCGCAATAGGCGGTACGTTTTGCTCCCTTCCTACCTGCATAGGGTACTGCACTTGAAACGGTCATCATTTTGCCTGTGTATGGATTTCTAATTCTAGGCAAAAATCTCACCTCTTTTGCTAATCCAATTAAGTCCTGAAAAACTTAAAGAAACTAATAGAACTATCAGAATAGCAGGAGGAGCAGCGACTAAAGTCCCTTTAATTACTCCCTCCGAAATATATCCTAGTCTAGTTAATCCTATTTCTATTTCGTCTAGTAAGTCTTTGTCATCATCTTCGGGTGTTGCTATGGCAATTCCGCCCAATGCTACTCCCGCAAGGGCTACAGTACCTGCTCCAATGGCTAAAAGTGGTAAAACCATTATTTCCACTTCCCTTTAGTTCTGTAATAGAGTCTTACTTGTTTTGCTGTATATGTTCTTCCAGAGGGACTAACATATTTATTTCTACTAATTTTCTTGAACGGAATCGTTACCGCCTCCTCCGAATAAATAGTAGCATAAACCAATCAAAATTATAATTCCTAAAATCGCCCATAAAGTATCATCGGATAATGGTTCACTTTGAGTTTCAGTTTCAGTTTCAGTTTCAGTTTCAGTTTCAGTTTCAACATTGGGTACAAAATCTGAATCTTCATCTTCATCTACATCAGGAATTACTTCTTCCGGTTTATCTACACAAGTCCATGATTCTAGCCATGTAATATCTATTGTATTAAATTGAAAATATTTGTTCAAGTCTCTTAAAAAATTAAGACCGTTATTTGCATTCATTCTTTCAGTAGGAATATCAATACTTCCACCATCTTCGGAAGTAACATAACCATCTCTTTTGATAATTGATAGATTTTTGTAATCCCAACCGAATCCTACTTTTCTAGTTCCTGCTGAAAAAGAATCTCCTCCCTCTAACAGAACTTCAAAAGGTGGAATCTTAAACGGTTTGACGTAGTTTTGATACTTAGGAATCGGAATAGTTGATTTAAGCGTGATTTTTAATCGGACGTATGATTTATCCTTTACAGTAAAAGATAGGCTAGAATCACCCTGCATTTGAACGGTTTTGCCTAAAACAACTCCATCCGTACTCAAACTAAATGAATCAAAGGGTTGAAACGCTTCATCTGAGAAATCTGTAGAATGTTTAGTACAAATTAAATTACCATATCTCTCATATTGTTTAGTGAGATTTTGTGCAGTAATTCCTGTCTTTGGTAAATCAGTCATTTGTTTCACTCCATTCTAAGTGAGTTTTTGTGTAACCACATACAGAGGTATTCCACAAAAACTCGCTATAATTCATTTTTATTTAACCACCATATTGACGATAGCCCCATTCATTGGCTATCTCATTTAACAAAATGAATAGAACTAGAAGCCAAATAACCGTGATAAATCCTTTTTCATCACCTTTACCTTGTTGACCTGAATAATCTGTAGTATCATCATTCATATCATATCCTCCATTCCTAAATCAAATCCTAATGTTGTTGCTACCATCATAGCAATTAATTTTCCAACTCTAGCAATAGTATCTAATCTAGTCATTAATTCTAAATGATTAGATTCTAAATCATATACTCTTTCTTTGATTTCTTCTACATCATCTTCAAGTCTAATAATTCGGTTTAGGTTTTCTTTAACAGTCATTATTCTTCCCTCCTGTAAACACCCCAATAAGCCCCTGCTATACCGCCTATTTCTTCAACCTTGTATTCCCAACCTTGTAGAGTATTCTCGGCTACAAATGAATCAGCATCAGCCTTAATTTTGAATGCTGCATCTAAAAACCATTTACTCATATTTATCACCACGATGAAATCCCTACTCTTTTCCAAGTATCAACAGCAGTACAGACATATAAATAATTAGAATCGTATTGTAAATCTCCCGCTTTACCTGTTGCTGATGAGGATGCTGGCGTACCTGCTAATGCTTTCGGATTAGACCATTCAACAGCACTACTCGCACCAGCGGAAGTTAATACTTGACCCGATGTACCCGCAGCAGTTCCGCCAATTAATATTTCACCGCTTGCACCGAACCTCAATGTTTCAGTTCCTGCGTTAATTAATGAAAGCGTATCAGTATTACCACCAACAGCGAATGAAATACCTGTATTTTTATCATTAGTGGTAGATATTGCGGGTGCTGTAGTAGAAGAACCGAAGGAAGTATTAATTCTTATTCTACCATCTGTTTGAATGTCATTATCTCGACCTATTGCGAGTCGAGTAGTACCACCTTCAACAAGTGCTAAAACATCAGCCGATTCTAAATAAAAACCTGTATTTGTATCTGTTGCGAATGCGTTTGGTGCTGCTTCTGTTGCTGCATTAAATAAAGCCCTTCTGTCAAATTGAACCGTCCCTAATGAACCAATTGAAAGATATGAGTTACCTGCTGCTACGATACCAATATTTGACGAACCTGCGAGATACATCCCTGTATCTGTATCAGCACTAAAAGAATAACTTGGAGCACCTGCCGAACCACTATCCGCTTCAATTGGGAATGAAATACCACCACCGCTAGGCGTAGTCCACGAAACGGCTGCACCTGCCCCTCCTGATGTAAGAACTTGGCCTGAACTTCCGGCAGCAGTTCCACCCAATAATATCTCTTTATTTGCACCGAAAGAAATATTGTATGCAGCGCCTGTAACGATGTCAACTTGGTCGGCTGAACTAAAAGCAATACCTGTATCTTGGTCTGTTTGTGGGCCAAAACCTACATCACTTGAACTGCTTGAAGCGCATAAAAACTCATTACCAAATACTTGTGATGAAAGGTAAGTATTTCCTTCGGCATAAATGACAAATCCGCTACTAACAAATGCCGCACCATTGGATTTAATACCTAAGCCCGCAAAGCCACTTCCGCCAACATCTTCATCAAACTTGAATCTATCACTACCTCCAAAAGAACCGCCGTTATTATATTGAACGTAAGTATCACTTCCAGCAGGTGTACCTCCACTACTTTCAGCAGCCCAACCCGCTTCTGTTGCTGATGTAGCCTTTAGAACATAACCCGTAGAAATTGCAGAGTTATTTATTCCTACACCGTCAATTTTTACTACGCCTGTTCCATCAGGGGTAATCGAGATTTGACCGTTAGTTCCTGCTTCTATTACAATTGAACCAGAATCTGTTCCTTCGTTGGTATCTAAGATTAAATCTTGAGAAGAAACCGTTGTTAATTTTGTACCTGTTGCATTTCCGATTTGTATTCTTCCGCCAACATATAGATTTGTACCTGATAAGAATTGAAGATTACCGCTACTTGTTATCTCATCAGAAGAAGTATCTCCAAATGCTATGTAATTAGTCGTAGTTGAACCACCAATAGTTCCTGTTGGTAAAGTAGCCAAAGATAAGTCGCCTAGAATAACTTGAGAAGAAGTACCTGCACCCGCTATATTAATCGTACCTGAACTTGTTATTGGTGAGCCTGTAATAGTTAAGGCTGTACCTGTTTCAGTTAATCCTACTGATGAAACCGTTCCTGAACCTCCTCCTATCGTTAGCGTAGCAGTTGTTCCACTAACGGATAATGTACCGTCTGAAACTTCTATGGTTGTTATTGGTCTTCCTGTAACTGAACCACCGTCAGCAACGTCTGAGATGGTTAGAGGAGGTCTAATTGGGCTACTCATATTTTAACGCCTCCATCTAATATCATCCATATTACAGCAAGGAGAAGTAACTTTTCGCCAAGAGTCCATTCTTTTATTGACTCTAATTGTTCATTCATTGAATCCCTCCGCCTGTAATCATAACTTGAATCTCAGAAGTACCTGAATCGGCTCTTACAAAGCAGTTCTGACCTACAAACGGGTAAGGTTGGTCGAAGATATAGGTCGTACCTGCATCGAGTGTAAAATAGGGCTTATTATCAACAGAATATTGGTCGAATCCAATTCTTACATCATTATCTCCTGAGACTTTAATCATCAGTTTTCCTGAACCTGTAAAATCAACATATTGTGTTGCTGTTGTTAAATCTATATTTGCTACTCTTGCCATTTTATTCACCTAATATTTATTGAACGGTCTGTTATCCTTAAACAAAACTCTCCATTGAGTTTTATCAATATTGGATTCAATTTTGAATTGTTTTTTAGGATAACTTTTACTAACTTTTTTCCTATAATTAACCGCATTTTGTTTACTTGTTGTAAACATTGTTAGAGGTTGCCAAAAAGATACCATCTAAACCCTCCCTGTTTTAAAATCTATAAACTCTTGTTTAGATGCTTTGACTATCCGAGGATTTAGCCCTTTTCCGAAAAAACTACTAAATGATGTAACACCCAATCGAGCCTCATCCTTTGTTCGATATACTCTCGTTTTTCTTCTTACTCTTTTACCTTTTTTAGGGGAATAATAAGAAAATGTAAAACCATAATTATTAGCCATATCATAACCACCTATCTCTCTTTTGTCTACGAGCCTTTTTCAAAGCCTTAGTCCACATTTTCGCTGTAGGGGTTCTTGAGCCATTAGAAAAGAATCTTGAACTTCTCATAATTTTAACCTCCATTGTTTTTTCATTCTTTTAGTGCGTTTTTGTGTAATCTTTGGTTTTTTCATGCCTATTCTTTTCATCATTTTTGGTTTAACATATCTTTCAAAGTAAGCATCATCTATAGATTTCATTCAACCTGTCCTCATTACTAAAAATCCTATAACTAGAATAAAAATTAATACTTCTGTATCTTTCATCTAATATCCTCCTTTCCTTGCTCTCCTAGAGCCTGTAGAACGCTTCCTTTTACTTCTACGTCTCGAAGTAGCCGCAGACCGTTCCGCAGCCGCTTTAGTAGCAAACTTACGTTTCAATATTTTACCAGAAACATATGACTTAACTCGCCATTTTCCATTTACTTTTACTACTGGCATATTTCCACTTCACAAAAACTCACGCATGGGTAGAGAAGATTGCTAGTGTTGCAGCACTAGCAACCTCCTCAGAGGCATGGTGAAACTGATTATATTCCTGTACCTGATTCAGTCATTTGGATAACTGTCTTATTGACGTTACCAATTGCTGCTTGAGTCTGTGTTGGGCGACTCTCTTTAGTAGCGTTTAGAGGTGCTGTTAGAACAGGGTGGAAGAATCTAGTTGTTGCTGCACTAGAACCGATAATCCATGTTAAATCGCGTGCTTCCAAAGCGTATAAAGGAACGAATAATATTCCTGCTCTACCAGAATGGTAAGTTTGAGAGTTAGCAGATGAAACAGGTTCAGAATAAACTACCCCGTTATCTAATTCATTAGAAGCCCACTTATGTAAATCTATAGGCATTGAGAATTGGCTTAGAGCAAGTTGTCTAATTCCTGATGTAGAATATTCGTTTGCTTCTGAATCATTCTGAATTAAACATCCTAGAACAGTTGCACCTTGTAGAGTTGTTTTTGGTACTCTTACAACGACTTGTTCATCAATGTTAGAACCTGCGAAAGCATAAGAAGTAGCAGAGATAACTCTAGTGCTTCTTTGAGTTGCAGAATTGAATCTAGCCCACCATGTAACTGAACCTGATGTGATAGTTGCAGATGCACCTAATACAAGGTTAGCGTCATAGTATTCTGTAGTAATCTCAAAACGAGGTGTAGGTGTGTTCAAAACGTAACCGATTGGAACTGCTATGTATGCTTTAGCACTTGTAGCACCTGTAGCACTTGGGGCTGTTAAAGAACGACCTCCGATAGCGTTTATGAAGTAACCATATCGACCTGCAATTGCTGAACCTGCTTCGGGTGCAGAACCGCTAATCCAGTCGTGAATAATATCACCATTAATGGTAATTTTCATAGATTTAACTAAAGCAGATAAGTCCGTAGTACGGGCTTGAGTTCCGCCAATAGTTAGGTCAACTTCGGCAATAAGATATTCGAGAGTTCCGTTAACACCGTAGAAACCATCTACATATTGAGTGTTACCTGATGTTGCAGGAATAGAGGTTGTTGATTTGTTGAGTTGATAGTATGTAACTGTCATCTTAAATCACTTCCTTATGCTCTCAATCCTGCTATGAATGATTCTACTTGCTTCATAGGTGCAGAGAATAGATTGAAACCTATTACTACTCCACCTGCTAATAGAACATATTCTAACCAAGAATAAAGGTTAAAATTAGGTACTGGAAGCATAATTATTGGCCTCCTGCGGGCATTTTACTGTTGACATAATCTTCTACTGATGTGCCGAATACAAGTGCAGTTGCCCCGTTTGCTAAAGCCATAAGGAATAACAAACTGAAAGCAAGACCAGCACCCGCTACGACAGGGCTTAGTACGTTTGACATGATTAGCGTTGCACAAAAACTCACTTATTATGCTTTTTATTTTGGTAAACTACTGAGTTTTTGTGTAAATTAAGAAACGATATTTTTCAGTTAGTGAGTTTTTGTGAAAACGGATGGTTAATTAACGAAGTATCAGCCGAGAAGTTTCATGCGTCAAAAGCGGTATAGTAGATTAAATCAAAAAGAAAAGCAGAAAATAATGGAAATGTTTGATTCTGGAGAATGGAAAGTAACCGAATTATCTGAAATGTTTCGAGTAACTACTAGGCGAATATATCAGGTTGTAAATGAAACTGCTTTGAATCTTCTAGCGTTTGGTGAAATAGATGACGCAGAAGAATGATATTTTTGCAGCAATAGTTACTGTAATCGGTTCAATTGGGGCTGCTATTGCAGTTTCAAAAAGAGAACAAAGAATTGCTATGGAGAACGCAAGGTTAAGAGAGCAGTTAATACTCGCTAGACTACTCTCGCTCTTGGGCGTGGGTTTTGGAATCGGTTGTTATTTATGGTGAGAAGAGATACTAGCGAGCGTCTTTTTAGGGCTAGAGTAGAGTATCTAGTTGAAGATACATCCGTAGAAGAAACGGCTAGATTTTACGGGAGAAGTCCTCGAACTGTAAGAAGATGGTTAGAAGGTGAAACTACACCTTCAAGAAGTATCAGAACGAGTGTTAGTAGAAGGGCTTTGAGCAGAGGGGCTGCACCTGCTTTGCAGGTCAGGGTTGGTGGAAGATTTGATGCTAGAGGAACTATCGCTAGAAGTGGTTCACAAAGGGCTATACAAGTAGCAAATCTCTATACTAGAAGAAGTCGAGATGCTGCAATAAGATTGGCTAGAAGAACGGGTAATGAAACTCAATTAGCAGCCGCAAGAGCCATGCCTACAAGACTAGATAGAAGAACGGCTGATAATCTAGCATTGAGTAGAGAAAGATTAGTAGAACAAGGTGCAGAAGCACCAAGAAATAGAGCAGAAGAATTGGTAAGAGATTTGTCAGATGAAGAATATGAGGCTATGGCAGAAGCAGAATATTATGACATGATGTATGGAAATTGGGAAGATTGGCGAGATGCCTATGAGGGAATGAGTGGTTATGGTAGTGGCGGAGTACAATGAACCGATTTTAGTCGTCAATAGACGTGCTTCTAACGGAGGTTTAGGTCTAACCCTAACCGACCTACCTGAAATCAAATATCAGAAAAGAAAAGTACCTGCAAAGAAGAGTATTCATACTTGGAATATGATTGGTGCAGATACAGAAACGATTGAAGGGAAATTATGGTTATTCAGTACAGAAAAAGGTGTATGGGAATGTCCAAGTTTCAATCATCTAATTCAGATATTATATGATAATAAACATTGTAGAAGATGGAGGAAATCAGGAAAAGCAGGTTATGTTTGTTTAGAGTATTTCTTTTGGAATCTAAAGTTTGATGCTCAAGCAGTTTTGAGAATGTTACATCCCAAAGTTATGTGGGATTTAACGGCTTCAAGAACTACAGAAGGTGAGATAGGAAATAACAAAGTTATCATTAATGCTGATACAGGAAATTATACACCCGAAGTAAAAGGGAGGATGATTAAATTATCATATTTAGAAGGAAAAAGTTTGACTTTCACTCCGATTAATTGGAGAAGAGGAAAAGCAAAATTAGGAACTTGTAAATGGTGGGACATTTCTCAATTTTATGGAAAGATGAGATTGAATAATGCTGCTAAGAAATATCTGAATAAATCTAAAATCGAAAAGTGTTTTGATGGAAGTATTTTGGATGCTTCAAGATTCGATGAAAAAGAGTACAGAGATTATTACCGAGAAGATATTGATAAATATGCTATAGTTGATGCAGTTTTAGCAGGGGAATTAGCAAGGCGACAAAGAACAAATTATGTTGAAAATAATATCAGATTTATTGAGCCTTATTCTTTGGCTAATGTGGCTCAAAGAAATCTACTAGATACTTGTCAAATACCTACGATAAATGATATGCGTAAATTGCCTAATACAAGATTTATTTTACAGGCTGCTCAATCTAGTTATCGAGGAGGTTGGTTTGAAACGGTTGGTGCAGGTTATCATCCTGATACTCAAGGAATTGACTTAGCGAGTGCCTATCCCTATGTTATGCACCATTTACCTGATTTAACCGACCGTAAAGGTGCTTGGTTTGTAGGAGATAATCAAGACGATTGGTTAGATTGGATGAAAGTTAGAAAACCGTTTGAAGTGGGTTTTTGTGAAATACAGATTTTATTTAGTCCTGATTTACCGATTCATCCTTTGGCTCAAATGAGTAGAACAGGAACTATTGTTACACCACGATTAGTAAGAGGATGGTTTACTGCTGATGAAATAGCAGAAGCGATAAAATGGCCTCATACTTCAATTCATTATGGAACTCATTGTTTCTTTTTGGAAGATGAAAAGAAAAGACCTTTTGCACCATTTATTGAAAATCATTATGAAATTAAAATGAATAGTGAAAAAGGTTCTGTAGAATATGACTTAGCAAAAATAATGCTTAATTCAACGTATGGTAAAACCATACAGGCTATTGGAGGAAAGACGGGTAAATTATGGAATCCTTGCTATGCTGCAACGATTACAGGGGCAACTAGAGCAAGGATAGGGGAATTGGCTAGACTAAATGATTTTGAGGCTCTTAGCGTGGCTACAGACGGTGTAATATTCCCTACACAAAAACTCACTAATATTCCTACTAGACCTTTACCTTCTCCACATAATCTCGGTCAATGGGAATTAGAAGAAAGAGGGGAATTAGCACTTTTAATGTCGGGTGTTTATTCTGTTAAAACTGAGAATGATTACACAAAAACTGTCTATAGAGGTTCAGCCTCATTATTTCTCAAAGGTGATTATCCACAAGGTTTGTTCAGTTTTTGTGAAAAACATGGAAATGAAACTGAGTTGACAACAACTATTCGTAGACCTTATTCAGCAGGAGAAGCAAGGATGAGAAATGATATGGAATTAATGAATATATTTGCACCACATACTTTCACAATAAAACCCGCAGGAGACAGTACCAAACGCCTATGGGGGGTAGACAAACCAAATCAGTTCAGGGATTTAATGTCTAATTGGTATTCAAATTATCCTCATCAAGTTTTATGAACTGAGTTTTTGTGCAGGTAGACAGATGGATTGGAAGGATGATGAACTTCTTTGGGAAAAATTAGACGATGTAATGATGAACGGTTTTGCAGATATGAAGAGTTTTCTTGATACTTTAGCAGAATATAAGACGGATTTAGGGTTAGTTAATTCTACTCTTTTGTTTGGCGGTTTAGGTCAGTTTTGTGTAACTTATGTTGAATCAAGAACTGAAACCAATCATCCTAAACATTCACTCGCAAATGCTATTGAAGCAGTTATGAAGAACCCGTTAGTAACTAAATTAATGATGAATCAAGTTGGTGGATTTGTTGACAAAAAAGTGGAGGAATTAAAATGAGTGAAGAAAATAAAAAATACAAAATTGTCTATCAGAATGAAGATGTAATTGTTGCATTTAGAGTAAAGGATGAAGAAGAATGAAAGATAAATCGTATAATGATAAAATGGTAACTTTTACAGTTCTACCAATTATTTATGTATGGATTATGGCGAGTAGTGCCGTTGTATATACTGGTATCACTAAACCTGAAATTGTATTAGAAAACCTTGATGGATTTATTGCTTTAATAGCAATTATTGGAGGTGTTGCTTTACCTGCTTTGAATACTTTATTGAGAACATGGGAAGCCGAAAAAACCAATCAAATTGCTGATATGCCCGAAAAGTATCTTCATGCAAGAGGAGAAGATTCTTTAGAACATGAACATATGATGATTATCGAAAAACAAGATAATACACATAAAGTCAACATTGAATCTTTTCAAGTAAAAGGATGTGATGATTGTGAGTAAAGTGGAAAAACACCCTTCTGATAAAGGAAAATATCAATCAACTTTTGATTCATATGGACATGGTGAAGGAAATGGAAAATCAAGAGCAGCAGTTTACAAACATTTCAATAAACTGTCTACACAAAAACTCACTAAAACAGAAGAAGTTGAAGAAGAGGATTACACAAAAACTCATCAAAAAGAAGAAGTTGAAGAAGAGGATTACACAAAAACAGACCAATTCTCGAATATTTCTTGGCTGTCAGATGATGAATTAAGTGAGATTTTACCTACAATACCTAAACCGATTAGAGCCTTAGCATCTGGAGATGTAGCAGGAATGACGGCTGCTCAAAGAGCAACTCAAACACAATTAATTAATTGGGGTTTTATGGGAATTGATAGAGGTTTAACACATTGGGGTAGAGGGGTAACAGGACATGAAGAATGGGGGATAAATAGACATCCTATGGACTATGAGGCTATGACAGGTGCTACTCAACATTTAATGGATGAAAATGGTATTTCAATTAATCTTAATCCGACTTTAGTTTGGGCTACTGTTATGTCAGCCGCCTATGTTCCTCCTGTTACTTATGTTGCTAGAAATAGTGATAAAACAAGAAGAAAAATGTTTTTCAAAAATATCGGAAGTTTCTTGAGGAATCCCTTCAAGGCATTAAGAAGAAGGAGAGTTCAACATGAGCGTAATAACGATAGAGACACTATACAAGCCGAATAAGAAACGATTAGGTGTATTATGGGCTGGTACTAGCGGAAGCGGTAAAACAACGGCTGTATTAAGCACTTTAAGACAAGCAATTCTTGATTCAAAAACATTTGGAGAACATCATAGATTTGTAATAATTGACCCTAAGATTCAGAAAGGAGATTATGATTTATTAACAGACCCAATAAAAGATTTAGAGAGTTTTTGTGAAAATATAAATGATGAAAGAGTATCTTTGTATTATCCTGATTATCAAGAGTTTGATACTAAAGTGCTAGAATATGATATTTCACAAATTGTTAATCATCTTTTTAATTTAGCCGATTCAGAACCGAAAGCAACTTTTACATTTATTTTAGATGAGGCTTCAATCGTTATTAGTCCTACAAGAGTTCCACCTTCTTTGAAGAGATTATCTGTTCAAGGTAGAGCCAAAAATATCATCCCTCATTTCATCTCTCAAAGACCTCTAACAAATAGATGGTTAGATGCTAATTTATCAAGAGTTATGTTATTCAGAATGTTACCTGTTGATGCTGATAATTTAACAAAAAGATGGGGTATAGATTTTCAAAGTTCTGATGAAACAGTTAGGTCTAAACCATATTCATTTATTCATTTTAATTTGGAGGATGCAACCTTACAACCAATGAATCCTGTTGAACTTCCAAAACGTATTCCAAGAAAGAAAAAGACTACAAAAGAGAAAGTTCTTGGTTTCATTAAAAAACGCTTATAGAACCACATAATTTCACAAAAACTCACTAACCTTCATATAGGGTAGCGCCTTCCCGTACTTTGTAAGAACACAAAGGGATTACAGGAGGCATGAAAATATGAGTATAAAAATAGGTGTAGAATTAGAAGTATTAAACGTAACAATAGCAGAAGTGAGAGAGTCCGTAATAGCGGTCGGAAGTACCTTTGACGGGTACTCTGGCTATCACGGTCAAGGCCTTGCCAGAGGATGGAAGGCTGAGAGAGATTCTTCTTTAACTGGTGCATCAGCAACAGAACACACAAAGGGCTGTGTTGAGATTATCTCAAGACCGTTGAAAGGTGTTGCAGGTGTTAGAGAAATGAAGAGACTAACTACTCAACTAAAGAGAAGAGGAGCAACCGTTGACAGGTCATGTGGAACTCACATCACATTAGGATTAGATGATAACATGAGATTCAACAGAATGTCCGAATCTAAGAAATTAGAAGTTATGGATAGAGTTGTAAAAACATATGAACATTTCCAAAATGTTATGGATGCAATTTCACCTAACAACCGTCAAGTTAATTCCCATGCAGGAACACAAACAAATCATTACTGTTTACCTGCTACTAACACTACTAGAACATCATCAGTAAACACAACAAAATACATCATGCACGGTGTAATAGAGTTCCGTCAATGTGGCTACACTCTATCAGGTGCTAAAATCGAACAATGGGTTAAAATCTTGAACTCAATCGTATCTGCTGCTATGAATGAAAATCACCGTTCCAGAGACATGGTACTTTCAGAACAACCTGTTACAATCGAGGGTATGTGCAACTACCTAAACATCAGAAACACTACCGAGGATTGGATGACAGCAAGAGTTACAGAACTGGCTACAAAATACACAGGCGGTCGTTCTAACAGACTATCTGTCCTAGCAAGGACTGACGGTAACTTCTCAGGATGGTGCTAAATATGTGTGGAATAGGAGGATTCTACAGAGGTTCAGAGGGAGAAATCCCTCTGACCTTCATCAATAATCTTTGGTGCAGTTTAGAAGACCGAGGAACACACGCTGCGGGCGTTGTTATCGGTTGGGCTGATGCTGATAAGCCACTTAGTCAAAAGGCTGCTAGAGAGGCCTCAGAATGTTCAGAAATGCTATCTAAGGCTAAAGGCAACAATACTGAATATGTTTTGCTACATACTAGATTCACTACACAAGGTTCTACAAAAAATAACGGGAATAATCATCCTGTAATCGGTCATGGAATAACATTGACTCATAATGGTGTCTTGTCTAATGATTCCTACATTTTCAAGAAACTAAAAATCAACCGTTTACACGATGTGGACACAGAAGCCATAAACGTTGCACTAAGCCATAAGTCTCCAAAGTGGATGATTGAAAATATTCAGGGTTCTATGTCAATTGCATGGGTTGAGACAAACAAGTCTCCTGATGAAGTTCACTTACTTACTAACGGTCGAAATCCTTTGGTTATTGGTAGGACAGTTGACAATCATGTTGTATGGGCTTCCACAAAAACTCACCTTGAGAAATCAGGATTTGAGTTTAAGGATATGTTTTCAGCAATTCCTTACAAACAATACACAATCACAAAAGGTGGAAGAATCAAGTCAAAGTTTATCTCTAAGCAAAGAGGTTATCCTGCTAATAATCGTCAAGTTCATTCTAGTCAATACAACGTGTTTTCAAGAGACAATTTCTATCGAGATGCTACAACTACCTACCGTAACTCAAAGAAGGCCTCTAAGAAGGCTTCTAAGGCTAAAAAACAGGTAAAAGTAGTTGTTGAGGATGAGACAGTTACAGAATGGGTTGAAGTTCCTTCTTTCCTAATGGGTAAATTAGAAGAGATAGCAACTCAAAACGGATATGAATTAGCATATGATTCCTATGGGAATAAAAGATTTGTAGATACATGGGAGGGGTTGTGGTGAGTAGTAGATATTATTGTGAAAAATGCAAATGGGCTAGGTTAACTTGTGGTTGCCCTCTTGAGGTGATTGAATGAAAATTAAATGGTATGATACAAGATATTTGAAATGTCCTTCATGCGGGCAATTATCACCCGCTTTCTTTTATCTTAAAGAAATTAAAGTATGGGTTCAATATCACTATGAAGGTTGTGGGGCAACGAGTTTTTCACAAGATGGATATGTTGAGGTGATTGAATGAGTATGGTTAGAGCAGAAATATGGATATGTCCAAAGTGTGATGATTTCAGATTTCGAGAAGATTGGGTTTGTGATTGTGTGGTGATTGAATGAATAGGTGGAGGAACATGAATAAATCACATATTACTGTTGAAGTTGTTACCCCAAAAAGGAAGCCATACACAACGTATAAGCCAAGAGTACCTACAATGAGACTAACATTACATTCTCATCCCTTAGATGACCCTCAGAGCGTTATAATTAGGACTTTTGACACAAGGTCTGAAAGAGGATTTAGAAAAAGGCTCAAAGAACTTAGACAAGAAAGAGATTTTATCAATTCTGGAGGATTCTAAATGAGTCGTTTTTGTATTATTTGTGGTAGTTTTTGTGAAGATAATCACATAATGCACTCATTCGGAGACAAATTATGGTGCTTTTTGTGTAATCATTACACAAAAACTCTTGATTTAATATGGGATTTTGAGGAACATTGTGTTATTATTATTGCTAATTACACAAAAACAGACCAAAAACCTACTTATTCTCTCCATGAAAATAATAATTATACACAAAAACTCACTAATTTTGAAAGGAAGTGGATATAATATTCTAAATGTAATAGGAGAACATAGGTTCTTGGGACTTTTTG
>Ga0209232_1000988_pt1 | contig 16169 bp, 21 predicted proteins | sample ETNvirenome_2_60_FD_184066 | JGI IMG/M metagenome (GOLD analysis project Ga0209232, IMG submission 184066) | Marine viral communities from the Pacific Ocean - ETNP_2_60 (SPAdes) (version 2) | ecosystem: Environmental > Aquatic > Marine > Oceanic | place: Pacific Ocean | collected 2013-06-22
GCGAAAAGAAGTAATATGAAGCTCACTATCACTAGTGAACTCACTATACTCCAACATAACTTGCTCAAGTGCTTCGCAACAGTCTTCAGCATATAAAAATTCCCTTTGTTCTGTTCCGTCCGTCATCATATTTATGACACCAGTTTCAAACCCTTTTACAATGAAATCTGTAATGACATGTGCTTTTTCCATGTCCCTTTCAATTCCATATACATTCCAGAACTTAACAATCAATCCACCAAGAGACTTAGTATAAAGTTCACCAACTCTTTTCATCACACCATAGGGAGAGTAAGACATATTACTCATTTGAGATGATGCAAATACAAATGGTTTTTTATATTCATTCAAATATCCAAATACATTTACCATCATTCGACTATTATTGTTTATGAATTTAAATGTATTTTGATACTTTTTAAGATAGTGTGAACCACCTACATCAAATGCCAGAAAGAAAACAAAATCAGAATCCATAATTAAATTTCTTAAAAATGGATTTGGAATGTATGTCATGTCTTCATGTTGACTATTTGCAATATCAAACTCTCTTACAAGATATCCTTTCTTTGTAAGATATTGTGTCAGATATGCACCTATTTGTCCTGAAGATCCAAGTATTGTTATTCTATTCATTTTTAAAATTCGTAACTACTGAATCAATATAATCAATCATCTCCTCAGTAATTGTAGGAGAACAACCCACAAAAAATACCTTGTCTAATACTTGATTTGCTTTTGGATATTTAGATGCATCACCAAGGTGACGATAACCAGGATGCTGAAGAATATTACCAGCAAAATAATTTCTAGTTTGAACTCTATTATCTTCCAGATGCTTAACTAGAGCTGTCTTTTGTTTCTTGTCTCTACAAACAACAGGAACACCAAACCAACTAGTCTCTGCGTCTTCTAGTTCATTAACAGTACGGAGACCATCAACTTTATTGAAGACACTATCTAAACTTGCTTTGTTGAATCTACGAATCTTGTGGATATCATTAAACTTCTTGAGTTGAACAGAACCAACTGCACCTTGCAGATCAAGTGGTTTCAAATTATAACCAGCAACACCAAACACATACTTATGATCTACAGTACCAATATCATCACCCAACCAATTATCAAATCGTTTACCACATACACCATTAGGAAGTTTATTCTGAGAACCAACACACCAACAACCACGACCCCACCATGCAAAACTACGGGCAAGATCAACAATATCAGGGATGTTAGAAGAAACCATACCACCTTCCATAGTAGAAATATGGTGAGCAGGATAGAAAGAACAAGACGCTGCAACAGAGCATGATGTTAGGTAGTTACCTTTGTACTTACTTCCAAGAGAATCACAGTTATCAGAAATCAACTGAAGTTGGTTTGTTTCACAAATGTCAAGTAACCATTCAAGATCATAAGAGTTACCTAGAACTGGTGAAGAAAATACTGCTCTGGTTTTTTCAGTAATTTTGGATGAGATCTGTTCTATATCCCAGTTAAGATCTTTCCAATCAATATCAACAAAGACAGGTTTTAGATTGTTTTGAATAATGGGTGCAATGGTAGTTGCAAATCCACAACAACATACGATAATCTCATCACCATCTTGCCAACCATAATACTTCTTGAGTGCAGCAAGCATCACAAGGTTAGCAGAACTACCAGAGTTTACCATGATAGACTTATCAAATCTAAACTTCTTAGAAAACTCTTTTTCAAACTTATTAACCTTTTCACCAGCAGGTAACCACTTACCTTTCAGTATAGATTCAATAATCGTAGCTGGTTCTTCATCATCCCAATAAGGACCGCTATAATAAACGGTATCTTTTGTAGGATCAAATGATTTCTTATTGGCAAGATATGGGAAGAGGTCTAGGTCACGTTCCTTAGCCGTAGAAATAAAATTTTTAATCAGATCTTGCATAGTTGTTTAATCAAATCATCAAGAGAAATCTTTTGTTCAAAACCAAGAGATTTTAATTTAGTAGTATCCATCCAAAAGTCTTTTGTCTGCACAACAGAGTGAAACTTAGGAGATGGTACAGAAACAATTTCAGAGGGAGAGTCTAAAAGTTCTTTTGCTCTATTAATTATATCACCAACCATAGTAGGTTGTCCACTTCCAATATTATAAATCTGGTTTTTCTCTCCTTCAGTAATCACCAGATCAATTGCTCTACAAACATCTTGTACATGTAAGATATCTCTAATATCTGTTCCTTCATTGTACAGTCTAATTGGTTGACCATCTCTCATATGTTGAATCATCTGTGTGATTGCATTTTTCTGTAGTGATGCATCACGGTCATTATCACCTAGAACATTACATAACCTAAGAATTCTATACTTAACTCCAAAGGTTTCACAAAAAGAAATGATTAGTTGTTCTGCTGCTCTTTTTGTAATGGAGTAGAACCCTCTTGGATCACATTGTCCGTCCTCGGAAACTGGATTACTATTTGCATCCCCATATACAAACCAAGAACTAATAAAATTAAGCGTAATGTCTTCATGATTGTCAAATCTACGATCTCTAACTTCTACAATTCGATCAAGAACTTCAGTGAGAACCAAAAGGTTACTCTTTACATCCTCTGTAATTTCTTTAAACACATGATAATTATGTGTTGTACTAATAAAATATAGAATGTCCCTGTCCATTGGAGTCCTCTGTCCCCTATCAATGGGACGGGATTTTTCAGGAAACATATTACAAAAAGTACGACCGATATATCCAGTCGCACCATACACAGATAAACTCAAATCAACCTCCAAATAATGATTCTGCTAATTGTATTTCTTCTTCAATAGTTGTAACTTCACCTAACTTAATTTGTTCTGAAATCCATTCATATGTCTTACGTATACCTTCTTCTAAGGTCTGCTCATAATCCCATCCCAACTTGTCTCTTATAAGATCATTGTTTGAGTTACGACCACGGACACCAAGGGGTGCATCTAAATTATGTCTACTTTGAACTACCTTACCTGATACCTTAGCAGCAGTTTCAACTAACTGATTAATTGTAACCATCTCCTCTGAACCTATGTTAAAAGGTCCTAAGGAATCAGAGTTCATTAATCTGAAAGTTGCTTCGATGCATTCATCAATGTACAAGAAGGAACGAGTCTGTAAGCCGTCTCCCCACACCTCGATTGATCCACCCGTGATCGGGAGAAGAGCAACTTTGCGACAGATTGCTGCTGGTGCCTTTTCTCTTCCTCCATCCCACGTTCCTTCTGGTCCGAAGATGTTATGGTAACGAGCAATCCTAATAGGAATACCGTGGTTACGATTATAAGCGAGATATAACCTCTCTGAGAAAAGTTTTTCCCATCCATATTCGGAATCTGGGGCAGCAGGGTAAGCGGATTCTTCACGGCAATCGGGGTTGTTAGGGTCTACTTGGTTATACTCTGGATACATGCAAGCAGAACCAGAGTAGAAAATCTTAGTTGGTTGATCCAACTTAGGGCGATTACAAACAGTATAGGATTTTACTATACCATCAAAGGTTTCGTTTAATTTACGGACACCTTCAAGTACATTTAGGTTAATAGTAACAGAGTTATGCATAATCTCTGCATCATTCTCTCCAGTGAATACAAAACCTGCACCACCCATGTCAGCAGCAAACTGGTATATCTCATCAAATGGTAGGATGTATTGATAAGGAACTGAGTTATAATAGTTACCTTGTTCTCCTTTGAACTCAAGAATAGAATTTACGAATGCAGTACTACGAAGATCTCCACAAACAAATTCATTTGCTTCTGTGTTAGAAAACTCAGGGTATTTAAGGTCTACACCTCTTACCCAATAACCTTCTTTACGCAGTCTCTTTACCATATGACTGCCAATAAAACCACCTGCACCTAATACCAGTGCGGTCTTCTTGTATTCGCTCATTGCTTAAAATTACCTATGTTACTATTATACACAAAAAAGGGGGTCTTGTAAACCCACCCCTATTTAGATAGAAATTTAAGAAAAGGAAATGGACATTTGTTCGGTGTTTTAGAAAACAATTTGTTTCCTTCCTCATAATTTTTAGATTCAGACAATCTAAATTGTACTTCAGATAATTTACCCTTTCTTTCTTTTAATAAGATTCCTCTATTTAAATCAGGAGATAAAAAAGTTATTCTGAATAGAGGATCACCTTTTTTAATAACAAGTGGTTTAGTTCTGTCAACTAGTCGAGGTGCTAAACTAGTTTCTCTACTCCAATTAGATAAATTAAACCATCCTTCAACGACAGTAAAATTATTATTTAAAGAAGTTAATGGATAAGAATTATATTCTATCCAAACATCAGGTTCATCTGTCCAAAAAGCAAAATTACAAATGTCTAATTGAAAAACTAATTCACCTTTAAAGTCTGGGTCAACTACGTTAATATCTGCTATCAAATCATCATCAGTTGTCCACAGAGTACCATTATCAAATCCTAGTTTAAAATCTATAGGAGAATATCCAATAAAAGTTCTGTTCTTTTTGTGCTTGAAAACAGGACACTTATTATATTTTTGGGTTTTATCAACGCTATCATATTCTCTGACAAGTAAATCAATATTGTCATCGTTGTTTGCACAGTTACCATACCCACCGCGATTAGTATTATTAATACGGTAACTGCTCTCCGAAACACTTAGGTAATTAATTTTCAGGGGCTTTGACATGATCTTTTACGTAGCAAGGAACACCTGCAGGATCTAACCATTTAGTATAATCAAAATCTTCAATTGCAGTTTTCATCTGCATAAAGTTATCACACCAGTACATGTCCTTGTATCCATTGTGGTTGTTCCACTTTTGAATACGATAGTCTGGATGTCCATTCTCTAAGAGATCAGGCATTTTTATATACCTGTATGGATCGTTCTGGCATAATACTTCAATCATTAGTTTGTTTGTTTCTATAATTATTATAGAATTAACTTAGTGATAAGTCAATAGATCCAATCTTTAAAGTGGCACATTGATCGTAGTATAATAGCGAGACAGATACCATTGTATTGTAGAGTTAATATTTTCTAACCATTTGTCACCAGGTTTCCAACCTATTGCATTAGTAAGTTTAGAATGATCCATGGCATAGCGTTTATCATGACCAGGTCGATCAGCAGTAACACCAATAAGATCATGTGACTTACCTAGGATATCTAGTATATCTTTTACAACATCAATATTTTTCTTCTCACATGAACCACCAATATTAAATGTATCATTCATGATACCTTGTTCATATAACATCCAAATTGCTTCACAATGGTCTTTGACATATAACCAATCTCTAATCTGATCTCCACCACCATGCATGTAAGTCATTCTATCATTAATAGCATTTGTGATAGTAAGAGGAATCAGTTTCTCAGGATGTTGTCTAGGTCCATAATTATTAGAACAGTTTGTTATGAGATATGGAACCCCATAAGTGTTATGCCATGCTTTAACAAAATAATCTGACGCTGCTTTACTGGCAGAGTATGGATTTCTAGGGTTGTATAGGGTTTCTTCTGTAAATATATTTGGGTCATCATATTCAAGTGATCCAAATACTTCATCAGTAGAGATATGATGGAACTTGTCTACAACATCTCTACTAGCATTCAATAAATTAATTGTACCTAAAATATTTGCCTGAATAAATGGTCGATAGTTTCTAATAGAATTATCTACATGACTTTCTGCAGCAAAATGAAAGACTATATTAGGTTTATATGAAACAAATAATTCATCAACCGCTTGTTCATCAGCAATATCAATCTCAATAAACTTGACTCTTTTATTATCAATCAGTTTATCGATAAATTTGATATCAGATGCATAGGTTAGATTGTCTACAATAACAATCTCGTCATCAGTTTTCTTGTGAATGTAATGTAAAAAATTACTGCCTATAAAACCAGCAGCACCTGTAACTAAAATCATTTTTGGAATTGTTTAATATAGTCTTGGTAGTCAGCACCAGTAGGAACATCTGCTTTACCATCTTTAATTGATTGTTGTAACCATGTCGTTATAATATACTTACATCCATTTTTTGGTTTTCTTCCTTTATGAACCCATTGATGAGCAGATGGAAAAAATACAATCTTTCCTATTTCAGGAATTATTTTGTGCCAATAGAAATCAGTTTCTCCTTCTTCAAAATTATCATTAAGATATATTAGACAACTAAAAGCTCTTTGTCTACTTTTTCTATCATCATCCAATCGATCAAAGTGCCATTCAAAGAAACCATCGTTACTATCATACTTTACAATAGAATATCCTTCATCTTCATATACAAAATTTTGAAGTAAATTTGTTGGAACATCTCTTTCTTGGTTTTTTTCCCACTCATCATCAAACATTTTACCAATGTCCCAATGATACTGAGCAAAATACTGATTAATTTTTGATGAAATTAAATCATCAATTGGAGCATCAAGAGGCACTGACATTTCAGTAGACTTTCTACCAACACGATCTACTGACTGTAGATTATCATGATTTTGAGCACTGTATACCTCGGAACTCCTAGTATGATCTAAATTGTTTTCATAAAATTCAATGATTAAATCACATTCATCTTTTGTAAATGCAACATACTCTTTGATATAATCACTTAATTGATTCATGCTATTACAGGTTCAAATGGTTTTCTTTTTTGTCTCTCTTCTATTCTACCATAATCATCTTCAAGACGCACGATATCTTCTTCCTCACAATTACCACGTTGAACCTCAATGAATACTAACCCTTCATCTGAAGCAGTTGCCCTGTGTATACTTTTTGGTGCGATGTTAAATCGATCACCAACACGACAAGGTTTTGCATATCCAGAAGTAAAAACAACACCAGATCCCTGAACAATAACCCAATCTTCCCAACGATGATTGTGATATTGCAATGAGAACTGTTGATTGGGATTTAAAGTAATTCTCTTTACTTTATATTCAGGTTCATTAAGTAGAACTTCATACATTCCCCAAGGTTTTTTCATATCATAATGTTGTGTTCTTTCATTATATAGGGATCGCTTATCAAGATCCAATTTCTTTTCAAGTGCTTCTAATCTTTCTATTATTTCGTCGTGTTTTCTATCAATATGTGAATGATAATCTCCTGACATAATCCTCCTTAATCTTGTTTAATATCAAAGTGCCATTTGATATGTTTAATGTAATCAAATGTGTCTCCTATATCTTTATCGCAATCAATTTCGTACTTCCTATCACAGAGAAATCTTCTGAGTTCATATACACTGTCATAGGTACCTTTTTCATTAAGGTGTTCGTCGAAGAGAACGTAACGCATAGGAGAATGGAATTTCTAATATTTATTATATCAGGATTCCAAGATATTGTCAACGTTGCATATGTTTTATCATTTTTTCAATTTCATTTAAACTATCTCTAAGTTCTGTGTTTTGTCCTGATGCAGAATCTAAATTTTCATCTACCAAATCCCATCTCCACTTCTTCATACTCTTAGAATACCATAGTTTAACGTTCATGCTCCTCCTCGTTTACTCCCCAGATCTGAATAGTGTACCTTAAATCAGTTGAATATGGTGACACCGATGTTACCATGTGTTGTTCCTTATTATCATTTATAACCATTGTATTACGCTCTGGTAATATAGCAGTCCACTCAGGTCCTGGTTTATCTTTATCTTTATATAGAAAAATTCCACCATTCTTAGGTTCCCATGTATCATTTAGATATATTGTTGCACCAAATACTTTACCACTATCATCATGAACAGCGATACCAGAATGTTGTTGCCAAATATAGTATTGTAATATGTACTCTTGACATTCTGGTAGAAATGATTGAATCTCTTTTAAGATTCTTTCTTTCATTTCTCCTTCAATACCTGTAGATAAAACACATCCAGAAAAACCTTCTGTCAATCCAGCAGGCCAAGCAAAACTAGCTTGCCATACTTCTTTAGCATGATTTCCAGATACTTCTATACGAATGTCTTGGAGTAATTTATCTGTTAATACTTTGTTTAAATGTTTCATTCAAAATTGCCATAATCTTTTTTCATGTAACGTCCAAGGATGTTGCTATTGTAATACTTTGGTGTCCCATCGTCAAGTGATTCTGTTAGGACATCATTAAGAAACAGTTGTCTTGTCTCTTCGTAGTTTACTTTTCCAAGGGTTGCGTGGAGTGATATGATTTCTCTTCTGAAAGTTTCTTTTCCATATTCCTTAACGTCTCGTTTAAGTTCGTCAGAGCTCCCGTAATACCGCTGCCAGTCAGACTCTGACGTAACACGTCGCTTGCCTCCTTTAGGTTTTCGTTTCTGTACGAAGTACTTTCTTCCGATGTATTGCTTACTGTTCTTTGTATTTGTAATCCTGTAGACAAAACCGAAGAAGTCGCCAATATCATCAGAAGTGAAAGGTTTACCCTCATATAACCAGGGGTTTTCGTAAACTCTTCCTTCAACCATTTAATCATATACCTTGATCTTTTTGACTTGAGAAAAATTCTTTCAATGATGATTGTAATTGACCTTCATTTTCTTCATTATAATTATCTGAATATCCTTTCATTTTCTTCCATTCATTATGTAATGCACCCAATAACCATGCTTGAGAAAGACTCTTAGGTCCGTTCTCAAGCAATTCAATGTGTCTTTTATTACTGGTGTAAGATTTGTACTCTTGTCTCCAGTTAGAATCATCATAAAGTGGTTTTGTCATAGCGAAAATCCTGAGAATGTGTCTTTTTTGACATCTTGTTTGATACCACCAACTAGGTAGTTCTCAACTTCAGTTTCTTGAGGAGCAACTTGTAATCCTTTTGATGAGATCCAATGTTGTGTCCATGGTAGAGGATTGTTTCTAGCAGCAATATCGTATTGTGGTTTGATACCAATTGCTCTCATACGACGATTAGCAATCCATTCAACATATTGTGATAGTAGTTTATCGTTCAAACCAATCATAGATCCATCCTTGAACAGATAGTCTGCCCAACGCTTTTCTTCATTGACTGCTGCATCGAACATAGAAATTACCCATTCCTCTTCCTCTTGGGCAATTTGTTGCATTTCTGGGTCGTCCCCTTCTTTCCACTTGTTGAGGATGTTTTGAGTAATGACAAGATGGATATTTTCATCTCTGGCGATAAGAGAGATAATCTTTGCCGATCCTTCCATAAGTTTGAGTTCGCCAAACGCAAACGAGCAAGCAAACGATACATAAAATCTTATACCCTCCAGAATGTTGACATTAGCAATTGCTCTATATAGTTTCCTTTTTAGTTCGTATCGCTCTTGTTTGAAGTGACCTGCACCTTCCTGAGCATGTCTCCATGCTGCTGAAGTTCCATACTGTTGAGCAGAATTAATAAAGTCATCATAGGAATGAGTGACAGTTGCAGATCGTTCAAGTATTCTATCATTATCTAGGATTTTGTCAAATACGTCACTAGGATTTGCATACACATTTTTAATAATGTATGTGTAGGAGCGACTATGGATCATCTCCATGAAACCCCAAGCTTCTATACATGCCTCTAGTTCGGGTAAGGAGCAGTATGGAATGAATGCCATGCCAGGACCACGACCCTGTACAGAGTCAAGCATGATCTGGTACTTCAGATTAGAAGTATAGATGTGCTTTTGTTCTGGGCGAAGAGTTTGATAATCACCACGATCTTTCTGTAAGGAAACCTCTTCAGGTCTCCAGAAATATCCTAACTGTTGAGTAGTGATCCTGTCAAATACTGGATACTTATAACTATCGTAACGTTGAACTCCTAATGGTTGACCAAAGAACATTGGTTGTTTTTTGGTATCTACTTGTTCGGTATTAAATACCGTCATCCCTTTGATTGGGGTTTCTAATTTCTCTGTCAATTTAAACTGCACAGGATTCACACTCTCCCTCCTCGGATTGTTCTAGACTGTTTAATAAATTTTCTAATTCGGTGTTTGATTTCTGTGAAACATCAACAACCTCATCACTTTTCATATCATGAGTATTTTGATAGTAACTGGTTTTCCAACCGTACTTATATGTTGTTAAAAGATCCTGTGCCATTACACTAACAGGAACTTCATTATCTGGGTAGTTCTCTGGATTGTAACTCCAGTTACCACTAATCGCTTGATCAAAGAACTTTTGTATAATAGCAATAACTTTGATATATCCTTCATTAGAAGGCATATCCCACAAGAGTGTGTAGTTATTTTTCAAAGATCCATAAGACGGAACAATCTGCTTAAGAGGTCCTTTCTTTGATTTTTTAATGGACAAGTAGTCTCTAGGTGGTTCGATTCCATTTGTGGCATTTGACACAACGGAACTGCTCTCTGAAGGCATCTGTGCGGACAATGTTGAGTGCCTGAGTCCGTATTGTTTGATGTCATCCCTAAGAGAATCCCAATCATATTTGTACTGTGGTTCTACTAGTTCATCTACTTCCTTTTTATATGTATCAATAGGAAGAATTCCAGTAGAATACTTAGTGAATCGGAAGTATTTACATGCACCTTTTTCCTTTGCAATCTCATTAGAAGACTTAAGTAAGTAGTATTGGAATGCTTCAGTTAGGTCATGAGTAAGGGTCAATGCTTCTTGAGAATCATACTTAGCACCATTCTTCGCAAGGTAATGAGCGAATCCAATATAACCTATACCCAAAGAACGACGATTTAAAGTACTATTCTGTGCTGCTGGAATTGGATAGTCCTGATAATCAATCAACTCTTCCAGTCCACGTACAGCAAGGTCACAGAGAGACTCTAATTCATCCAAACGATTAATCTTACCAACGTTGATAGCAGAAAGAATACAGAGGGCAATTTCACCATCTTCAGTGTCAATGTGATTTAGTGGTTTAGTAGGAAGTGTGATCTCTTGACATAAGTTACTCATAGTCACTTTATCCGTAAAGGAAGAATGAGAATTACAATGGTCAATGTTCATGATATAAATTCTACCAGTTTCTGCTCTCTCCTTAAGAAGATCTAGGATAAGTTCTTGTGCTCCAATGGTCTTCTTTCTAATATCAGGTTTATTTTCATAACGAACATATAGACTATCAAATCTAGGAGTACCAAATGCTTCATAAAGACCTGGTACATCATGAGGACTAAACAAAGTTATGTCACCATCATCAATAAATCTCTGGTAAAACAACTGACTTAATTGAATACTGTAGTCTAACTTACGAACTCTGTTATCTTGGGTTCCTTTATTGTTTTTTAAAACAAGTATATCTTCTATTTCTTGGTGCCAGATGGGGAAGTGGACAGTCGCTGATCCACCACGGATGCCATTTTGAGTGCAACATCTGACAGTCGCTTCAAATTTTTTGAGGAACGGGACAACACCTGTGTGTTGAACTTCTCCGCCCCTGATTTTACTGTTGATGCCCCTGATTTTACCTGCGTTGATACCAATACCAGCCCTTTGAGCGACATAGCGACCGATGGCCATATCAGAACTAAAAATACTATCCAAGGTGTCGTCAACATCAACCAGAACACAACTCGCAAACTGTCGGAGCGGGGTACGAACTCCTGCCATGATGGGAGTTGGTATGTTGAGTTTGTGTTTGGAAATGGCATCGTAGTACCTCTTTATGTAATCTAATCTATTTTCTTCATAGTTTTGAAAGATAGTAATAGCAATTAGCATATACATGAACTGTGGAGTTTCATATAATGCATCACTACTTCTGTCTTGAACCAAATACTTATCAACTACCTGACGCAAACCAGCGTAAGTAAATAAGTGGTCACGGTCATGATCAATATAACTATCTAGTTCTTCAATCTCATCTAAAGTATAATTCATTAACAAATCAGGATGATATACTCCATTTTGTTGACAAGTATTAATGTGTTGCTGAAGATTAGGAAGTTCTTTATGACCACCATACAAACTTTTTCTCAAACTATAAAGTAATAGTCTTGCTGCAACATATTGGTAGTTTGGTGTTTCTAGTGAGATTAAATCACTTGCTGAACGGATTAATATTTCTTGTATCTCTCCAGTTGAAATACCATCATAGAACTGTATACCTGATTGTATCTCTACTTGACTTGCAGATACACCTGCAATGCCTTCACATGCCTCTTCAACCATGACATGCATTTTTTCTAGGTTAAGGCTTTCAATGCGTCCATCACGCTTTTTAACCTTTGTTCCGTTACTCATACTTTTTTCCAGTTGTTAAATTTAATTTTTGCTTGTAAACCAGTGTGTGTATTTGATTCTAACACACTCATAATATTATGTCCACTCAAGACCATATCGTTTATGTCTTTTTCATGAATATTGTTTGGCCATATTACAACTCTCTCACCTCTGTCGATAGTGGTTGAGATTCGTTTAACAATCTCATGATTCCTCGGCTCATTATCATAGATCCAGATAGGATCATCAACACCCCACTTACGAACGTCAGCGTCTGCACCACACATAGCAATCGAGTTGGATACGAGCGTCGAATCAAAAGGTCCTTCGACAACATACACTGGTAATTTTTTATTGATTGTATCAAATCCATAAATTTTTGGTGCTTCCTCATTAATCATCACGGTAAGATATTTAGGCACTGATTTCTTTTCAATTGCTCTACCCTGAAACCCGATCAAATTACCATCTTGATACAATGGTATTACGATTCTAGGTTCATCCCTACCGATAGTGTCATAGGTCTTTTTATATGAATTACAGAACTCTTTAAATTTGTCAGCATAATAAAACTTACTTGCATCAAGTTTACGATTCTCTATATATTCTCTTGCAGAATCAACCTCTGAACATAGAGGTAAATTGATTTTAGGAACTGTTTTGAAAACTGGTGTTTCAAATTCAAACTTTGGATTTGGAGTATGTCTTCCCTTGCCAGTATGACCTTCTTTAAATTTTTCCATCACAAATTGCTTGTGCAATCCTAGATCAACCGTTTTCAAGAAATTAGAAAACGACATACTAGCACCACAGTTATGGCACTTGTAATTGGCATTATTTTTTATAGAATAAAGATATCCTCTCGCAACATTACTCCTCTTCTGTGAGTCTCCACATATGGGACAACGGAAGTTGTATAGATTAGCGTTCTTTTGTTTGAATTTTTGAAGTCTAGACGATATCAGATTGACGTATTTACGATCAACTAGATCCATTACAAGAATATTACTGGTTCTTTATTATACCCGAAGTTGTCGGTGGTGTCAACGTAGTTTTTAAAACCCTTTGTATGACTGGAGAAACCATAAAAATAATTATAGTAAGTGAACCTGCAATTGTCCACATCTTCTTTTCTATGACTCTCAAACGAGTATCTACCATTCTAATATCTCTCTCACACCCTTTCTTTATTGATCCTGTTTCCCTATTAAGATCTTTAGATAAATTATCTATCTTCTCAAACAAGATACCGTCTATCTGGTCTTGCTTATCTAACTTCTCATTATGAACAGCAAGAAGTTCGCCCATCTTTACAGAGTTCTCCTGTAATGATTGAACGACTTTTTCTAATCTCTCAAGTATTGCTGCATTTACGTCTGACATCTCAATATCTCTTCATCACCTTCTTCTTTTTCTTTTTATGAACGGGTGGGGAATCTGGCGGTAGACCTGCGACTGCACCAGTAGCAACACTTGTTGCTATTGCATTCTCTTTAAAATATTTTCTGATTTTGTCTAATGTTCTTTCCATCAGATTAACTGCAATTCGTTTAAACAATACTCGTCTGGTGAGATATCATGAATTATAGTATGTGGATACTCAGGTACCCTCTTCAAAAATATCAAGAAACTTGTGACACTTGGCCACAGTTCTGGTTCCAGTTTATAAAACAACAAGGGAATAGTTGCCTCATCAAATACATTAAATAAGACAATTAAATGGTTTATGATTAAATGTGTCTTTAACACTCCCGTATTCATGTACCGTTTGAGGAGTCTTTTAACATACTTAAATTTTTTTAAGTCTTCGTCAAAATCTTCCTTTGTAACAGCAGCGGGATTGTCGTAATATTTAATGGCAAATAAAAGGTAGTTATCCTCGTTCAATTCATGAAATTTCATACATCATCTATTATGCATCACCAAAGAATGTGTCGTCAGCAGCGTCACCAGCAGCACCATATCCAGTAGTACCAGTACTAATACCAGACATTGCAACTAAAACTTCTGTTTTAACTCTTAGGTTACCATCGCAATCATTGTAAGTTGTAAGACCAACCCAACCTCCGTGTGCAACAGAGTATGCAGTAGTTCTAGCAACACCAACCTCACCGTCATCTACACCGTAGATATTACCAGCACCCCAATGAGTGTCATGTAGAGTTGACTTAGGTTTTTGTGAAATAGTATAGTTTGTAGCTGCGATTGCAACACCACTTAAATGTTGAGTTGTAGCGATTGAACAAGATGTTTGTGATGCGATAGCAGAGATAACTGCCTCACCAAAAGTGTTTCCTACACCGATAGATATTACATCTCCTACAGAAGCAGCACTAAAAGAAGTGCCTGAACCAGTGACAACCTTGGTTGCATAGTTAACGCTTACAGTACCAGGAGAGAAAATATCATCTGATTTGCCCCATAGTGCCATTGATTTACCCGATAAAAAATTGTATTTTAATTATTTATAAAAACCAAAAAGAGACTCCCTGATGAGGAAGTCTCAATCTTTTACTTATTGAGTAGTGCTTTCTCTAGTGCTTCTACTAGTTGGTCATCTACTTTGTTACCTGATTTGGCAGCTGCCTTCTTAAGAAGTGCAATGACAAACTCCTTTAGTTTGTCTTCTAGATCCTCAGGGATCTTGTCTACTGCCTTAGTTATTACATTAATAGCAATAGGTAGTAAAAATTTAGTCATGATTAAGAGTAATTACTATATTATATAGCAAGTTTTTTACTTTTTCATTTTTGCCATCATTCTTTGATATGATGGTGAACCTTGGTATTTACTTATCGGTGTGTCTTTAACTGCTGTTCTTTTTTCTTTTGCTGCTTGTGCTTGTTTAACTCTTTCTTGTCTACCTACCTCATCTCCTCTATCAGCACGACCTACTGCTTCCTTCATCTTTACATTTTTAACACCTTTCTTTATCGCATCTGTTGCTTTACCAATTCCACCACCTGCTACTGCACCACCGAGTCCACCTAGTGCTGCTGCTGTTAATGGTTTCTTATCCTTTCCCTTTTTAGTAGGATCTAGAACTTCACCTGCTGCTGAACCAACTGCACCACCTATTGCTTTTTTTGCTATGGCATTTTTAATACCTGCTTTTCCAAGTAATGCTGCTCCTTTTGTTGTACCTGCAAGCACTCCACCTATTGTACCACCAACCGCTGCTCCAAGTAGTTCATTAATTTCTTCTTTGTTATCGTATTGACTTGCTAGTTCATCTCTCCAGTTTGAGAAACTTTCATTTTTATCCTTTTTATCATCACTCTTTTTCGCTAGTCTTTTTGCTAATGCAATACCGCCCACTGCAGCTGCACCAGCAACACCAGCTTTCACACCATGTTTTTTAATCATATCACCAGCACCTTTAACAATTTCTTTCCCCTTATCAGCAGCACCTTTTACTACTGCATCTGCAACTTCTTTCCCCTTATCAACAGCCATTTTTTTGACCACCTTACCATCAACATATCCAGGATCTTTTCCTGTTTTTTTCAACGTATCTCTTCTGCCTTTGGGATCATTATATATTAGTGCTTCACCCTTTTTACCAAAAATTTTAAATTCAGGTATAATTTCTTCTTTCATTTTTTTCTTAGCAGCTCTCTTATCAAACTGTCTACCAATCTTACCACCGACTTTAGAACCTGCATAACCACCAGCAAGTTCACCAGCAACCATTAAAGGACCATCAGGAATTGCAACTCCAGCAGCACCTCCAAGAGCAGCACCTGTTGCAGCACCTCTCCTTTCCCATTTACCTGCACCTGCTTTACCCTTTGATGCAGTTTTTACTACATCTTTACCTTTAGCAGTGGCAGCAGTAGTTCCTTTCTGAACCATTTGACCACCTTTCTTTCCACCAATCTTAACACCTTGACGGACTAAAGTTCCTGCACCACCAACCTTTTCATCTAATTCTACCTCTTCTTTCATCTTCATAACAGACTTGCCATATCTCTTTTTGACAGTTTCAAGTGCAGAAGGTCCTTTGT
>Ga0209232_1000989_pt1 | contig 16168 bp, 20 predicted proteins | sample ETNvirenome_2_60_FD_184066 | JGI IMG/M metagenome (GOLD analysis project Ga0209232, IMG submission 184066) | Marine viral communities from the Pacific Ocean - ETNP_2_60 (SPAdes) (version 2) | ecosystem: Environmental > Aquatic > Marine > Oceanic | place: Pacific Ocean | collected 2013-06-22
ACAATGGAAGCTTTCTTATATTGACAAATTAGCTCCATTTACTCATAGTATAGCAACATGTTTTGGAACAGCATTTCATGAAACATTGCAAGAATATTTAACTGTAATGTATACTGACTCTGTAAAATCAGCTAATAATATTGATCTTCGTGATATGTTATTAACATGTTTAAAGATAGAATATCAAAAAGGTGTCAAGGCAAATAATGGAGAACATTTTTCTACTCCAACTGAATTAGCAGAACATTTGGAAGATGGGGTACGAATATTAGAATGGTTTACTAAAAGAAGAGCTCAATATTTTTCAACTAAGAATCAAGAGCTTGTTGGAATCGAAGTAGAGTTAGGAGTCCCTGCTTCTCCTACCAATAAAAATGTATACTGGTACGGATTCATAGATATAGTAGTTAGAGATACAGTACAAAATAAAATAAAGATAATAGATATTAAAACTAGTAGAATGGGCTGGAATAAATATCAAAAAGCAGACAAATTAAAAGCAGCTCAACTAGTTGCATATAAAAAATATTTTTCAGATCAGTTTGGAATACCAATTGATAATATTGATATTGAATTTTTTATAGTTAAACGAAAACTATTAGAAGAATCAATGTTTCCACAAAAACGTATACAACTATTAAATCCTGCATCTGGCTCAGTTACAAGAAAAAAGATACAACGAAGTATTGACACGTTTATAGAATATTGTTTTGATAAAGATGGTAATAAACAAAAAAATAAAAACTATATAGCAGTTGCTGGTCGTGGAGCTAAAAATTGTAAATGGTGTCCATTTAAAATGGATTATGAAAATTGTCCTAAAGAAAATAGGATTCGTGAATAAATTTTAATATAATAAATAAAAAAAAGGAACATATATGGATGGATTATTATTAGACGCACTATATTCAAAATATCGTGCAGACAAAGCAGATGCAGTAGCTAGATTAAACATATATTTAAATAATTCTGTTGGTATTGGAGAACATCCACAACACACAGAAGAAATGGATAATATTGTAGCTCAATTTGCAGATGCACAAGATAAATTAGAAGCATTAAAAATGATGTTATCTCATATCGGGTCAGGAAATCAATCTACAAAAGAATTATTAAATGACTAAAGTTGCCGTTATTGGAAACAAAGAATGGCAAAATAAAAGAAAAGTACAACGAATTTTAACTGATTTAAAACAAAAATTTCAAAAAGATTTAGTATTAATAGGTGCTGGAGGGTCAGAAGGAGCAAATCATATGATTCGAAAATTTGCGTTAGAGTTTGGAATTCAATATGAAGAATATAATGCATCATATACTGGGCATAACTTGTATTCAGCTCTTCCAGAAGCATATTATGGAAAAAAATATCATTTTTCTCAACTATTGCATAGAATGAGATTATTAGCAGAAAATTGTGATTATCTGATGATATTAAATAATGAAAATAATATGAATCCTCAATTGCAAACAGCGTATAATAAAGTTAAAAAATTAAATAAACCGGTTGTTGTACTAGGTTGATATTTATATTAAATAAGTTATAAATAAGGACATAAATGGAGTTACCAAAATTAAAAAAACTAGACCCCAATAAACAAAAAAAGAAAAAAATTTTATTATTAGGAGATGATCTTCGACTTCCTTCTGGAATTGGGACAATATCTAAAGAAATAGTTCTTAATACTGTTTCTGATTATGATTGGATTCAATTAGGAGCAGCAATGAATCATCCAGATAAAGGTAAAGCGTTTGACGTTTCACAAGATGTTGCAAAAGAATCTGGAGTAGAAGATGCAAATGTTAAAATAATTGCAAATAATGGATATGGTGATAAAAATATATTATTTACTATATTACATTCAGAAAAACCTGATGCAATATTACATTTTACTGATCCTAGATATTGGGATTGGTTGTATGAGTTAGAGCATGAAATAAAAACTTCATTTAATATTCCATTATTTTATCTTTCAATTTGGGACGATTTACCATATCCAATGTGGAATTCACCATTTTACGGTAGCTGTGACTTAATTATGGGAATATCTAAACAATCAGATAATATACATAAAGAAGTGTTAGAACAGAACGGATATGGGGTATATGATTATGATTTAGAAGATAATACAGAAGATCCAGAATTAGAATGGAATGATGTAATAACTTCATATGTTCCACATGGATTAAATCATAATAGTTATAAACCACTTTCTGAGACAGATCAATTATATCAGAAATATTATAATGATATTAAAATAAAACATAATGTAGATTTTGTATTCTTTTGGAATAATAGAAATATAAGAAGAAAACAACCAGGAGATGTTGTATTGTCATTTAAAACATTTAGAAATATGTTACCAAAAGATCAACAAGACAAAGTCGCATTAGTTATGCATACGCAACCAGTTGATGCTAATGGAACTGATTTAAGATCAGTTTGGAAAAATACATCCCCAGAATGTAAAATAATTTTTTCTGAAAATAAAGTTTCAAAAGAAGAATTAAATGCTATGTATAATGTAGCAGATGTAGTAGTTAATATAGCTTCAAACGAAGGATGGGGACTTAGTAGCACAGAAGCATTATTATCAGGAACTCCTATTATTAATAATGTAACTGGTGGATTACAAGATCAGTGTAGATTTGAGACAGAAGATGGAGATTGGATATCATTTGATGGTAAATTTGCTACAAATCATAAAGGAAAGTTTAAAAAACATGGTAAATGGGTAAAACCAGTATTTCCTTCTAATAGATCATTACAAGGATCTCCAGTAACACCATATATATTTGACGATCGTGCACAATATGAAGATGTTGCAAATGCAATGATGTATTGGTGGAAAATGGATCATGATGAACGAGAAGATTGTGGTTGGGCTGGAAGAGAATTTTGTTTGACACATGGATTAACTTCAGAACAAATGGGTAAAAAAATGATAAAAATTATTAATTTCTTTTTTAAATATGGAAAACAAAAAAGACCAAAGTATATTGTAAAAAAAATAGAAACAGTAAAATATAAAGAAATGGGTATCATATGAAAACATGTATTATAGCTAGTCCAGTTGCAACTCAATCAGGATATGGACATCATGCAAGAGAAATTGTAACTAATATAATAGAACAAAAAGAAAAAGAATGGGATATTAAATTACTATCTATGCCATGGGGCAATACTCCATTATCATTTCCATTACCACAAAAAATTGTTAGTAAATTTATTCCATTGCCTATACAACAACAGCCAGATATTTGGATACAAGTATCTGTTCCAAACGAATTTCAAGCAGTAGGAAAATATAATATTGGATTTACTGCAGTTACAGAAGGAGATATATGTCCTAAAGAATGGATAGAATCTATAAATAAAATGCAATTAATTGTAGTTCCATCTGCATTTTCAAAAGAAGTATTATTAAAAACTGCAGAACAACATAAAATAACAATTAATTGTACAATTGAAATTATATCTGAATATTTTGATCAATCAGTTTATTGTAAAACTAATGAAACAACTAATATGTTAGACAATATACACGAACAATATTGTTATTTATTTGTCGGTCATTGGTTATCAGGACGATTGGGAGAAGATAGAAAAAATATAACTGGATTAATACATACTTTTCTAGAAACATTTCGAAATAAACAAAAAATGCCTGCTTTAATTTTAAAAACTAGTGGCGCTACATATTCTATTACTGATAGAATGCGATTAGAAAATCAAATTAATGAGTTACGTGATTTACATCCTAATAATAGCAAATTACCAAATATATATTTGATACACGGAGATTTATCTGATCAAGAAATGAATCTACTATATAATCATTCAAAAGTAAAAGCAATGATTACATTTACAAAAGGTGAAGGATTTGGCAGGCCGTTATTAGAATTTGGAACAACTGGAAAACCTATTATAACTCCATATTATTCTGGCCAAGTAGACTTTTTACAAAAAGATTCTATTATAGAAATTCCAGGTGGTTTAACAGAAATACATCCGAGTGCACGAAATCAATTTTTAATTGAAGGAGCAAAATGGTTTACTCCTGATTATGCATATGCAAAAAAAGTGTTAAGAGAAACATTTAAACATTATAATAAATTTGTAAATATTGGAAGAAAACAAAAACAATTTATAAATGAAAATTTTACAAAATCTGCTATAGAAAAACAATATACAAATTTATTAAGTATTATAGACTCAAATACTTCTAATATACCATCTGCAGAAGAATTAAAATTACCTAAATTAAAATTACCTAAATTAAGTAAAGTATGAAAATAGGATATTTTATAACAGCTTGTAACGAATATGAAGAGTTAAAAAAACTATTAATATTATTACGAACTAATATAGATAAAAGTGATTGTATTGGAATTTTATTAGATGAAGAAAATGTAACACCTGAAGTTGATTCTTTATGTAATCAATTTTTAGTTCCAGATAGTGAATCATTTCGTGTAATATATAGTAATTTAGATAATAACTTTGCATCATTTAAAAATTTAGGATATCATTTATTTGATGATTGTGATTGGATTTTTAACATAGATGCTGATGAATTACCTTCTTCGATATTAATACAAAATATTAAACAAATTATAGAATTAAATCCAAAAACTGAATTGATATATGTTCCAAGAATAAATACAGTTGAAGGATTAACTAATGAACATATTCAAAAGTGGCGATGGCAGGTAAATGAAGAAGGATGGGTTAATTGGCCAGACTATCAAGGAAGAATATATAAAAGATCTCCTATGATAGAATGGAAAGGTAAAGTTCATGAAAAAATTGAAGGAATGAAACAATATTCACATCTTCCTCCAAAAGAAGAATTTGCATTCCATCATCCTAAAACTATAGAACGACAAGAAAAACAAAATGAATATTATGAAACAATCTAAAACATCAATGAATATAAATTTAAATTCTTCAGTTAATATACAAGGAGAATATGTCACACAAATAATACATTTTGTTGGTGGTACTAAAAGAACGTTTCATGATATATTATCTTCTAGTATAAAACAAGGACAATTTACAAAAATGAAATGTAAAAATGGAGATATGATTATGATTAATGATGAAAATGTACTTTGTATTGAAATAATTAAACAATGAATAAATTTATTATTATAATGCCTTGTTATAATGTTGCTAAATGGGTGGCGTTAAATATTCAATTAACAAAACAACAATCATTTAGTAATTTTGAGTGTCATATTATCAACGACGGATCTACAGACAATTCTGAAGATATAATATTAGATAATATAAAAGGAGATTCTAGATTTGTATATCATAAAAATAAAACTAATACTGGTAGCTCATTATATAGTTATTATACAACATTTCATAAAATTAATCCTAATGACCAAGATATTGTTATTTGGTTAGATGGAGATGACTGGTTTTCATCTGTTTTTGCTTTACAATATTTAGATCAATATTATGATATTACTAAATGCTGGATGACATATGGTACATATCAAATATTTCCATCAGGAAATCATGGATCACATCATTGTATAGATATTCCAGCTGAAATTCATAAAAATCATGCATATAGACAATGGATGCATGTTTATTCTCATCTTAGAACACATAGAGCATTTTTATTTAAAAAATTAGAAGAGTCAGATTTAATTGATAGTAGATCCGGAAAATTTTATACAGAAGCAACTGATTGTGCTTATTTATTTTCATTAGCAGAATTATGTGGATCAGCTGATAGGATTAAATGTATTAAAGATATATTACTAGTATTAAACAGAACAAATCCTAATCAAGCTGCAGGAAATTTACAAAAACAAAAAGCTACAGAACAGCATATTAGATCATTAAATCCAAAGGAAAAAATTATCTAATGAATTTTGATATAATTGCATATATTAAACCTAATCATGATTTTGATATATTCAAACAATCTTTATCTAATATACAAAAAAGTAAATATATTAATAAAATTTATATTTCATTTGTAGAAAAATTAAACAATACGTTTACTAATGAATTAAATCAATATGAAAATATTATATGGAAGGATGCTATTGATAATTTTTGGGCAAGTGAAATATTATTACTAATTAATAAAAGTAAATCTGAATGCATATATACATGGGAAGAAGATTCATATGTATATAATATAGATCAATTTGATAAAACATTTGAAAATTTTATAAATAAAAACGTTGATCATATGCTTACATTAGATAAAAAATGGATAGAGCGTGGTAAATTTATGTTAAGTAAAAATTTAGCAATACAAGAAAATGAATTTATTTATTTTAATTGGGGAACACGTTATGCAAAATATTGTAGAGAAAATTCTACGAATACATTAGTTAACGGCGCATATCCAGTTACTGTAGGTTCTATGTTTTCTAAAAAACTATTATTGTATATGTTAAATTTTTTAATAGATTCCAATTATTGGAAAGCTATTATTAAAGGCAATTTTAATCATTTTCATCAAAATCCAGCTTTACCACATAGTTTTGAAGTATTTCCTGGATTTTGGTGGCCTGGTAAAAATAACGGATATGGAGATATTACTTATAGCACAATAGTATCAACAATACAATATGGTAAAGAATTAGGGGGAAGATTAACTAATGATTGACACAATTAATATAGTAGGATATGACACATGGTATTCAGAAAGTCCATGGAATAGATTAGGAACAAATCTTAAAAACTTTGATGTTACATATAATAATTTAAATTCTAATATTACATATTTTATAAAAGATGGTATTTTTGAAATAGAAAAAAAATATAATTGTAATATAAAAATTGCTTTACTAACTGAATGTAGAATAATGGATTCGAGAAGACATGAATATTTAGAAGAAAAAGGAAATTTATTTGATTACATTGTAACATACGACGATCAATTAATAGAACAATTTCCAGACAAAGTTATTATTACTCCATATGGTGGTACCTGGATTGATCCATCGATGCAAAAAATATATTCTAAATCAAAAATATGTTCTTATATTACATCTAAAAAAACATATACTGAGGACCAACATGATCGTATTTCTTTATTGGATTATTTTTATGAAAATAAAAATATCGATATTGAATTATTTGGTCGAGGACATAATCCAATACCAGAAGATCATGAAAATAATATAGATGGTAAAATAAATGCACTCAAAGAATTTCAATATTCAATTGTTATAGAAAATCATCAACAGAATAATTATTTTTCTGAAAAATTATTAGATTGTTTTTTAACCGGTACTATACCAATATATCATGGTTGTAAAAAAATTCAAGAATATTTTAACATTGATGGAATGATTTTGTTAGATAATATACAAAGTGCAACCAAAATCATTCCAGAATTAAATTTTGTAACGTCCAAACCAATTATTGAAGCAGTTCATGAAAATTTTAATATAGCTAAACAATATATTGATTCATTAAGCTATTCATATAATATATTAAAAAAGGAGATACTATGATACTAAAAAAATTAAAAAATTATGAAGTTAAACAGTTAGAAAAAGACGAATATGAAGATTATGTACTTTGGCAAAGCAGAGAAAGTGGAGCAGATAAATGTGCTAATCTTGTATTTAGAGATTTAGAAACTTACAAAAACAGAACAGGTATAGAATTAAAATTAGACGCAAATATAATCGATGTTGGATGTAGAGGAAATGCAAAAGTTGTAAAAACTTTTATTGATAATGGATATACTAATGTATATGGAATTGATATAGGATATGATGCTGAAGAAAATTGGAAACAACTTCCAGAAAATATACAATCTATACTTAAAAGGAAAGACGCTCAAGAAGGATTACACTTTGAAATGGAGTACGATTTTATAACATGTTCACATGTATTAGAACATTGTCCAGATCCTAAAAAAGTTATGAAAATATTTTATGACTCTTTGAAAAATGATGGATATATTCATATACAAATACCATTATCCACATATGATGAATATATGGGACATTATCCTCATTTTGCTTATTGGAAAGATAAAAATGCATTTTGTGAATTTTTAGAAGATTGTAACTTTAATGTTGAATATTGGGAATATGGTACAGAACATAATAGACAACCATATGATGATTTAATGGTAATTATTAAAAAAAATATATAATGGAAAAAATTTATTCAAATATAAATCAAGACAAACTACTTCATATGGTAGTTAGAAAATCAGATTTAAAATCTGGCAGAACAGACGTTGTTCCAGAAGATAATTTTATACAATGTGCAATATTAAATATGGAAAATGGTAAAACGTTTCAACCACATAAACATATATGGAAAGAAAGAAATCAAAATGTCATAGCACAAGAAAGTTGGATAGTAATACAAGGAAGAGTTAAATGCATCTTTTATGATGTAGATGATCAAATAATTGCAACCCCAATATTGAATGCTGGCGATGCTTCTTTTACATTAGAAGGCGGTCATACATATGAAATATTAGAAGATAATACTTTAGTGTATGAATATAAAACAGGTCCTTATGAAGGACAAAAATTAGATAAACAATTTATATAAAAATAAAAAGAATACAATAATATGAATATAGATTATAATAACTTAATTACTAGGGATAATCCAAATGTCTTAGATATTGGAGCTTATGATGGAACCCATAGTTTAAAATTTGCTAATACATACCCAAAAGGGCATATATTTTCATTCGAAGCTGATCCGGATGTATGTATTATATTTAAAGATAATATCAATCAATATGAATTACCTAATAATAATATAACATTAATAGAAAAAGCAATAAGTGATACATCCGGGAAGTTAATATTTAATCGAGCTTTAGATGATGACACAAAAAGAGCAGGATCATCAGGAACAGTTTTACGTCCAACTACTCACCTACAACTTCATCCCCATGTTAAATTTGAACAAATTGAAGTTGAATCTATAACATTAGATAGTTGGTTTAATAAACAAGACTTAGATTATATTGATTTTGCATGGACTGATGTTAATGGAGCTGAGATTTCATTATTACGTGGAGGCCAAACCACATTAAAACACACTAAATATTTACAGTTAGAATGTATTAGTTGGTCATTATGGGAAGATCAGCCAACTAAAAACGAGTTATTAAGTTTGATACCAAACTTTGAAATAATACAAGAAGAAGGCGCAGATATGTTATTAAAAAATAAAGAACTCATATGATTAAGATAAACTTAGGATGCGGCTGGAGAAATTTTGGTAATGACTGGATCCATATTGACGGAGGTGATTATGATCATCTAGATTACAAAAATATTACTAAATTAGAATTTAAAGATAATAGTGTAGATTTAATTTATGCAAGTCACGTTTTAGAATACTTTGACAGAGACGAAGCTGTTTTAGTTTTAAAAGAGTGGCATCGTGTTTTAAAAAATAATGGAACATTAAGAATAGCAGTTCCAGATTTTTATGCAATGACACAATTATATCTTTTAAATCAATACCCATTAAAAACATTTTTAGGTCCGTTATTTGGTAAAATGAAAATGGGAAAAGATACGATATATCATAAAACAACATATGATTGGAATTCTTTATGTGAAACTTTAACTAACGCCGGATTTGAAAATTTTAAAAAATATAATTGGCAAGATTATGATGTTCATATAGAAAATGATGATCACTCTCAAGCATATATTCCACACATGGATAAAGAAAATGGTAAATTAATTAGTTTAAATATTGAATGTAACAAACTTTGATAATTGTAGAAAAATTATTATAATATTAATATGAAAACTCCTAAAATATCTTTAATTACATGTACTCATTTTAGACCTGATCTATTAAGGAGAGCAATACAATCAACTCAACGTCAAACATTTCAAGATTATGAGCATTTAATAATATCAGATCATTGTCCTTTTGCAGAACATGTATATAATGATTTTAAACAAGATACACGAATTAGATTTATAAAAAATCCAGAGCCTTATATGTATAATTTAGGAGCCAGATCATTTAATACAGGTATAGAAGCTGCTAACTCAAAATATATTAGTTATCTGCTAGACGACGATATACTATATCCAAATCATTTACAAGAACATTATAATCAATTATCAAATAATGATACAAAATGGGGACATTCACACCAAGATAATATATATTTAGAAGATACTATATATGAATCAGTAAAACATATAGTTTCATATAAATTTAAAGAATTACAAGATCAATCATATGACAATCGAGACACGAATAATTCTAGAAGTAGATTAGATGTAGGAGGATTGTGTCATATAAAAGATATATCAGTCAAATGGCCGCTACAATCAGAATTAAGAGGCGGATGGGAAGATAGTATATTTATGAACCACCTAGGAGTAAATTCAAAATCTGGTGATTATACCATGGTAAAACTAAATTGGGGAGGCATACATAAAAAAGACACAAAAGGTACAGATTTAGAATATTATAAAATATTAATGAATAAACTTGCAATAGATAAAACTAGTTATAGCGGATATAAGTTAATTGATCAACCATATGTATATCCAGAATTAAAAAATACATTATATGAAGAATAAAATATTATTATTAGGCGGGTCTGGTAAATTAGGTAAAGAGTTACAATTAGAATTAAATAAACAATCAATTGATTTTATTGCACCAAGTCATAGTAAGTGTGACATTGAAAATTTTGATATGTTATTTAAAGTCTTCCAAAAAGAACGTCCTAATATTATTATACATTCTGCAGGTTGTATTGATACAGAAAAGTGTGAAACAGACAAACAATATTGTTTAGATGTAAATGTAATTGGTACATATAATGTTATTAAATGTTGTAGATTATTAAATATTAGATTAGTATTCATTTCTAGCGAGTATGTGTTTTGGGGCGGAGAATATGCATATTTTAAAAATAGTGGTATAAATCCTAAAAATAGTTACGGAATATCTAAAGGATGTGGAGAATTAATGACTCAAACATTAGATAATTATTTAATAATTAGAGCTCCATTTATTCGAGCAACTACGTTTCCATATGAAAATGCATTTGCAGATCAATATACTAGTAGACAATATGTGCATCAAATTACTGAAGATATAGTTAATACATCAATATCAAATGAAATTGGAATATGTCATATAGTTGGAGAATATCAAAGTGTTTATGAATTAGCTAAACAAACAAATGAAAATGTTAAACCAATTATTACGCCAAAAAAATTAAAAAATATTTTACCAATGAAATTAAATTTAGTATGAGTTTTAAAGTAGTAAATAAATTTGAAAAAAAGATTGCAAAGTTTTTTGGTTCTCCGTATGCAGTAGCAGTCGATTCATGCACACATGGATTAGAATTGTGTATAAGATATCAGCAAATAGGAGTAATAAATATTCCAGCTAGAACATATATATCTGTTCCATTTCTTGCAAACAAATTAAAAATTAAATTAGAATGGAGAAATGATAATTGGAGAGATTGTTATATGATTAATAATGATTTTAAACCTATATGGGACGCAGCAGTATTATGGAAAGCTGGTAGTTATAAGCCAGGATCATTGATGTGTATAAGTTTTCAATATCAAAAACATTTATCATTAGGAAGAGGAGGTATCATATTGTGTGATACGAAAGAAGATTATATTGCACTGAAAAAAATGTCATATGATGGAAGATTACCTGATATTCCATGGAGAGAACAAAATATTGAATCGTATGGATATCATTATTATATGACTCCAGAGACAGCTCAATTAGGATTAGACAAATTAGACGAAGCAATAAAAACAGCCCCAAAGAAATGGGTTGTAACAGATTGGCCAGACTTAACAAAAATGGATGTATTTCAAGAAGTTACAGAAATAGATCCATATTTACAAACAAGATAAGGAAGAAATGAAAAAAGCTTTTATAACAGGAATAGGCGGACAAGATGGTTCGTATTTAGCAGAATATCTTTTAGAATTAGGATATGATGTACATGGAATAGTACGAAGAAATTCTACCCCAGAACATCAAGATTCAAGATTAAGTCATTTAGAAGATAAAATACACACATATTATGGAGACTTGTTAGATCAAGGAGGATTAGAAAGATTATTAGATGATATACAACCAGATGAAATATATAATATTGCTGCACAAAGTCATGTTAGAATTAGTTTTGATGTGCCACAATTTACAGTACAAACAAATGCATTAGGAGTATTAAATATTTTAGAAGCATATAGAAGATCATGTCCGCAAGCTAAATTTTATCAAGCTTCTTCTTCTGAAATGTTCGGACTATCAGTAGACGAAGATAATGCACAACGTGAAACTACTCCAATGAATCCTGTATCTCCATATGGATGTTCAAAAGTATTTGGATATAATATTGTTAGAAACTATAGAAGAGCATATAAACTACATGCGGTGAATGGCATTTTATTTAATCATGAATCTCCAAGAAGAGGTTCAAATTTTGTAACTAATAAAGTTGTTAAAGCAGCAGTTAGAATTAAATTAGGATTACAAGACAAATTAGAATTAGGAAATATGGATTCTTATAGAGATTGGGGACATTCATATGATTATGTAAGAGCAATGCATATGATACTTAATCATAATACACCAGATGACTTTGTAGTAGCTACAGGAGTAACTCACTCAATACGTGAAATGTGTGAATATGTATTTGGACAATTGGATTTAGATTACAAAGATTATGTAGTGCAGAATCCAAAATTTATGAGACCAGAAGAACTTCCTTATTTAAAAGGTGACTCTACAAAAATTAGAGAAACATTAGGATGGAGGCCTAAATATACATTTGAAATGTTAATGGATGAAATGACAGAACATTGGATGAAAATTTATAAAGATGAATTAATATTACAAGCAGCACAATGAAGATAGCATTTTTTACAGAAATGCCATTTACTGGCAAAATACCTAGAACTCATGAAAACATGAGAACTGAGTTTGCTTGGATGTGTGCACTAAATGCAGATCACCATAATATTAATTCTATTCCTTCTCAACAATATGATTTAGGTATTGTTATTATTCCTAAGAAAAATCCTAATTTCCACATTGAAAGTTTAAAATCTGTATGTAAAAAGGTAGCAGTGATGCAAGAAGGACCACATTGGTACTTTCAAGATTATTCATTAGACAAACAAATTTGGTATTTTAATACATTAATGGATTCAGATATAATTTTTACACACAACTATTCTGATAAAGTATATTACGCTGGTTTAACAGGTCATAAGGATATACGTGTAATGAAATCATTAATGATCGAAGATGCTATAGGAGAAATAAAATCTGTTGAACGCAATGGAGTTATAATAGGAGGAAATTTTGTTAATTGGTATGGAGGATTTGATTCTTATATTGTAGCAAAAGAAATTTCTGAACAAGTATATGCTCCTAGTATGGGAAGAAAACAACCAGGAGAAGAATCATTAGTTACTCATTTACCATATATGAATTGGAAGCAATGGATTCATAAATTAAATGAATTTAAAATTGGTATACATTTAATGAGAACCCATGCAGCTGGAACGTTTGCATTGAATTGTGCTTATTTAGGTATTCCGTGTATAGGATATAAAGGATTAGATACTCAAGAAATATGTCATCCGTTAACAACTGTCAATATTGGTGATATAGAACATGCAAAAGAATTAGCTTATAAATTAAAAAATGTTCCAGACTTTTATAAATTATGTTCAGAAACATCTAAGAAACGTTATCAAAATAATTATAAAGAAGAAAATTTTAAAATATGAAAAAAGTAATAGTAACAGGAGGAGCTGGGTTTATTGGGTCAAATTTAGTAGATAAATTAATTAGTAAAGGAATTGAAGTAACAATTATTGATGATTTATCAACAGGTAATGTAGAAAATATACATCCAAAAGCTACGTGGATAAAGCTTTCATTACAAGACTTAGATACTAATATTGATCCAATTGGAATAGAAGGCATACAAATTAACATATTTAAAGATGTAGATGTAGTATTTCATTTAGCAGCATTGGCTCGAGTACAACCTTCAATTGAAGATCCAATTACATTTAATAAAGTTAATGTAGAAGGAACATTAAAATTACTATTTGCTGCAGCAAAAGCTGGTGTTAAAAGAGTTGTTTATAGTGCTAGTAGTTCATGTTATGGAGACACAAAAGTATTTCCTACTCCAGAAAATTCCATAACAAATCCATTATCTCCATATGGTTTACAAAAATATATCGGAGAACAATATTGTAAAATGTTTTCAGAAGTATATGGATTGGATACATGTTCATTACGTTATTTTAATGTATATGGAGAAAAAATGAACTTAGATGGAGCGTATAAATTAGTAATGGGTATATTTGCAAAACAATTATTAAATGGAGAGCCATTAACAATAACTAATGACGGAACTCAAAGAAGAGATTTTACATACGTTGGAGATGTAGTTGAAGCTAATATATTAGCAGCTAAATACCCAGATAAACTAAATGGAGAATCATTTAACATTGGCAATGGAAAAAATTATTCAGTTAACGAAGTTGCAGATATGTTAGGAGGAGAAAAAACATATGGAGAAAAAAGACTTGAACCATATGAAACATTAGCAGATAACACAAAAGCAAAGAAAGTATTAGGATGGAATCCTATAGGAGATTTGCCTACCTGGATTAAAAAATATAAAAAAGAATTAGGAATATGAATAAGATTACCTTTGTAATACCAAGTAGAAATAATTTAGAATTTTTACAACTAGCCTATAAATCAATTCGTAATTTAAAAACAACCCATGATATATTAGTATTAAATGATGCTAGTACAGATGGCACTAATGAATGGTTAGAACAACTTAACGATCCAGACGTAATTATACATCATAATTCTGGACCAGATAGAATTGGAATTGTAGGAATGTTTGATAAAGGCATAGAAATGGCTCGTACTGAAATTATATTTGCATATCATGCTGACATGATAGCTGGACCTAATTTAGATGTTAATATTTTAAAACATTTAAAACCTAAAACAGTTGTTAGTGCAACAAGAATTGAGCCACCACTTCACCCTTCTGGACCAGAAAAGATTACTCAAGATTGGGGAAATGAAGTAGAAGATATTGATTTTAATGGTATAATTAATAGTATTAATCATTTTGAACGTGAAAATAAAGAAAAGATAACTGAAGGAATATTTGCCCCATGGTGTATGTACAAAGAAGATTTTTTAGCTATCGGAGGTCATGATGAGTTGTTTGCTCCTCAATCAAAAGAAGACTCAGATTTATTTAATAGAATGCATTTAGCGGGGTATAAGTTTGTTCAACCTTGGGATGCGTTAGTATATCATTTTACGAGTAGGGGTTCTAGATTCAATAAGCATGCTGGTGGAGCTGCAGGTAAAAATTCTGAAGAATGGTTACATACTACAACAACTAATATGAAAAAATTTATCAAGAAATGGGGTACCGGAGTACTTCATGATAAATATATGAAACCTATCGTTCCTCCAGTATATAAAAAAAGTATTAATATTATTAATTCAAATCCACAATTAGAAGAAGCATTAGAATTATGGCAAAATGGAGGCACTGATATTATCATTGAAGTAGATGGAAATATGTTTAATAATGATGATTTTAATTATATTCAAAATTTAAATGCAATTGTACAAGATAGTGGAGATATAGGAGAGTTTGAGTTAGGAAATATTAAAGTTACAATTAATCAAATTAAAGATTATTCAAAAGATTTAATTTTTGCATAGTTATTGTTCTTTCAACATATTTATTTAAAAAAGGTAAATATGTTATTAAAACAAGGATCACGCGGTTCAGAAGTTAAAAAATTACAAGAGGCTCTTGGATTATCTGCAGATGGTATATTTGGATCTGGAACTAAATCAGCTGTCATTAAATTTCAAAAAGAAAATAAATTAAGTGCCGATGGTGTAGTTGGACCTTCAACTTGGGAAGCTATAGGTATTGATACTGATCAGGACGGAGCAGCAATTGAAGAAGAATATACCACAAAAGATGGATTAGTTATAGATAGAGAATATCTAGACAAAGACGAATATGTAAGAGACTATGGTAAAATAGAACCATTAGGATTCTTTTTACATCATACTGCTGGTTGGGATAATCCTTATAAAACAATTAGAGGTTGG
>Ga0209232_1000990_pt1 | contig 16159 bp, 18 predicted proteins | sample ETNvirenome_2_60_FD_184066 | JGI IMG/M metagenome (GOLD analysis project Ga0209232, IMG submission 184066) | Marine viral communities from the Pacific Ocean - ETNP_2_60 (SPAdes) (version 2) | ecosystem: Environmental > Aquatic > Marine > Oceanic | place: Pacific Ocean | collected 2013-06-22
TGCGAAAGTGCATCGTCTGAATCATTAGTAAGGGCAGATTTTGCCAAGTGATGAACGGTAAGAGTCGTAACACCTAATCTGGCACTTATATTTGCACAATAACTACCCCATAACTGGCCTACTTCATTGCTTGAGCTGATATTACCAGTTGTAAATGCTTGTAATGGGTCGAATACAACCAGTTTTAAGTTAGGAATACTCTTTAATTCCTCTACTAATTCAGTTGCTTGAGAAGTTACTCCTTCTTCTCTTAATAAAATCATTGGTTCTTTTTGTTCTGGAATAGGAAATACATACACATCGTATTCAGATTTAAACCGCAAACCCAATGGATCTAATGATGCAATCCTTCTGTGTACTTCTCCAAGATCATCTTCAGCTGCGAAAATTACAGTAGAACCTTTTTGTTTTATATGTTTACCCCACCAATCACCACCAGTAGAAATACCCAGGGCTAACTGAATCATTGATAAAGACTTACCAACGCCACCAACTGCCGCAATAATTCCTGGTTTACCAAAAGGAATAAAACTATCTACTAACCACTCTATTGGTTTTGGTTCTTCAACCAAATTTCGAATAGCATATTGTCTTATATTAAACTTAGACTCTATTAACTCTAACTTAACTTGTTCTAATCCCTTCTCTAAATACAAATCATTAAAGTCACCAATAATAGAAGGCAATCTGGAAACCGCATTAGTAATACTATTAACTACTTCATTGGCACACTTTTCGCCAATCCCAGAGGTATCGTTATCAAGTGCAATAATAAACTTTGCACCTGTTATAGAACGCAATCTCGTACACGCAGAGACACAGAAATTTGCAGAGAATACCACGGCGACAGGTATCCCTGTAGCTTCGTATATAGAGGCTCCTGTTGCGTATCCTTCACAAAATATTATCGTTTCTAAACTAGGTAATTCAAATGCTTCACAACCAATAAGAAAAACATTACCCTTAACTTCACCACCTCCAGCAAACTTTTTGCTTCCGTCTGGCATGATGTATTGAAGTGACTTTATTTCTGAAACTAATGTTCCATTATCATTATTTCTTATGATAGAATGCACACCGATTAATAGGTTTCCATTAATCGTTTTTAACCCATAATTTTTAATCTTTTTATCTGTGAGATACTTATGCTCTATAACTTCATTCGCACCAGCAAACTTTTCTTTAACGTATACGGCAACTTGCTCATGCTGTATTTTTTTTGCCTCCTCTCTCCTCTTTTGTGCCTCCTCGAGCTTGGATTGTAATATCCTTTTTTGCTCGGCAGACATCTCATTAGGATTATAAGAAGTAAACTTGTTCTCTAAATTAGTACGCCAGTTACCATAAACGCATACAAAGTTTTGATCTAACTGGTTATAGACATAATATCCTGAACGCTCTCCACCTTTATCTGGTCGATGATTCACACCAGCACTTACAGGAACTCTAACTAGGTTTCCTGTTGTATCTAAGAAATCAACTAATAAACCATGAGAACGCATCTCATTAATTAAATCAGCATTAGATTTACTTGTATTACTAAAGGCATAGTTGTCATCTATAACAACGCCTTTATCTCCATAAAATTGTGTTAAGTCAGTCATCTGCCTGTGCCTTGGAGTTATTGAGATAACTTGACACAAGCCTTCTTACAAAATCTATCCTATCTTCTTTAGTCCATTCATGCAGAACAAAGGAATTATTTTTTTTAGAAACCTCTAGGTATGTTGACTTACTATCTTTTAGTGCAACAGATAACAGCTCCTCGTTAATCTGTGCGAAATTTTTAATTTGCTCCATTTTTTTACCTTCTCCAATAAATTTAAGATGTTCATAGCAACAAGCACCTTTAATCTTGCCGTTGCGGATATGAAGTAAGGGAGAAGCCAAGCCGTGACAGTACGAACATAAACTTGGCCTCCGATACTTGAGATCATCATTATTAAAAAGGTAAGTCGTCTTCGTCATCTACATCGCTTGGGAAGATTTCTTCTTTTGGTAATACTTCTTTAGGGTCTACATTTTCTTTAGCAGTTGTAGTTCCGTAAGGTTTCCAACCATTACCAAAGTTATCTGCAATCTCTAAATAACCTTTCTCACCAACGACAAGTTCACCTTCTACTTTTTTACCCAGAAGTTCATCAGTATTTTTCATTGATGCTACTCCCATTGCATTTAGCATTTTAACTAATGACTCTCTGCCTATCTCAACAGGCTTGTCATTGTTATGTGCCATAGTAAAAGCATGACTTACTTTTATTATTTCGCCTTCAACATCAAAGTGAATCTTCAAAGCCTTCCAACCGTTTCTGCCTTCAATCATTTCTGAACCAGCATATTCAAAGTTGTATCTTCCAGGCTTTACCTTTTCTCCACCGCCAGATGTTTCTCCAGCTTCAAGTTTATCCAAACCAAATTCTGTTAAATCCATGTTGTTACCTCCGTAAAAATTTAACAATTAATATTTAATTACCCAGGGTCGTATTCCTCGTAATCATTCGCTCGACTTATTTCTTCTTCAAGTGCATCAACAACATCTGCTAAGACTCTGTTTGCACCTAACGGGAGAATAAGGTCATCATCTCCGTTTTTTTCCATGCAATCTTCAACCAATATTTTGGCTTTCGTTAAAAAGAATATTAGTTTTTCGTTTTGCGTTGCCATTACTTCGCTATGAGTTTACCAATCTCTGCCCAAGTCTTTTCAGCTCTAACAATAAAGTCATCGCCTTCTTCTACGACTGGTATCTCTTCTGGTAATCCATATCTATTCTTGGCAACCGCAGCTGGTGACTCAGTTGTCACTAACACTCTGCCAGATTGAACAGTTTTACTTGTTAGACCTTTACTACCTTGAACTTTAACAGTTCCTTTTTTGTAGTTTAGGAATAAACACATATCACTAGCCTCTAAGACTAATGCACTTGCAGCCTTATGCATTTTTAATTCATGCCTATCGTATGCTTCGGTGCTTGGATCGTGAAATGCTTTAATTTGGTTATGAGCAATCATAACAATACGCATTTTCTTTTCGTTTCTTAATGTATTAACTAAATCAAGAACCTCTCTCCAATACTTTAACGCTTCTGAATAACCACGACCATAACCAAAAGATTCTATCGATGGTTGTTTGTGTGCTTCACAAGTTTTTGCATGAATGAGTGGCTCTAACCAATCTAAACTATCAATAACCAAAGTATTGTAATCAAATTTCTCAGCTTCAACTAAATACTTTAAATAACGAATAACAGTATCGTAATCTTTTGCTAATTTAAAATGAGGTATGTCTCTTTTTTTAGTTAAGATTCCAAGACCTTCTTCTGTCTGCAAAACAATAGGGTTTTTACTTCCTACTGCTAAGGTTGTTTTACCCAACCCAGAAGGGCCGTAAATAATTACGATTGAGGGTTTAGCTTTTGCTCGCGTTTGTATATCTGCTAATGACATTAGTTAATCTCCTTAGTGACACCTTCTATCTTCACAGGCTTTTTGTAAGGCGGTAGTTCTGCTTCTAACTTCTCTAAAGTGTTAGCTACATTTTTTCTTACCGACTCCATGTGATGCACAGTTTTAGTTGCCAGTTGATAAGCTTCGTTTAACTGTTGCTCTGCTTGTAAGTCTTTACTGATTTCTTCAACCAAAGGTCTAGTTGTATCAGTTAAGTCTCTTTCAAATATCTCTCTTGGGTTTCCGTCTTTATCCGAAAAACTCAATAGAGGTTGCTCTTTCTTTTCATTTACCATTTGTATCCTCCATGGATTTATATGTTTCGCAAACTTCTTTGTGTGAACAGAATTTGCACCAAGTTCCAGCATTAAAGCTAGGCTCATCACCCATTGCTTCATCACAAGCTGGTTTTAGAATATTCAAACCCCAGTCAACTAAGTCGACTGCTTGAATATCCCAAGTTCGTATAGGCCCATCTTTATGAAAGGCTTTTTTGTTTGGTTGTATGATTGTCATTTCTATGACTGTATCTTCGTTGCCCCATCTTGATAGGCAACCTAGGGCGTAGCACATTAGCTGTTCGTTCATCACGACATCTACCGCCCATGCACCAGACTTTAAATCGCCAACAACCATTCTATTACCTTCGCCCAGGATAACTGCATCAGCAGTTCCCCAGAGATCATCGTTTATATCTGGAGCGTTTACTTTTTCTTCTACAAGTAATTTACCGTTTAGTTCTTCAGTTCTTCTATTGATGTATTCAACATAGATTTCTGCCATGTCGATATCATCTTGCGTGATATCAAAACTAAATCCGTCAACATCTACCGTTCTACCAAGGTAGTAGTCTGATAATGTAATGCCATCTAATCTGTTTTTAAGTAAGGCTTCTACCATTTCATGAGTAGAAGTACCTCTAGCTGCTGCCATGCTACCTTTACGTTCCGCAGCTGCGTTTATCTTTGCACTAGCTGGGCATCTAATAATTCTATTAATGCTACTGGGTGACAGTATTGCGTGTGACAAGTCCGTACTCCTCTCTTATTAATGCTGCAAATAGTTCCGTAGAAATATTCATAGCAATATTAAAATCTTCCATTTCAAATAAATTGTTTTTGATAGCGTAAGTGTTTGCAATCATTACACGCCAGTCTGATCTATCAGCTCTAAACCATAAGCATGGTAAAAGTCTTACCTTCTTTGCTTGCGTAGTTGTTTGTTCCCAGAAGTTTTTTAAGTCTCCTGGTGTTATGACTTTTCTTCTTTTAACTTCGATTGCAAAACCATCTAAACCAAGTAGGTCGTGACCACCGCCAAATGTTTGTGAGTAGTTTACTTCTAATTGGATACCTAAGAGTTCTTTGATTTCATCAATGACCTCTCGTTCTCCACGCCTACCTTTATTTCTAGCGTTGACCAAGTTACTCTCCGACTTGTGATGATTCTTCTAGCTTTTTGATTTCCTCAAACTTGTATCTAACTTGACCGCCTAACTTTACATACGATGGTCCTTTGCCATGTGAACGCCAGTTCTCTAAAGTTCTTGGAGACATTCCCCATCGTTCAGCAAGTTCGTTTTGATTTAAAAATATTTTTTCTTCCATGTTATTACCTATTACTTCGTGATTGTGATATTCTACTCGATGTAATTTTAATAAAGCAAGTAGCTGAACAAAAATAATAGAAATAATATTGAGATTTAAACTACAGAAAAAAATTACATAAAATTTATCAATAAAATTAAATCATTATTTGGAGGAATAAATGAGTATAGATAATGTAACCCCTGAAGAGTGGGATAGAGCCAGAATGAAAGCAACACAAAAACAAATTGGTGGAAGCCATTACAAAGATAAAGGCATACAACCATTGGAGTATGCTTACAGTAATGGATTAACGCCTAACTTAACTAATGTAGTTAAGTATGTAACCAGAGAAAAAGAAGATAGAGTGAAAGACTTACGAAAAGCAATTCATTATATCGAGCTTGAATTAGAAATGGTCTATGGTGTTGACCCAGACGGTAACCCTTTAGATTAATTAATCAACTTTACAGAACCATCATCTATTGCATTACCAACTAAGCTGGCATTTGTAGTAGATGTTTGGTCGTAGATGTGCATATATCTATCCATTGATGCAAGACTTGTATGACCAAGTAAAGTACCAACTTCTTTAGTAGACATCTTCCCAGAGTTTATAGCTGTTGAGGCATAAGAGTGTCTTAGATCATGCAGTTGTAAATCTGGACAACCGCATACTTCTCTTGTTTTATTCCAAATTTTTCTAACACTTTTTACTTTAACTATAGTGCTGTCTTCAGACTTATTAGTTAAATCATTTAGCTTATAAATAATTTTCATGGCCTGGTCGTTTAACCAAATAACTCTTTTCTTATTTGTTTTTAAACCAGTCTTATGGTCTAAAACTGGTAACTCTATTCTATTACCTCTCTCATCCTGGACTAGATGTTTCCATTTAGCCTTAGATATTTCATCACCTCTAGCACCAGTAAAGAACTGTAGTCCTATTTTAGATACTGAATATATAAGACTAGGGTCTTCTTCATATCTTCTGGCTAGTTCTATAAAGATAGCTTTCTTTTCTTCATCTGTGTAATACCTACTTCTTGCTTCCTCATAGTTCTTGCTTATCTTTTTAGTAGGGTTTTTATCCAACAGCTCCAACACATCAATAGAATAGTAGTAAGCTGCTTTTAAAAATACCAAACATTTATTAGCAACAGTTGGACTTCTTTTAGTTAGTTCTTGAAACCATTGTACTAAATCACTTTTATTAACTTTTGATGCAGCAGTATTACCAAAGAAAGGTTGTATGTTTTTTATATAGAGATTTTGTTTTGTATATGTTTCTTGATTTTTATGTTGCAGGCTTTTGATGTAGTTCTCCCACATTTTATCGACTGTATATCCATCTGCGTTTTGTTCCTTTTTCTTTTCTTCAAAAGGATCAAAACCTTGTGCAATTAAACCTAATATCTTTTGTGCTTCTTTTCTTGCAATGTTTATTAATACATTTCTTGGTGCTATTTTTTTCTCTCTTCTTTTGCCATTAATTCTGCAATGAATATAGTATCCAGTTGGATAGATTTTAAGACTACTTATTTGTTTATCTGTTGTGTATTTTGCCGCCATTGTTTGCTCCCATCCGTCATATATCCGTCATTTAAGAACGGACAGACGTGTATTTCAATTACCTATAGTGTATTAATATAACTGATTTTATGGCGGAAACAAAGGGTTATTTTGAAAAAATATAATTTTATCAATTAGTTAAAAAATTTAAAAAAAATATTTAAAAGGGAATTGCTCTACCAACTGAGCTAAGGGCCCCACCGCAGAAATCAGCCATTTTTTAGGGTATTTAGAGAAGCTAAACATATAGCTTTTCTACTCATCCGTCATATATCCGTCATGCTTAAAGATTTCATAGCATCTTTAAAACTTTGGATAGAATTGGTTGATTTCATAATTTGGTCCTTTATCGTGATTTGTGTAGTTTGACAATCACAAAAGGCTCTAAAACATATAGTCTGGTATTTAAGATTTACCATAGCGACAATATCAATTTGATCTTTTTTATAATGTCTTCCTGTTGTTGTTCTGCCTTTACGAATATCAAATCGCCAGTTCTTTTTTCTCTCTTCTATATGTGTAACTGTTTTAACTTGGCATCGATAGAGTTTACTTTTCCATTCAAAGATTACATCCGCATGGGATGTATGAGGCATTACTGTAACGGTGTCTGATTCTCTCGCAATAACTGAGCAAGCTAGATATTCTCCACTCCTACCTATCCGCTCCGTCTTGCGTGTCATGGTATGTCATGTTATTGATTTAACTGCTCCATCATTTTAATAATCTGGTCATCTATAATATTTGGATATGTTGCAGCTGTTAAATCTCTAGCAGCTTTTTGATCGTTTTGTATTATAGTCTTTATCGCATCTGTTTTTTGCAATGGTAATAAGGCTTGATAATCTGGAGACTTAATTAAAAATTCAAGTTTAGCTTTTGTTTGTAAAGGTATCATTTCCATTAATAAACTTTCATATTGTTTAGGTGTTAAATCTACACCACCAATAGTTCTTTTAGGCGTTGATGGAGTTATCTTTAAATTTACTAACTCATTAAATACAACATCATTAGTAATTGTAGACTTTGCAACAGGAGAAAAAGTCTTACCAACAGTACCTAAAAATTCTGGAGCTGCACCCTCCTGGAATCTTCTCTCCTCACCAAACACATTTCTTCTTGCTGGTAGCTCTGTAGATAAACCAGGTATACGATTATAGAAAGCATCCATAACGCTTTGTGAATCTCTAATTAATGGATCGCTATTTTTTCTTACATAGTAAGAAGCGGTTGGAACAAAGCTAGCTAAGAATCTTTGGATAGATGCTTCACCGTATCTATCTGGATTAAACATTACATTAATAAAATCACTTATACCTGTTAAGAAAGTTTTGTTAGTAATGTTTTCTGTGAACGATGCTGCTAACATTGTTGCTAATTCTTCAAGTTCTGGTTTATTACCATCTGCAAATTTTTTGTCGGTGTACTTATATATATCAGTCCAGTCTGCTGCTAAACCAAACAAGATACCTACTGGCTCAAATCTGTTATAAGCATAATAACTATCACCAACTCTAATTGAGTATGGTTGCCATCCTGTCTCTCTTAATATAGATTTTTCTCTATAGTCTGCTGGCCCTCTTCCAGTAACCAAACCATCATTTGCTAACATTGCTATACTTGCCATAGCAGTAGAACCAACTATAACTCTTGCTCTGGCTAAATCCGCCTCTGCTCCACCCTTCTTTATTGCTTCTTTATAAGATTTAGCAAAGACTCCAAGAGGTGTTCTTTGACCAGCATACTTTACAATGTTTACTGGAGTTCTAACAAAAGGAGCTATGTATCTAGTCCAAGGATGATTTTGAATTATCTTTTGAACTGACTGTCCAGTAGGACCAAGGGGGTTAGTAAATGTTTGGTATCTTGCTGTGTCTCTTGCTTTTAGTTCTATATCTGGAAAGTTCTTAGCTGGATCATCCATAATCTCATAAGCTCTTTTAATTCCTTTACCCTCAGACTTAGCTTTTCTAATTGCTTGACCCCATAGTTCTTGTCTATAACCAACAGACTTAAACAGTTGGTCTTCAGCAGTTAGGAATCTTCCAGGTAATCTAATTACTTCTCCTTTAATACCAGAGATAGAGTTTTGTCTTTGTAATTCTAATTTTGTTAATGGGTCATCTACGCTACTAGGATCAATCAAAGCATTTTTAAATGCTCTCATGCCATCTAAGAAACCATACATACTTCCATATATTCTTCCGCCAGTCTCAGTAAATGAAACTTTATCCGAGCCTTTTCTTCCAGCACCAAGCAAAGAAGCTACTGCATACTCAGGCATACGAGTTGCAGCAACAATACCATTAGAAACTACGTTTACTATGTGAGTTGATGGGGATGATAAAAGAGAGTTAATCCAAAGTTCTTGCAACTTATCTTTAAATTTTGGTTTGACTGCATCTTTAGTAAACTTTGCAATTTGTTCTGGTGTGTCAAGATTACTAATAAATGTTGCCATTTCTTCAATCCTATCTCCACCACCTTTTGCTTGTATATAATCTTTTATTGCTTTTGATCTTAAGACATCAGCAGATGCAACAGTCTCTCTAAAAGACCTTAATGTTCTACCAGCTTCAGCAGTAATACCAGCAATTTGTTCTTGTATAGCAACATGACGATTTAATGCTTCCTCAAAAGCAAACATATCTTCTGCTGTAGCATCAGTTCCTTGTGCTTTTTTTGCTAACTTAGTTAAGTTTGTAGCTGACTCTATATTTAAAACCCTGGCTGCATAAGCTGTTTCGGCATTAAAAGCTGAACCAGACTTTCTATTAATAAGGTCATTTTCTGTTAGTCCTGTTTCTTTTGCTAAAGCTGCTAACTCTTCACCATCAGAACCAAACTTAACAACACCCCTTCTTGCTTCCATAAAGCCATCATTGGTTACTGCGATTTCATCAATGACATTTTTAACTTGGTCTGGACTATCTATTTTATTTAAGTTGATGTTTCCAGCAAACTCTGGAGGGGTTCTATCTACTTCTTCTATAAACTTAGAAGATATTTTTGATTCCTCTAATGCTATATCATCTGCATACATCTCAAGAGGTACTTCATCTCTTACTGGTGGGAGTCTGTCATTTACAATATCGTCATAAGTTTGCCTGACTTCTTGGTCTGTCATACCTTTATAATTAATATTATTGTCGTCTAAAAGTTTTCTTACCTCTTTACCTTCATCAGTTTTTCTTTGCCATTCATATTTTATAGCTGCATCTTCTGGATGAGGAGTATTACTTGTAAGGTCTTCTAATACTCTGTTTGTCATAGCACCTGATTCCAAATCGGCTCTTGTATAAAAACCGTCTTCCATCATTCTTGTTGCTACTTCATCTAAATCATCTAAGGTTACACCTTCTTGATTTTCACCAGCTCTAAACTTTCTTATTGTTTTTCCGTCATAGTCTTCAAAGATAGCTTTTAATTCACCAGACTTTTCTCCGTCTTTAATCTTACCAATATAATCTCTAGCAGTTCTTACTTTAGGCTCTTTAGTAACTTTTAATATTTCTGGAATCTTAGTACCACGCTTCGGTGTTTCTACTTTGGGAGTAACAACCTCTGGAGCAACTGGAGTTTCTTCAACTGGAACACCGCCAAATTTACTTTTAGGACCAACAAAAGTTTCTTTTAACTCTTCTGGTTTTGGTGGACCTGATACTTCTGGTTGATCTTGTGCAATTTTATTTGCTCTCATCCTACCAAAAGCTCTTAATGCAGCATCAACTGGTACACCGATTGCACTTCCCTCTAATGCCATTTTAAACCTAGCTGTAGCCTCATTATCGCTTGGATCAGCTTGTAAAAATTCTGTTACTGGATTTTGTAAAGATGGAACTGATTGAACCAAATTAGATATTCTTTCTTCGTAAGGACTAAAAGCAAATTGTTCTGCTACTGCTCCAACACCTGCTCCTTTTGCAATCTTTTGTCCTGTAGTAACTGCTTTTATAGGTGCGGCCACTTTACTTACTACCGATATTGGTGCAAGAAATCCTGTCATGTCTCTAACAAAAGAACCACCAAAATAATCTGGTTCTTCAACTTTTGGAATAGATTTTGCGGCTATATTGAGAGGGTTTTCTTGTTGTAATACTGTACCCAAGATATTAGAAAAACTTGAATCTCCAGATGCCTGTGCCTGTGCGTATGCTTTAGTTAATTCACCAGGAGAAAACTTCTCTTTAAATGCCATTACATCTAAAGTACCAGCTACAACATCTCTTAAAGCACCACCTATAGTTCTGTATAAATTTGTGCCAAAACCAGCTTTATCTTCTTGCTCTACTATAGGTGTTATTTGATTTACAGGAACGCCACCAAACTTGCTAGATGACAAGTCTTCGTTTTTTTCTAATGGCTCATTTACTGGCACTCCACCAAACTTGCTTGCCATTATGGTTTCCTATAAGTTTTTCCATCTTCAATAAATAATGATCCTGAAGGTAAGGCATCAAATTCTTCTTGTGTAGTAACCGTGACTGGACCAGTTTGGGTAGTGTTTTGATTGTCAAAGTTATTAACTTGCATTTCATTTAGTCTATTTCTAATCAGTATCTTCATTGGGTCGGTATCAGATATAGTATCTAAAATTCTTTGGTCTGTGTCTGTAAGTTTATAACCAGGATTGTTTTTTATCTTTTCTAAAATCTCTACAACAAAATCACTTTTTGTTAATTTATTGCTACTTGGTTTTATGCCAAACAGTTGATTCATTTGAATCATTTCTGCATACTCAGGATTTGCTTTTAAAAATGCATCTTGTTGTTGTTTTAACAATTCCTGTTGTGCTTTCTTTTCTGCTTTTGCTTTAGCTTCTTCTTGCTCTAATTGTCTTTGTTTCATTCTATTAGAATACAAAGCAACACCTTGAGCATTGCCAGACTTTTGAGCATTAACCATATTAAATGTGTCTGCTAGATTTTGTAGCTTCATCATTTGTTCAGCTTTTTTCCTTTTCTTTTCTTCTTCTTCTTTTGCGAAAGAAGGGAGATTCATAGAGTTTATTTGTTGATTGGTGTTATTTATATCTGCAAACAAACTATTAGTTCCAAAAGGATCGAAATTGTTGTTATTAAAAATTGACATCATTTAACCCCCTTGATTGAACAATCCAGATATGCCTGTATAAAGATCTAATGCAGACCCAATTTTGCCAGCTGTACCTTGTTCAGTAGTAGTTGTTCTTCCTGGGTCCATTCCAAAGACGGAACTTGATAGTAACCCAAGTTGCTGTGGACCATAATTTAATGCTCTCATAAACTCGTTGTAATTAGCATCCATTCCAGCTTGTTGTAATCCTTGCTGTTGTCTGCCTATGCCAGATAATAAACCAAGACTTCTGTATTGGTCGCTTAACTGATCGTTTAATAAGCCAGCCTGGAATTGTCTGTTTCTCATTTCTAATTCTGGTTGCATAAATGCAGCTCTATTAGCAGCATCAAACATTCCCATGTTCATTTGATTATCAAACTGTCCTTGTTGTAAACCAAATCTATTTAAAGCATCTTGGTTAGCAGCAAATCTTGATGCATCTAATTGTGCTTGTTGAGAACCTGCTCTGTTATAAGCATCTGCTCCAGCCATTCCTGCTTGTTGTCTAAATTGTGCATTTTGCATTGCAGCTCTATTGAACGCATCCATATCAGCCATACCAGCTTGTTGTTGGAATTGACCTTGTTGTAATGCCCTTCTATTTGCTGCATCCATACCAGCTAATCCAGCTTGTTGATCTAGTCTTGCTTGATTAAGTGATACATCACCAAGTAAACCTTGTCTTGCTAATCCAGCTTGTTGACCAAAGGTTGCGTTTTGCATAGCAATAGCTCTGTCTGCATCAGACATAAATCTATCTGCATCAAACTGTCTGCTAATATCTTGTCCAGCTAATGATGTTGCTGTATCAAAACCTCTTGCTCTTAAATCACCAGCTGTTCTAGCTGCTTGTTCTGCAAAGTTTCTGTTTGTTTCTGATTCTAATAAGGCTGAACGTGAACCACCAAAAGCACCTCTTCCGATTGCTGCATCTTGGTCACTTTGTATTTGTAATTGTCTTGCTCTGTTTAAATCATCTAATGTGTTATCAATAACTTGTGATTGAAAAGGATTTTGATAAGCACCTAAATCTGTATCTAATAAAGATTGTGGTCTTACATCTCTTACATCACCACGATTAATTGAAGCACCACTATATAAGTCTACTGGAGAAATATTGGCTGCTCCAAATCTTTCTACAGGGTCTATATTAGCTCCGCCAAAACTTGCTAATTCACTTACATTAGCCCCACCAAATCTTTCTACAGGTCTAACTGTTGCTGCTTGTTGCAATGCAGCTGGACCTAGTTGAGTTGGTGAAAATGGATTAGTTTGTGATTGTGGTTGATTTAATAAACCTGGTTTAATAGGTCTTTGTAGTGGTGGTCTAGGTCTTTGTATTGGGTCAGGTCTAGGAACAGTTACTCCTGGTTTTTCATTTATTAAAATAGGATCTTTTAATGTATTGGGTCCTTTATTTGTTATTCGAGCAGGCATAACAGGTCCACCGCCTCCAACGCCACCGATTGATGGGGGTTGAATTGGTCTTTTACCACCGCCAGTAATAGGCATAGGCTGGAAGACTGGAGAAGGTTGTTGTGGTTGATTATAACCAAATGGTAAATTGACACTTGGTGCAGACATATTAGCTAGATTGTTTAATTGGTTTCTAGGATTAAAACCCATAGATTGATTAAACATATTTCTTGTTGCATCAAATCCCATTAATTGATCTGGGTTAAATCCAGCGACTCTTCCACCTGTATATGGAACAAAAGGTTGTTGAGCTATACCTTGAGCTTTATTATATAAATCATCGTATCTAGCTTGTGTCGCTGGATCAGTATTTGTTACAGTTGTATCACCGCCACCTCTAGTAGCACTATAAATTGATGTTCCTGCTGCGATGTATGGTAATGCTGCTGCCATAATAATTCCTCTATAATTCCTTTACTAATAAGTTCATTTCTTCAAACCCATGTGGTTTTAATTTTCTTATCCAACCTTTACGACCACCGCCAATAATTTTCTTGCAGTCACATTGTTTGGCAAATTCTTCCAAGCTGGGTAACATCTCTATTACTTCTTTGTAGTTTCCAGCTACCAGATTAATACTTAAAACTCTGTATCTTGGGTATTCTGCAAATTCAGTCACTATTACTGAATCTGTATTGGGCCAAATAAACATCTCTCCAGCCCTTATTTTTTCTTTAATATCAGTTAAATTATACATATCTTGGTGCTTTAATGCACGTTTAATATGATGCTCTAATCTGTCAAACTCTACTTCCCAGTCTTCTTTAGACTGTTGTGGAGGTGGAGAGTGTTCCGTCATCTGCGACACTAACTTTATATTTTGTTCCATTTGGACTTACCAATACTAACTCGGTGGCATCACCACCATTTATTTGTATTCTTTCACCTTTGTTGAAAGTCATACCTGTTTGATATTCTATCTCTGATATTAAATAATTAAGATAGTTCTTATCGTAATCTTCACCTGGTCGTGTTAGCGTTCTTCTTGCCACTATCTACGACCTCTATTTCTTACATCTAATCGTATATTACCAACCTGAAACATCTGATCGGTATCGCCAGTTACTTTCATACGAACTTGTCTGGCTGTAAATCTTGCATCGGTGTAACCATCACTATTAAAAGTAAAGTTACCAAAATCTGTTTCTGCTCCTAGGGGTGTAAATCTTCCTGTAAAACTTATAACAACACCTGGTAGTGTGTTTGCTTCTTCATCAGGTAGTATCTGGTTACATTGCACATAGTTATCACCGTTACCTATTTCAATAGGTCCTGATTGTGCGTAAGGAACGGCTGTGCCTAAATTCTCAGAATTACTTAAGGTTGTGCTATCGTGCTGATAAACATTACCAAGTGAATCACACGCAATTGGATAATCGAAAACACCTTGGTCTATCCAACATCCTCTATCCATTTCACCAATGGACCAAACATTATCAACATAGTTCCAAATGACATATTTGTTTGGTGTTTTCTGTGCATCTCCTTCTGGATAAAACCACCATATTTCATTAAAGTTAGAGTTATGGCCACCACAAGCAATACGTCTGTAAGCGTATTTAATATTATCAAATACATGGTCATGCACATCACACTTAATTTCTTTAACTGATCCATCAAAAACAAAGAAAGAGTTTTCACCCATCCATGCTAAGAAGTTACCAGAAGTTACAACTGTTCTAGGTGATGCAGTTTTACAGTTAGTACCAGCATCTTGAATACCATATATAAAAGGAGAACCAGTATAGTAAAGTCTTGCGATACCAGTATCGGTAAAGATGATGACATCTGTTTGCCATTTAACCGCACTTAATATTCTACCGCCTGTAGGTATTTGTAAATCACCAGCGGTGTTTGTTGATGCAGCTGTCCAGGTTGTGCTTGCTTCTCTTGATGACCATTGTACTTTTCTGGGGTCGCCACCAGCTCCTAAAGCTATTACATGACGTTCATTGGTGACTAATACACCAGAACACCCTGTTGGAGAATTTGTTAGCTGTGAGCCTATGGTTGCTGGTGCAGTTGGTGACCATTTATAAATCTTGCCATCACTTGCACAACAGAAAAGTAAGTCTTCACCAAAGTTATCAAAAGACCAGGATTTAGAATCAAAGAATAATCCAGACTGTGATCTGGCATCACCGTAGTCTTCGACATCATAGTTATATGCACCGTACCCAAGCGGGTCTGTTGATTCATCAGAAACAAAACCTGAAGGAGTTATGTCATACCAAGTTCCGTCATGGTTGACATAAATCTTTTGCCTTGTTCCAACCACTAAAACTTTTTTACCAGCATTGGTAATGTACGCAAACATTCCTGTTGGCGTACCAGTTAGAGCAGAGTTTCTTATTTTTTCCCAACCACCAATAGGTCGGAGAAAACCATTTTGAAAACGCACTAAATTACTATCAGTCCAACGCCCTTTGTTAGCGTAGTCTGTTCCATTGGTGACTACTCCAGCGGGAGGGGTGACTGGTAGCAAAGGCATTATTAATCTGCTATTGTTTTTGTTTCGCTTGTTGGATTGATTTGGCCGTCAATGTTGTTATCTAGGTTATCTTTTAAGCTAGTAACTTGATCTTCGCCCATACCATCTGTAACCCAACCAGTAACTACGTCATTAGTAAGATCAGCAAACGGTATAAAGTTTTCTATATCATCTGCATTAACGCTGTGAGTACCATAAACTGAAGCTGAATAGTTGTTACCTTCAGCATCTTGTTGATCGCTTTCTGCGTTTAATCGCCAATGTACGTTGTAAACAACGTCTGAATGACTGTCATGGTTTGGGTAAACATCAACTGTTTTACAATCCCAAGTATATGTATTTGCCATTATTTATTCTCCTTTTATTATTAGCTTTCTAGGGCTTCTATTCTAGTTGTTAAATCTGCTAATGTACTTTGTATATCAGCTATTATAGTTTTATGAGTATGGTCATCCATATTAGAATTTTCAGTATAAATAAGTTTTTCACCT
>Ga0209232_1000991_pt1 | contig 16158 bp, 13 predicted proteins | sample ETNvirenome_2_60_FD_184066 | JGI IMG/M metagenome (GOLD analysis project Ga0209232, IMG submission 184066) | Marine viral communities from the Pacific Ocean - ETNP_2_60 (SPAdes) (version 2) | ecosystem: Environmental > Aquatic > Marine > Oceanic | place: Pacific Ocean | collected 2013-06-22
ATCGCGAACCCGCCGAGATGACATTGCTCGCCGAGGCGCTGGGCGAAGTCGCCGAGCGCAAGGTCGAGATCAGCGTGCCGCAGCGCGGCAACCGCCGCCGCCTGCTCGAACAGGCGGTGCGCAATGCGGGCGAAGAGCTCGACCGACGGCTCGCCGAGAGCAGCTCGCAAGCCAAGCTGGGGCGCGAGCTCGCCGAACTATTCGATCTGGAGAACCCGCCGCAGCGGATCGAGATTTACGACAACAGCCATATCCAGGGTACCAATGCGCTCGGCGCGATGGTCGTCGCGGGGCCGGAGGGCTGGATCAAGGGCGCGTACCGAAAGTTCAATATCAAGCGCGCCGAAACTATGCCCGGCGACGATTTCGCGATGATGCGCGAGGTGTTCCAGCGCCGCTTTGCGCGCGCGCTGGAAGAAGACCCCGAGCGCACCAAGGGCGAATGGCCCGACCTCGTGCTGATCGACGGCGGCAAGGGGCAGGTGTCGGCGGTCGCCAGCGTGTTCGCCGAGCTGGGGATCGACGATCTGCCCTTCGTCGGGGTCGCCAAGGGGCCCTATCGCAATGCCGGGCGCGAGACTTTTTATTGGCCCGACGGGCGCGAATTCACGCTGCCGCCGAACAATGCCGCACTCTTCTATATCCAGCGGCTGCGCGACGAGGCGCACCGCTTTGCGATCGGCGCGCATCGCGCGAAACGATCAAAGGCGCTGGGGTCTTCGCCACTTGACGAAGTGCCGGGCATCGGTCCGTCGCGTAAAAAGGCGCTGCTGATGCATTTTGGCACCGCGCGCGCGGTGCGGGGTGCGAGTTTGGAGGATCTGCAGAAGGCGCCGGGGGTAAGCGCGGCGGTGGCGCAGGCGGTGCATGATTTCTATCATGCCGGGCGGTGAGCAAAATTCCTCCCCGGAACGGGGAGGGGGACCGCGAAGCGGTGGAGGGGGTTAGCGTCATGAAGCGGCGTTGCCCGATAACGCCACCCCCCTCCGTCAGCCCTTCGCGCTGCCACCTCCCCGCGAGCGGGGAGGACTTGGTTGGTTGAGGAAGGAAAACATATGGATTTCGCCGCAATGATGCCCTTGGCCGCCACGCTCGGCGTGACCATCCATGAAGGCAGCAAAGACCGCGTGGCCGGCAAGCTCCCCGTGCGCTCCGACATCTGCACCGCGGGCGGGATCGTCCATGGCGGCGCGATCATGGCCTTTGCCGATTGTCTGGGCGCGGTCGGCGCGTTTCTGACGCTGCCCGAGGGCGCGAGCGGGACGACGACGATCGAGAGCAAGACCAATTTCCTCGGCGCCGGGCCGGTCGGATCGGTGCTGGTCGGCGAAGCGACCCCGGTCAAGATCGGCAAGCGTGTGTCGGTGTGGCAGACACGCATCGCGACCGAGGACGGCGCCGATGTCGCGCTGGTGACGCAGACGCAGCTGGTGCTTTGGCCAGCCTGACCGCCCCGGCGATCGTCTGTGCGGTGCGTGCGCATGGCGAGCATGGGGCGATCCTGCGCGCGCTGACCGAGGAGGCGGGGCTGGTCGCGGGTTATGTGCGCGGCGGGCGATCGACGCGGCTGCGCCCGATCTTGATCGCGGGAAATCTGATCGCGCTCGAACTGCGGGCGCGCACCGAGGAGCAATTGGCGAGCGCCATCGCCGAGCTGCTCGCGAGCCGCGCGCCGCTGCTCGCCGAACCGCTGGCGGCGGCGGCGATCGACTGGGTGACCAGCGTCACCGCGACGATCCTGCCCGAAAGCCAGCCCTATCCGGCGCTCTATTCGGCGCTGTCGGGGTTGCTCGATGCCATCGGCGTCGCGTCGTCGGCGCGGCAATGGGCGGGTGCGCTGGCCCGGTACGAGCAATTGCTGCTTGCCGAACTGGGGTTCGGAATGAACCTCGACGAATGCGTCGTGACAGGCTCGACCCAAGACCTGGGGTTTGTCAGCCCGAAATCGGGGGGGGCAGTGAGCGCGGCCGCCGCGGCAGGCTATGAAGCGCGGCTGATGCGCCTGCCGCCGTTCCTGCATGGTGCGGATGCGAACCCGTCCTTGCCCGATGTGATCGACGGACTGGTGATCACCGGCCACTTCCTCGATCGCGACCTGCTCGACGGGCGCAACCGCGACTTGCTGTCCGTAAGGGAAAGATTGATCGATCGGCTGGGCAGGGCGGTTGCGTGACGCGCCGCCGCTGTCTAAGCGGCGGGCGAGACACGAAAGGGCGATGCGTTGAACATCCTGTTGCTGGCCGGGGACGGAATCGGTCCGGAGATCATGGTCGAGGCCGAGAAGGTGCTGGCCGCGCTCGCGCTGCCGGTGACGCTCGACCGCGCGCTGGTTGGCGGCGCGGCCTATGCGGCGACCGGCCATCCGCTGCCGCCCGAAACTTTGGCGAAGGCGAAGGCGGCCGATGCGATCCTGTTCGGCGCCGTCGGCGATCCGCGCTTTGACAATGTCGAACGTCATTTGCGACCCGAGCAGGCGATATTGGGGCTGCGCGCCGAACTCGGCCTGTTCGCCAATCTTCGCCCCGCGAAGATGTTCGCCGGGCTGGAAGACAGCTCGGCGCTACGCCCCGAAGTCGCATCGGCAATCGACCTGTTGATCGTCCGCGAGCTCAACGGCGACGTCTATTTCGGCGAAAAGGGCACCCGCACCACCGCTGATGGCCAGCGCGAAGGCTATGACATCATGGCGTATAGCGAAAGCGAAGTGCGGCGTATCGCCCATGTCGCGTTCCGCGCCGCACAGGGGCGGCGCGGGCGGCTGTGTTCGGTCGATAAGGCCAATGTGCTGGAAACGTCGCAGCTGTGGCGCGACGTGGTGATCGAGGTGGCGAAGGATTATCCCGACGTCGCGCTCAGCCATATGTATGTCGATAACGCCGCGATGCAGCTGGTCCGCAACCCCGGCCAGTTCGACGTCGTCGTCACCGGCAATCTGTTCGGCGACATATTGTCCGATCAGGCGTCGATGTGCGTTGGGTCGATCGGCCTGCTCGCCTCGGCGTCGCTGAGCGAAGGCAAGCGGGGACTGTACGAGCCGATCCATGGCAGCGCGCCCGATATTGCCGGGCAGGGCATCGCCAACCCGCTGGCGATGATCCTGTCGCTCGCGATGTTGCTGCGCCATTCGGGCGGCGACGAAGCGAGCGCGGCGCGGATCGAGGCGGCGGTGGCCAGGGTGCTGGCCGATGGTTGTCGCGGCGCCGATCTGGGCGGGACTATGGGAACGGCGGCGCTGGGCGATGCGGTTGTTTCGGCTTTGAACGCCTGATGATTATTGATGATAAGCACGCACCATTCACCGTAGGCCTGAGCCTGTCGAAGGGCGCCCCTCGGCCGAGAAGCGCCCTTCGACAGGCTCAGGCCTACGGAATCATTTGCAACCGACGGTCTTCAACTACACGGACAGCGATATGAAAAAGACAACCGGCTTCGATCGCAACACCACCCGCCACTGGCACCCCGCGACGCAGGCGGTGCGCGGCGGCACCTGGCGCAGCGAGCATGGCGAGACGTCGGAGGCGCTGTTCCTCACCTCGGGCTACACTTACGACGATGCCGAAACGGTCGCGGCGCGCTTCGCCGGCGAGGCGCAGGGCATGACCTATTCGCGGCTGCAGAACCCGACCGTGGCGATGCTGGAGGAACGCATCGCGCTGATGGAAGGTGCCGAGGCGTGCCGGACGCAGGCGACCGGCATGGCGGCGATGACCACCGCTTTGCTGTGCCAGCTGTCGGCGGGCGACCATATCGTCGCGGCCAAGGCAGCGTTCGGCTCGTGCCGCTGGCTGGTTGACCATTTGTGCCCGCGTTTCGGGATCGAAACGACGGTGATCGATGGGCGCGACAATGATGCGTGGGAACGCGCGATCCAGCCGAACACGAAACTGTTCTTCTTTGAAACCCCCGCCAATCCGACGATGGACATCGTCGACATGAAGCATGTCTGCGGCGTCGCCCGGGCGCATGGCATCACGTCGGTCGTCGACAATGCGTTCGCGACCGCGGTGCTGCAGCGGCCGATGGATTATGGCGCCGATGTCGTTGCGTATTCGGCGACCAAGCTGATGGAAGGGCAGGGGCGCGTCCTCGCCGGTGCGGTCTGCGGGACCGAGAAATTCATCAACGACGTGCTGTTGCCGTTTCAGCGCAACACCGGCCCGAACCTGTCGCCGTTCAACGCTTGGGTGGTGCTGAAAGGCCTCGAAACGCTCGATCTGCGGGCGCGGCGGCAGTCGGAAAACGCGCTGGCGGTCGGCAAGTTCGTCGAAAAGCGCGTGCCAAAGATGCTGCACCCCGGCCTCGCCAGCCACCCGCAGCACAATCTGGCGATGAGCCAGATGGAGGCCTGCGGGCCGATCTTTTCGTTCATCCTCGAAGACCGCAAACAGGCGATGGCGCTGCTCAACGCGCTCGAACTGGTCGATATTTCAAACAATATCGGCGATTCGCGCAGCCTGTGCTGCCACCCCGCATCGACGACGCACTATAGCGTCAGCGCCGACGCCCGCGCCGACATGGGGGTGGTCGAGGGCATGTTGCGGATCAACATCGGGCTGGAAGATCCGCGCGACCTGATCGCGGACCTGGACCAGGCATTGACCAGGGTCGGGCTTTGAGCGACCTTGGCCGCGTGATGATCGACTCCTTCTTCCCCTTTGCGGCGACCACCGGACCCGTCACCGTGCGCGTGTCGGTCAGCTATCTGCCCGAACAGTCGCACCCGGCGCTCGGGCGCTGGTTTTGGGCCTATCATGTCCGGATCGAGAATCACGGGGACGTCGCGGTCCAGTTGATCAGCCGTCACTGGCGGATCAGCGATGGGCGCGGCCAGATCAGCGAAGTCGAGGGTGAGGGCGTCGTCGGCGAACAGCCGCTGATCGCACCCGGCGGCGCTTACGATTATGTCTCGGGATGCCCGCTCCCGACCCCCGAAGGATCGATGGTCGGCAGTTACACGATCGAAGTCGGCGATGGGTCGCAGATGCTGATCGCGATCCCGCATTTCCCGCTCGTGTCACCTGCGACCGCGGCATGAAGCGCACCCATCTGCCGCTGAACGCCTTGCGCGTGTTCGACGCCGCGGCCCGGCACCTCAGCTTCACGCGTGCTGCTGACGAATTGGCAGTGACCCCGGCGGCGGTCGGGCAACAGATCCGCGCGCTCGAAGACATGCTGGGCGTGGTGTTGTTCCGCCGGACGCCGAAGGGGCTGGAGCTGACGGGCGAGGCCGATGCGGGACTGGACGCGCTGCGGCAGGGGTTCCTTCAGTTCGAAGAATCGGTGCGCGCGATGCAGGCGGGGCAATCGTCGCAGTCGCTGACGATCGCCGCGCCGCGCGACCTGACCGCCAAATGGCTCGCCCCGCGGCTGGCGCGCTACAGCCAGCAGGCGCCCGACGTGAGATTCACGTTGGTGTCGGCCGACAGCGGCATCGACTTTACCGAAGCCAATCTGGATCTCGCGATTTTCTGGTCCGACGGTGTCGGTGACCATGAAGGCGTGGCGCTATCTGAGCCGCTGATGGTGACCGTCGCCGGTCCGGGCAGCGCCAGCGATACGCGGATTGCCTGGCCGGGCTGCCCGGTCGCCGACGGCGAACCCGCGCTGCGGCTGGGCGATGCAGGCCTCGCGATCGACGCTGCGGCCAACGGGCTGGGCCATGCCAATGTCCCGGCGATGCTGGCCGAGGCCGACATTGCGGCGGGGCGGGTGCGGCAGATCGGCGAATTTGTTGCGGTGAAGCGCGGTTACTGGCTGGTCGCCCCAACCCCGCAATGGCGGCAGGCAAAGGTCAAGGCGCTGGTCGCCGCGTTGACGGCGTAAACATCGCGGCGCAGGCGGCTATTTCGCCGCCAGCGCCAGCAATCGCGTGACCAGCCCGACGAACGTTTCGGTCGCGACCGGCGCCGTGGGATTGTTCCAGCTCGCGGTGACGGCGAACCATTTGCCGTCGGACTTGCGCTGGCCGAGCAGGCTCATCGAAATCACCCCCAGTTCGGACCCGCCCTTATAGCCGAGCCATGACCAGTGCTGCGTGGCGCCGGGACTGACCCCGGGGTTGATCGCCATTGCTGAGAGCACAGGGTCCGATTTCCAGTTGCGCAGGTCGATCATCGCCCGCGCCACGTCGTTGGGGCTGGCAAACCATTCCAGACTGTCGATAAAGCGCGGCCCGCCGGCAAAACTGACACCATCAACATTGCTCAGGATCAGCCGCTCGCGGTTGGCGTCGAGCAGCTGGCGCTGGGCCACGTCGTCGCCCGCGATAAACGCTGCGCGCTCGGCGGCGAAATTATTACCCTTCAGTGCGAACGCCTCGACCGTCGTCAGGAAGGGGGTGTTGCGCGACGGATCGCTATGCCCCGCCGCGCGCATCCGCGCCTCGATCGCCTCGCGGCCAAGCAGATGGATCAGTGTGTCGGTCGCGCTGTTGTCGCTGACCGAAATCATCCAGTTGGCCAGGCTTTGCAGCGTTACCGGGGTGTTCTTCGGCCAGTTCGCGGTGCCCATCGACGAAAAACTGCGGTGCGACAGCGGCACGACGTCCGACCAGCGGCGCTTCTTTGCCGCGACCTGCGCCGCCAGTTCGTCGAGGACGTAAAGTTTGAATGTCGAACCGACTGCAAACTGCCGGTCGACGTTTGCTGCGGCGAGGGGACGGACTGTGTTTCCGTCCAGTTCGGCGACGAGGAAACCGCTCGATCCTGGCAGCGTAGCGATTTCAGCAGCGACCTTGTCGAAACTGTCATCGGCCATCTCGAAGCCGGTCAGGCGCAGGCCGATCACGCGGGCGTCGGCATCGGCACCGACGTCAAGCAGCACCGCCGCAACGCCCTTTTCAAAGCGCAGCGACAGCGACCCCGAGCGGTCATTAGTCGAAACCGCCTTTTCGACCGCAATCGGCTTGCCATATCGCATGATCAGGCTGGCGGTCATCGCCCTGAACTGCGTTTCGGGCAGCGCGGCTTGGAATGTGGGGGCGAAATAGTCGGCAAAGGCGATCTTGCCGTCCAGCATGGCAACCAGCTCCGCCGCGCGCTGCTCGAACGCCGTCGTCGTCGGGGCCGCCGTTTCGGGCGACTGCGACGCGGCGGCGGCCGTCGGCAGCGACGGGACGATGAAAAGCGCGGCTAGGGCGGTTTTACGGATCATCGAAACCCTTTCGATCAGGTGACCCCGCGCGCGCTAAGCGTCGATCGCCGCCTCGTCGAGCGTCGCGGCGTTGGCCTGGATGAACTGGAACCGGTGTTCGGGATGCTTGCCCATCAGCCGGTCGACCAGATCCTTGACCAGATGTCGCTCCTCATACTCTTGGGGCAGGGTAACGCGTAACATCGAGCGCGTCGCGGGGTCCATTGTCGTTTCTTTCAACTGGTTCGGATTCATTTCTCCCAACCCTTTGAAGCGTCCGACATCGACCTTCTTGCCCTTGAACTGCTTCGCTTCGATCTCGGCGCGATGCGCATCGTCGCGAGCATAGACCGAGGTGTTGCCCGAGGTGATGCGATAGAGCGGCGGTTGGGCCAGATAGACATGCCCTTTTCGGACAATGTCGGGCATTTCCTGAAAAAAGAAGGTCATCAGCAAAGTCGCGATATGCGCGCCGTCGACGTCGGCATCGGTCATAATCACGATTTTTTCGTAGCGCAGCCGGTCGGCATCGCAATCCTTGCGCATCCCGCAGCCCAGGGCGAGCGCGAGGTCGGCGATTTCCTGATTGGCGCGGATCTTGTCGTTGCTGGCGCTGGCGACGTTCAATATCTTGCCGCGGATCGGCAGGATCGCCTGCGTCTTGCGGTTACGCGCCTGTTTGGCGCTGCCGCCGGCGCTGTCGCCTTCGACGATAAACAATTCCGTGCCTTCGGGGCCATCATTCGCACAATCTGTGAGCTTGCCGGGCAGGCGCAGCTTGCGGCCGCTGGTCGCGGTCTTGCGCTTCACCTCACGTTCGGCCTTGCGCTTCAGCCGCTCGTCCATGCGGTCGAGGATCAGGCCGAGCAAAGCGCGGCCGCGGTCCATATTGTCCGACAGGAAATGGTCGAAATGGTCGCGCACCGCATTTTCGACGAGGCGGGTGGCTTCGGGGCTCGACAGACGATCCTTGGTCTGGCTCTGAAACTGCGGGTCGCGGATAAACACCGACAGCATCATCTCGCCGCCGTTGAACACGTCCTCGGCGGTGATCTGTGCGGCTTTTTTTTGCCCGATCAACTCGCCGAAACCGCGCAAACCCTTGGTCAGCGCCGAACGCAGCCCGGCCTCGTGGGTGCCGCCGGCGGGGGTCGGGATGGTGTTGCAATACCAGCTATAACTGCCATCGGACCACAAGGGCCAGGCGATCGCCCATTCGGCGCGGCCCTGATCGCCCGGGAAATCCTGGCGGCCGATAAACGGTTCGGCCGTGGCACAGTCGCGGGTGCCGATCTGTTCCTTCAGATGGTCGGCAAGGCCGCCGGGAAACTGGAAGCTCGCCTCGGCTGGCGTGTCGTCGCCGATCAGTTCGGGGGCGCATTTCCAGCGGATTTCGACACCCGCGAACAAATAGGCCTTTGACCGCGCCATGCGATAGAGGCGCTGCGGCTTGAAGCGGCCATGATCGCCAAAGATTTCGGGATCGGGGACGAACGATACGCTGGTGCCGCGGCGGTTGGGAGTGGGGCCAAGTTCTTCGAGCCCGCCAACGGGGGTGCCGCGCGCGAAACGCTGGCGATAAAGCAATTTGCTGCGCGCCACCTCGATCTCGGTGTCGATCGACAGCGCGTTGACGACACTGACCCCGACGCCGTGCAGACCGCCCGACGTTGCATAGGCCTTGCCCTCGAACTTGCCGCCCGAATGGAGGGTGGTCATGATGACCTCGAGCGCCGATTTGCCGGGAAATTTGGGATGCGGGTCGATTGGGATGCCGCGGCCATTGTCGGTGACGGTCAGCCGGTTGCCGACGTCGAGCGTCACTTCGATGCGGTTGGCATGGCCCGCCACCGCCTCGTCCATGCTGTTGTCGATAACTTCGGCGGCCAGGTGATGCAGGGCGCGTTCGTCGGTGCCGCCGATATACATGCCAGGCCGCCGCCGGACGGGCTCCAGCCCCTCCAGCACCTCGATCTGCGAAGCATTATAGCTCTCGGTGGCCGGGGTCGCGGCGTCGAACAAATCGTGACTCATGTCATGGCTATAGGGGGCGGCAAAGCGCGCTGGCAAGCGCGGTTTTCGGGCGGCGGGCGCAGCGCGCGAAAACTCGTTTCGTCGAATTTATCATTGGATACGGAACATTAGAGCCGCCGCTGACGTTTAGCCGCTGACGCAAAGTCAGAAAAAAAGTGGAGCAACCAATATGAAACTCGCCTCTCTCCTCGTCGCTTCGGCGGCTTCGATGCTCGCCGTGCCGGCGATGGCCCAGGATGGCCGTGACACCTCGCAGGATTTCGACGGCCCCTATATCAGCATCGGCGGCGGCGGCACGCTGCAAGGCAACGACCGCGGCGAAACCGTGGTGTTTGATACCAACCGCGACGGCACCTATGGCGATCAGGTGACCACCGTTGGCGGCGCTAACGCGTTCTCGACCGGTTTCTGTAACGGTGCGGCGACGAGCAGCGCGAACCGCGACTGCCGCAACGACAAGGATGGTCCTGAATATTTCGCGCGTCTGGGTTTCGACAAGCGGATGGGCAATTTTGTCCTCGGCGCCGTTGTCGAGGGCGGCCGCAGCGTAGTGCGGGACAGCGTCTCGGCTTTCTCGACCACCCCGGCAAGCTATACGTTCAGTCGTGAAGCCGATTATCAGGCCAGTGCACGCCTGCGTGCCGGTTACACGCCCGGTGGCGGCGCCCTGTTCTATGTGACCGGTGGCGGCGCCTATGCCCGCCTCGACAACCGTTTCTCGACCAGCAACGGCGCCAACAGCTTTGCCAACAACGGCAAGACCAACGGTTGGGGCTACACCGCGGGTGGCGGCGCCGAAGTGATGGTGACCAACAATATCGCGGTCGGCCTCGAGTATCTTTATACCGACATCAAGGATGATGATTTTGTCGTCAATGTTGGCCCGGGTACCGCGCCGCCGACCAACCCGTTCCTGCTGAACGGTGGCGGGACCGATATGAAGCGCAGCAGCGACAATTTCCGCACCCACAGTGTGCGCGGGACGCTGAGCTTCCGCTTCTAAATTCTGTTGAAAGCAGAAATCGAAAGGCGTCGGATCGCAAGATCCGGCGCCTTTTGGCTATTGGGCGGTCGGGGCCGCGAAAATCGCGAAATTGCCGTTGGCGCTGCTGACCAGGCGGCCGTCCTGATACAGCTTGGCGTCGATATTGGCGACGCGCTTGCCGCGGTGCAGGACCGCGGCTTCGCAGGTCAGCCGCCCTTCGCCGACGCGAACATGATAGTTGAACTTGATTTCCAGCGTCGCACACCATTGATCGGCGCCCAGCAGGCTGCTCAGCGCCCCGCCCATCGCGGTGTCGGCCAGCGAATAAGCGACGCCGCCATGCGCGGCGCCCTGTGGGCTGAAATGCCGCTCGCGCTCGACGTCGATCGCCATGACACAACGCCCGTCGCCGCGTTCGACCATTTGCAGGCCGAGCGCGCGCGCGAATTCAAACTCCTGCACGAACGGCTTCACCGAACGCGCCCTAACGCACTCGGGGACCCCCGAACGGCGGCGGCGGCGGCGGGCGGCGCGTACCGCGCGGCAGCTGGGCCTGATAGGCGCGGCCGCAATGTTCGACGCAGTAAGGGAAGCCGGGATTGACCGCCTGACCACAGAAATGGAAGTCGGGTTCACCCGGATGCCCCATCGGCCAGCGGCAGATACGGTCGTTGAGGTCGAGCAAGGTCGTCTTGTCGGCGATCTCCGGGCTCGGCTTGGCGGGCACCAGGCGGCGCGGCGGTGCGGGCGGGATCGGCGCCTGCTGGTCGCCCGGACCCTGGCGGATAAAGCCGCCGGGGCCGATCGACACGATGCGCGGCTGATCCGCCTTCGGGATTTGTTCGCCCACCGAACCGTCGGCGGTCGGCGTATCGACCGTCGGGCGCGCTTCGGCCTTCGGCGGCGCGGTGTTGGCCGGGCGGGGCGCGACCGGGGCAGCGGCGCGCGGCGCCGCCGCAGGGGCGGCGGGCCTGGGCGCGGGGGCGGCTGCCTTGACGGGCTTGGCCTTGTCGGTCGCCTTCACCGGCGACGGGCGCGATTTCAGGCCCAGGCGATGCGCCTTGCCGATCACCGCATTGCGGCTGACGCCGCCCAGTTCATCGGCGATCTGGCTGGCGGTCAGCCCTTTTTCCCACATGGTGCGCAGGCTTTCGATGCGCTCATCGGTCCATGACATATTCTATTCCTTATCATTCCACGCCGCGGGCCATGTCGCGGTCATCGATGCGATCCTTTCGGACCGGCGCCACTGCCCAGCTTGCGGTAAGATCGGGGAGGCGATAGGCGAGAACGCCATGAACGACCAGCCCCAAATTTCGCGACCCGACTCGAGCAAATTCGCGGCAACCCCGCCCTTTGCGGAACCGGGGGTGCCGCATATCCGGACGCTCAACGTGCCCGGGATGCAGGCGCTATATGTCAAGGAGGTGCGGCGGTTTTTCAAGGTCCAGCTGCAAACAATCTGGGCACCGGCGATCACCACCCTCCTGTTCCTCGTCATTTTCACCGTCGCGCTGGGCGGCGCGGGGCGCAACGTCATCGGGGTTCCGTTCGCCGATTTCATCGCGCCGGGGCTGATCATGATGGCGATGCTGCAGAACAGCTTTGCCAATTCCAGCTTTTCGCTGCTCGTCGGCAAGATTCAGGGGACGATCGTCGATTATCTGATGCCGCCGCTCGCGGTCGGTGAACTGATCATCGCGCTGGTCGGCGCCGCGATCACCCGCGCGATCCTCGTCGGTTTGGCGCTATGGTTGGCGATGTCGCTCTGGCCGGGGGTCAGCGTGCTGCCCGACCATCTGTGGGCGGTCGCGGTGTTTGGCGTGCTGGGCGCGTCGATGCTCGGCTTTCTCGGCCTCATCACCTCGGTCTGGGCCGAGAAGTTCGATCATGCCGCGGCGGTGACCAACTTTGTCGTCACCCCGCTCGCGCTGCTCTCGGGAACATTTTATTCGGTCGACCGGCTGGCGCCGTGGTTCCAGACCGTCGCGCACGGCAATCCTGTCTATTATGCGATCATGGGCTTTCGCTACGGCTTCATCGGCACGGTGGATTCGACGATCGCCAATCCGGTGCTGACCGCGATCCTGGTGTTGGTGGGGGTCAATATCGCCCTCGGGCTGCTAACCTATCGCCTGCTTGCGTCGGGCTGGAAGCTCAAAGCCTGACCGCACCCAGCGTCGGCCCCTAGTGGCGGTGGATGGCGCGGACGCGATAGCGGCCGTCGTCCAGCCCCTCGAACATCGCCTCGATCTGCGGATGGTCAATCGGCCCGCCTTCGGCGTCGGGCACCAGATTCTGCTGACTGACATAGGCGATATAGGATGAATCGCCGTTTTCGGCGAGCAGATGATAATAGGGCTGCTCTTTCGCCGGACGGATTTCCTCCGGGATCGCTTCATACCATTCATCGCTGTTGGCGAACACCGGGTCGATGTCGAACACCACGCCGCGAAAATCGAACATGCGGTGGCGCACGATGTCGCCCGGCGCAAAGCTGGCGGCGCCGATCAACGGTGCGGTGACGGTCGCAGGATGCTCAGGGGAGGATTCGGTCATCATCCTGACAATCTATGACGATTCGACGACCGTTCAAGGGTGAGTTGATCCGCGCCTCCCGCCAGCGCGGGGTGGCATGTGGTCGATCATGGGGAAAAATGGAGGAGAGTGAGGGATTCGAACCCTCGGTACCGTTGCCGGCACTTCGCATTTCGAGTGCGACGCTTTCGACCACTCAGCCAACTCTCCTCGCTGAGAGGTGACGCCCCTAGCGGCGGTCCGTCGCGCTTGCAACCCTCTAGTCACAAAAGCGACGAACCGCGCTGCGAATTAGGGCTTTTCCGCTTCCCACCAATAGGCGGCGCGCTTGCGTGTCCCCGTTGCCACCTCGTTCATCGTCAGCGGATCGTAGAGCCGCCCGCCCAGCATGACGCGGTGGATGCGTTCGGTATTGCGAATGTCCTGCGTCGGATCGGCGTCGAGGATCAGCAGGTCGGCGAGCTTGCCCGCCTCGAGCGACCCGACATCCTTGCCATAACCCAGCGAGGTCGCGGGCATGATCGTCGCGGCGCGCAGCGCATCGATATTGGACCACCCGCCGCGCACGAACGACCAAATCTCCCAATGCGCCCCCAGCCCCGATTGCTGGCCGTGCGCGCCGATCGACACCATCCGCCCCGCCGCGGCGATCTTGCCCGCCTCACGTGCCGAATCATCGTCGACATAATCGCCCTCGGGCGCGATCATGCGCCGCTTGTTGTTCGCGGCGAGCTCGGTCGGCGGGATATGTTTGGTCAGGATCGGATGTTCCCACACATTGGTGTGGGCGCGCCAATAGGGGTCGCCGGCGGGGCCGCCATAGGTGACGACGAGCGTGGGCGTGTAATCGGTCTTGGTCTGCCCCCACAGCTGCACCAGATCCTTGTAGAAGGTGTGGAGCGGGATGTTGTGCTCGACGGTCGAATTGCCGTCCTGGATCAGGGATACGTCCATCGTGTAGAGCGAGCCGCCCTCCGGCACGACCAGCATGCCCTCGGCCTGCGCCGCCTTGACGACCATCTGTCGCTGATCGCGGCGCGGCTGGTTGTAGTTTTTGACGCTGTGCGCGCCCTGCGCCTTCAGGCGGCGGACATGGGCCAGCGCGTCGTCATAGCCGTTGATCTCGGCATAAACCCCCGCCGCCTTCGCGCCATAGATGATCTCGCCGGTCGAAAAGATGCGCGGTGCGAGGATCAGCCCGGCGCGCTGCATTTCGGACGAAACAAAGATTTCCGAGGCGCGCGATGACGGGTTGTGGCTCGTCGTCGTCCCCATCGCGAGGTTGACGATTTCGGACCAGTTCTGCTGCGGGATCAGCTCGTCGTCGCCATGGCTGCCGTGGGCATGGGCATCGACGAAGCCGGGGACGATCGTCTTGCCGGTCGCATCGACCGTGATCGCGCCCGCCGGAACGCTGATCGACGCGATCGGGCCGACCGCGGTGATGCGGTCACCCTCGATGACGATCCCACCATTGTCGATGATGCCGCCGTCCGCTCCGGCCATCGTGACGATCCGCGCGCCGGTGATGACGACGGTGCCGCGGCGCTTCGCCGCCGCCTGCGTCATCGCGAGCGAGACGCCATCGGTCGGCGGGGTGAATTTCGGCGCTTTCTCTTCCGCCGGAGCGTTGGTGAACAGGCTGGTTAGATCGGCGCTGAACAATGTCGCGCCGCGGCTCCAGTGGAGGCGGCGGCCGCCGTCGGACCAGTGGATATATTCCGCCCCGCTGCCGCTGACCCGCGTCACCGGCAGCGCCCCGCTCTTGGTGCCGAGCGAGACATCCTGCCCGCCGGGCATCAGCGGAGTGACATAGGCATCGTAATTCTGGCGGAACGCCAACGTGCCGCCATCGGGCGAAATTTCATAGTCGCTGACCAATTCGCCATTGGCGTGGGTGCGCTTGTCCTGACCGCTGAGGTCGGTACTGACCAGCTGGCTCTTGCCGTCGCCCGCGGTGACCATGAAGATGCGGTCGTTCGCGGCGCCGAACTGCGGCTTGGCGCCGTCGCTGCTGACCCGCCCGGCGGTGCCGCCCGCCGCGGCGATGCGATAGACGCCGGGGTCTTCGCTCCAGCGCGCCGAGGTCAGACCGCCGCTGCCGCGCCGTTCGAACGCGATCGTCTTGCCGTCGGGCGAAAAGCGCGGCTCGGCATAATGGCCGGGAACGCCGGTGACCTTGCGCGACGTGCCGCCACCCGCGCCAATGATATGGATTTCGCCGAGGCCGGTGTCGGTCCAGCGCACAAAGACGAGCGACTTGCCGTCGCGCGACCAGCTCGGCCACGCCTCGACCGCATCGTCCTTGGCCGCCGTCAGCCGCCGCGCGGTGCCGCCGGTCGCGGGCTTGATATAGAGCTTGCCCAGCGTTTCGAACACGACGTTGCGGCCGTCAGGCGATACCTCGGCCCAGCGCGGCATTTGCGTCGTGAAGCTGTCGGGCGCGACTTCGACCGCGGGATGGGTGGCGTCGACGATGACGCGGTCGTCATTGATGCTGAACGGGATGATGCGCGCGTCGCCGCCATTGCTGCCGACGCGGCGCAGCTTGCCGCCCGCCCAGAAGAGGATGTCGCGGCTGTCGGGGGTCCACGCCATATTGGGATAGACGCCGGTGACCGCCCAGGTTTCCTGCACATCCTGGTCGAGCGCGTCGTACAGCTTGCGCTCGGTGCCCGAGGTCAGGTCTTTGACATACAGCTTCGACTGCGTGCCTTCGCGGCGCACGAACGCCAGCCGCTTGCCGTCGGGCGAAGGGGTGGGGCGCACCGCGCCGCCAGCGCCCGACGCCGCGGTGCTGACCTTGCCGTCCTGCAGATCATAGCGTTCGATGTGGAACAGGTCGGTGTTGCTGTCCTGTGCATATTCAAAGATCGCGCCCGGTGTGACGTTGCGCGTATAGAACACGCTCTTGCCGTCGGCGGCGAAGATCGGCTCGCCGAGTTCTTTCTGGTGGCGCTCATTGGGTTTCTTGACCAGCGGCACGCCGGCGCCGCCCGACACATGGTACATCCACACCTCGCCGGTACCGAGCGAGCGGCCGGTGGTGAAATGCTTTTTGGCGACGATGAACTGGCCGTCGGGGCTCCAGCTCGGCTGGTTGAGCAGGCGGAAGTGTTCCTTGCTCAGCTGCACCTTGCCGCTGCCGTCGCGGTTCATCAGCCAGATATTGTCGCCGCCCGCGCGGTCGGACACAAATGCAATACGTTTGCCGTCGGGCGAAAAGCGCGGCTGATGCTCGAACGCCAGGCCTTCGGCGATGCGCGTCGGGGTGCCGCCCTCGATCGGCATCGTGTAAATGTCGCCGAGCAGGTCGAAGGCGATGGTGCGGCCGTCGGGGGCGACGTCGATGTTCATCCAGCTGCCTTCGTCGACCGCGATCGGCACGGTGCGCGTCGTCATGCCGGGTGGGGCGTTGACGTCCCATTTTTCGGGCTTCTTCTCGTCGGCAGTCGATGCGGCGGGCGCGG
>Ga0209232_1000992_pt1 | contig 16153 bp, 17 predicted proteins | sample ETNvirenome_2_60_FD_184066 | JGI IMG/M metagenome (GOLD analysis project Ga0209232, IMG submission 184066) | Marine viral communities from the Pacific Ocean - ETNP_2_60 (SPAdes) (version 2) | ecosystem: Environmental > Aquatic > Marine > Oceanic | place: Pacific Ocean | collected 2013-06-22
CACCGCCACTTATAACAACATCTTGAATTTGCTTATTCTCTCTCAAGTACTTAAACATATCCGCCCATCGGTCCCGATTGGCCTTAATAGAAACCTTCCCAGCAGTAGCGGTATCGCTCCCAACTGCATATGCGCGAGTGCAGTACCGACAGTACACGGGGCATGTATCCAGCGCGAGAAACAAAACCTTATCCTCATAGCGATGAGTGAGTCCTTTTATCGGAGAATCGTCCTGCTCGTTTAAACTATCAAAGCGCATCATTGGGTGATCGGGCTTTAGGTGGGACGCTAGCGTGAGGAACTGCTTCCGTATTGGACAATTGAATGGATCTTCCCAGTCCATCAGAGAAAGCAAATACGGAGTGATCCGTGTAGTCATGGGAGCCTTCTGGAATCCCATCTTTGCATCTTCCAGGAACTCGTCACTGGCAAGGTCGGCAATTGTTTTAAGCAGTTTCTTGTGGGTGGTGATGGCATTCTTTTCCTGCCACTTGTGATCTATGAATGTTTGGTAATCCACACCACTCCAGAGAGGGATCTCCCTCCAAAACTCATCATTCCTGAAATTTTGCCATAACAGATTCATATTTTAAATAGCACATTGAGTGGCAATTGCAGTTTTTATTCTCCACAACTAACAATTTTGTAGTCCCTGTAAAAGAAAACCTTTTGACCCTCGCGAGGAGTGCATGCTGAGTGGAAAAGTGAGACAGTAGAATATTTCACCTTACCTCGCGCCTTATATTTAACTGTCACTTCATCTCCGTCTATTTGGTACACAAACCCAACCATGAGAAGAAATGTTAAAAAGCATCTAGCCCCTGCCGTAATCATCTTGAATCCTCACAACATCTTCAAGTTCCGGAGTTGACACTTCTATCAATGTGCACCCAGTGGAAGGTGCACAAAATCGATGAACTACTCCAGGCTGAATGTGATATGAAGCACCCTTCGCCAGTATGAGCTTCTCCATCTCTGACTCATGTCCAATTTCGAGCACAAGCTCTCCGCCCAAGACATAGATGGTTTCGTCTTTTACTTCATGGTATTGGCGAGAAAGGCGTTCTCCTGGTTTGATTACCAAAAGCTTTCCTACATACCTGTGTGTGCGAGCCCATATCTCTTCGTGGCCCCACGGCTTATCAACTCTATAAGTTTTCATTATTTCCCCTCCCAAGGACGCTTGTCTTCTTCCCCAAAGCAACTTAGGTATCGCTCGCCGCGGTCACACAAAAAAGTCACCACGACGCCAATTGGTGAATTTTCCTCAACCCACCTCTCTGCTGCCAAAATGTTTGCGCCTGAAGAAATTCCAACGAGCAGTCCATTTTTTTGAGCTAGCTGGCGGGATCGGTCAAGTGCTGCCTGGGTCCTTACTTCGCAAATCTCGTCGACCTTTTCCATGTCGCATAAAAAGTCTGCCCCATCGTTAATGCCTTGAATCCCATGAGTGCTAGCTGATTCGCTGGGCTTTACCAGAACAGTCTTCATGTCCGACCACAAGCGCGTTAAATAATTATGACACCCCATTATGGTGCCGCCCGTTCCAGACCCACAAATTAAAGCAGAAAGCTTTCGCGGAGAGCCAATATCCTCCAGCCCCAGCACTTCATGAGCTATCTCTTTAGCTGTAGTTTCCTGATGACACTGAATATTATAGAGATTGCTAAATTGCATGGGCGACCAGTATGTGCCAAAATTATTGACAAGTTCATTTCTGGTCTTTATCGCGTCTTTAAAATCGTTATCCCCCACCTCAATGATGGTCGCACCAAACATTTTCATCATTTGTTTGCGCTCCTCGCTCATGTTGCGAGGCATCACAATAATACAGCTATAGCCGCGCTGAGCCGCAAACATAGAAAATGAAATTCCAGTATTTCCAGAAGAGGCTTCTACGATCGTATAACCTTCTCTCAAGTCCCCGCTCTCTTCGGCCTTTTTTATAATGTACGAGGCCATGCGATCTTTGATCGAGCCTGAAGGGTTGAAGGTTTCTAATTTGGCATATATTTTATCACTTATTTTAAGCAAAGGGGTGTTGCCCACGCACTCATTAATATTCATATTTTCATTTATTTCCTTGTAATAATCTTCCGGAAAGCGGTATAAAGATCGTTCCAGTTTGTTTTTCCAATCCCGTCTTCGAGCATCATACCATTTGTAAGAGTCTTATTAAAGGTTAATTCTGTGTCTCGAATTGTTGTTTTTATCTTTGTTTTATTTTGCACCGAGATGCTCGGCGCGTATAGTTGCATCAGTTGATAGTTTTCTTTAATTAAAGCTTCGTTCTCTACAATATTTGTATATGCCTTTAGCGTTAAATTTGAATTCTCGCAGAACTCAACTACCTTGTCGATGCCGTAAGTCTTCTCTTCTTTGAGGAAGGGCAATCTTTTTGCGACTGTCGCCAAGCCCACGCCTGGAACGCCATCTAGGTTGTCGCTTTTGTCCCCCACGATGGCGCGTGCAATCGCAAAATTTGTAGGATGTATTCCGTACTTCTCAATAATGTTGTTTTTATTTAACACTTCCTTTTGTGTTGGTCGATATGCCACGGTCTTGTCATCTAAAAGCTGAAAGAAATCTTTATCGCTCGACACAATGACTTTCTGCCAGTCTTCAAAATCTGGTAGTTGTGCTACGAGAGATATCACATCATCTGCCTCTGCTCCATCAGAAACTAATTGTGTTATTGGAAAGTTGTTTAGGTATTCGACAAGACGTATTTGTTGCCAAACCTTGTTCTGAAGCTCTTCTTCTTCTGTAAGGTTTTTGATATCGCGATTAAGACGTAGAGGCTTCCTGCCCTCTTTGTAGTTCTTATTTACGATCTTCCGCCTGGCACTTCCTCCTTTACCATCCCAGCAGATAACAACCCGGTCAGGGTTAATTTCTCGACAAAGTTTTTGTAAAATTTTAAGAAACCCAACGGTGCCGCCAATGGGGTCGCCATTTGTAGACAAAGTTGGGTTTACAATATAAGCCCTCAAAAATTGATTGAGGGCGTCAATAATCATTATTCTCTTCATAAAGAGTATACTACCAAATCAAATCAGTTTTGTCAATAGTTTTTTTCTACTTTTTACGATTGGCCACAGTCTGAGCGCCTTTTGCAAAAGAAGCCTGTCGGACTGTTTTTGTGTCGTACTCATCAGTATTCGCCAAAACTTTTCGAGCAAATTGCTGGGCGGTCATGCCGCGTTTTTTAGCTTTTGCTGTAAAATCACCTTCAGTACCTTTCTTTTCTATCTCGTCTGCTGCGGCAACAAAGCCGTCGTCATCCTCTTGCATAAATGCTCGATCAGAAATGCCTTCTTGTTCTTTGGCAGCTGCATCTGCTATTCCAGTACCCAAGCTGTCTTCTTGAAGTGCCTTAATAAAGTTTTCTTCATGATCTATGCCACCCATGACAAGCTGAAGCTCTTCTTTGATAATTTGCTTTAATTTTGATTTACTTAATTTCATTGGTTAGTCCTTCCTAGATCCAGGTGGATATATTCTATCGGCCATATCGGCCCTGCCTTGATGAAATTCCTCGTCTTTTCTAGAATCTACATTGGCCTTAATTTCTCTAAATTGTTCGACCACTCGCATAATGTTTGCTAACCAGCGAGTTTCGTAGCCTTCTTCCATGTCAGCCAACATTGCTATTGTGCTCGGGCCAACAGATTCGTTCCCCGCTCTGTAGTTAATTCCAAGAAGGGCCTTCTTGTCCTCATCAGTGAGAAGGCCCACTTCATCGCGGGCACCCCTCATAAACTGAAAAAACATATCGTCGTGCCTGTCAAATTCTCCACCTCGGGAATCACCCATCATACTAGACGCCTCTTCTTTAATGAGCTGTTTAAGCTGTTCTTTAGTTATTTTCATGCTTACTAGTCCTCATATTCTCTTTGCGACACTTTTATAACCTTAGCTAGAAATTTTTCAGACGTAGAATACCCATGGGTTGCATAAAATTCACCCTCACCATCAAGCTTTTCCACGTTAGTTTCATATCCATCATCTGAAATTTGCACTTCGACAAGATCCCCTACGTTATATTCAGAGCCCCCTTCGTCGAACTCTTCTCGCAGAAATGACTCCATAATCACCTCCTCACGGTCATCTTCTGCAATACTGTGCTCTGGGGCTAGACCTTTAGCTCTCATGGCCATGTCTCGGCCAATCCGGCTAGCCATTTCCTCGCGATCATCGTCGGAATAGTCTGGCTTAAATTCATCATCAAGAAGTTCGCCTAGACCGAGCGCTGGGCCCGGCAAGGAATCTTCGACGAAATTATCAACAGTAGCCTGAAGTACTTCGATAATTTCTTTTCTTGCGTCCTCTTTTGTAAGAATGCCAAATTCTTCCGGGCTCTCTTGATAATAGTCAATCACATCGAAGGCAATATCTGTAAAAATTTTCCTCATCTTATCTAGATGATCGTCCCACGTTACATTCTTTGAGTCGTCTAGACCTTCAGGATTAAAAGGCTTCTGTGGCCTGCCTGAACCTTCCAGTTCTTCTCTAATAATTCTTTGTAAATCTTCTCTGGTAATCTTCACGGACGCAATCTCCTCTTTGCTAAGTATACTAAATAGTACGCAAAACCGGTTTATTCCTCTTCTTCGTAGAAAGATTCTGCAGAACCGGTTCGATCATCAAATTTAAGAATAATCTCCTCATCCATGACTTCCAGCACCCTCTTTTTGAACTTCGGATCTTCGAGCTTTTTCTTCCAACCTGCGCTCTGAAACTTGTCAGATGTACCGTCTCCATATTCTAGGGTAAACCATGCGCCACTGTTGGATAGACTTTTTGAACCTTTGATTGCATCCAGCCAACTTTCCTCATCTTGGACTCCAATTTCGTCGCCCCACAAGATCTTAAAGTTGCACTGTCTTCCAGCCGTACCAAAGCGAGACTTTTCAAGTTTTACTTTCACTTCGGATCCAATTCGGAAACCTTTATCATCAGTGATGAAAGATGCCTTTGCTTTGCGCCCTGTGAGCCACACACGCAAAGAGTAGGCATAAACCATAGCTTTGCCCCCTGGCGTCATGTAAGGCGTTGTGAGGGCCTCTGAGGGGCTCCTGGTGATGTTTGTTTTAAGCTGGTTTAAAACTAGAAAGGTTGACTGACTATTTGCAATTGGAACCGTCAGTTTTGACATTCCCTTTGCAAGGATTCTTGCCTTTACAGCCATCGATGAGAGAGGATTGAAGTCTCCCTCAATATCTGAAACTGCCGGCGTCAAGGCCAGAGAGTCCCAAATAAACAGCATTTTGTTTTCATTTGAACCGAGAAGCTCCTCGATTGTTTCTAGCACAAATTCAACAGATGTTGCCTGTACATATAAAAGGTTGTCTACGTTGCAGCCTGCTTTCTCTAGGAAGCTGGGGTCGATCGCAGACTCTGAATCGAAATAAACCACATCGATGCCCATGCTCTGAGCATTTGCAGCGACCTGCGCGGCCATATATGATTTGCCGGTAGCCTCTAGCCCTGCGATCTCCACAATCTTACCCACAGGAATTCCTGCGAGTCGGCCTCTACAAATAATACTGTCCAACCAGCGAGAGCCAGTTGGAATCCAGTCTTTAACGATGGTCGGACTGTCTTCGTTTAAATTGTGCGCTACATTAATTCCAGCTTTCTTGTTGATAAGTTTACGCATATCTGCAATAGATAACTTACCGGCTTTTTTTGCTTTAGCCATTCTAACTCCTGTTTGTGTGAAATTGAGACATCTATAAACCCATGCCCCCCTGTGGTTGGCCTAACATCGGCTAAAACTCTAATGAGTGAGTTAGCCTTCTAGTGTTAGTCTGCCCAATTTTGTATTTATGGTAGCCTTCCAGCCTCCAAAAAGATGCTCCGGGGCGGCCATCACACTCCCGACTGTAGTTCCTATCGTTGCCTCAAGTGTACAATACCCTCGCTTATAGTCATATTGCTCAGTGGTGCGCTCAATAAAGTCCATTTCCCAAAAATTCTCTGTAATAACTTCTGAAATGTATGTTTTAAAGCCAGAGCCGTCGCGCGGATAATCTTCCAACAGATCGGCGCAGCGAAGATCATCAATTACATCATTTTTGAAACCACTGTTTGAAATAAGCGATGCCACTGCGTCAGGTAGTCCGGAAGACTGAAGCACCTCTTCTTCATATCCATCCCAAGCATGTACCACATCGCCGCCGGCGGCATAGGTCAATACAATTGTTTCATTCTCATTTAAATTAATTTCTTTTAATTTGTTCTGCAAAGACATGTCTTTTTCCTTGTTGTGTGTAAAGTGGGACACCTATATACCCCCGTGCCCCCCTGCGGGTGAAGACATTACTCTGCCGCGGCAGTGTCTGTTGGGTTGATTTCTACATCAACCGCAGACGCGTCGGCTGCGACAGCATCAGCATTATCAACATCAGCATCAGAGCCCTCAACAACAGCGTCTGTCGGCTGGGCGACATCTGGTGTTGGGGTTGGTGCATCTTCCTTATCGTTGCCACATGCACCGAGTGCAAAGGCTGCGAGACACGTCAGTGTCACTATTAAATACTTCATGAAATTATATCCTCTTTTTTTGAAATTGAGGCATCTGTAAACCCATGCCTCCCTGCGGTTTTATCAAGTCTGCTAGCTTCTGCTTCTAATCTTCAACATGCAAACTGACTTTAGCTAGCTCAACTAACTTCCAAGCAAATCGGCAAATGCCTTATCCACTGATGTACCGCTTTCGCCGCCCGTGTCAGTGTTATACTTGGTAGTTTCAGTCGAGTTTGCTTCAGGCTCCTCGTTGCCCAAGAGGAACTCATCCAACATCGCCTGCACCTCTGTAAAGGATTTACGGCTAGCTGAAAACAGCTCTTCGAAGTCTGGAACGTTTTCTAGAAACTCCGCACAGCGCTCAGGCTCCTTACAAAGAGTCGAACTTCGCCGGCGCGGAGTCAGTTGAGTCACGGGGAAAGTTGCACCTGCGGGCTTACCATATGTGAGCACCAGGTCCGTACCGCTCTCCGCGTCTGTAATGTCTCCGTACTCTGGATTGAGTACTAGATTTAGAAGGGTTTCATAGACCGTCTTTCCAAAGCCCCAGACACGCACGCCCTTATCTTCTTCGCCGCGAACGACGACCGGTGCAAAAAAGCGCTGGCGTGCAGATAGCTTCTTTGCCATTCTCTTGCTGTCTTCCGTGCCCTCTTGCCAAAGCTGGCGGACAAAGGAATCTAGCGGGCAATCTTCCCCAAAGTTCCTCTTTGGGCTCAGAAAGCCAGGATTGTCACCCACATTATAGTGGAACCAATAATCCTTAAACGGATCTCCGTCTTCTGTGGGAACAATCCGAATTGTTTGTTCTCCGTCTTGTGGGCGCCAAAAGCGATTATTGTTGCCCCCCTTATTCTCAAGTGCGCTTTTACGCTCTCTCATTTTTTTTAAATCAATACCCATTTTTTTCTCCTTTGTAAGTCAGCGCGATAACTCTCTCGCACTGCTGATTTTTCTATAATACTATAAATCTATTTCTTTGTCAAGTCTAAAATTATCATTTTGTACTACCGAACTACTCAATAATCCATAAATATATGGAACATCATAGGTCGTCGAATAAACTCCATAGCTGACTTTTATTTTATCATACTGTTTTAAAATTTTAAGCTGTCCTGAAATATTTTTCATTAAAGACCCGTCAGTTTTTAACATTTCCTCGGGGATGCCATAATAATAACACTTGTCGCGAGGGATGTCAAGATCAAAAAACATTTTTTCTTCACCAGATTCATATGAAACCAAGCTAAGTGTTGAGATCCTGGTGGTTTCGACTGATTCATCAAATGTTTCTAATTCCGATTCAGAATTTTTAAAAACATTTATCATGTGAATGGTTGAGGATATTAGTTGATTGATGCGACCATACATCTCTCTAAGTGGCACATCGCCCACGATCTCAGAAAGCCGAACGTTGTCAACCAAATATATGCGCTCAAAAAGGGCAGATCTAGCATACTCTTGAAGCACCCCAAAAATTAAATTATTATTCTTCGACTTCAGTTCAGGAAGTAGAGTGCGGTCGGGCCGCACATAGAGAACGCTTATTTTACATTTATGCCTTATTTGCTCAAGGATTCGGAGCGTGGCTGCCGAAATCTTCCCACAGCTTGTAATAAAAAGAACCTCCCCCTTAACGTATCTAAAAAATTTTTTAAGGTCGGGACAGTTGCTTTCATGTTCTTCTAGCGTCTTGCACTCTGGAAATGGGAAGCAGTTTTTTGCCTTTTCCAGGTTTTTATCAATTTTATATATTTTATATTGAGGGTATTGAGCGAAGCTATCTGCTATGTTACAGCCGGCAGCGCCCAAACCAATAATCGATTTCATATCTTACACTCCCTCATCTCTCCAAAATTTTTCCCACATGAAACATTGACTTTGAACCTACCTAATTCCGTTGTGGCAAAAATCTCATGTAAGTCGTAAACAAGGCCCTTGTCTTCTTCGTGAAAATCTATAACCAAAGAGTCATGGAGACAAAACGCAATTGTAGATTTTTTACCTTCAAGGGAACGCGCAACCTTGATCATCTGTCTTAAAAACAAATCTGCGGCCGTCGATTGAATGATATAGTTTAAAGCATGATGCTCATCGGCCTCAATTGTTCTGGAAAAAAAGTTTGTCACCTGACCCCCAGTGAAGTACTTTTTTACCACCGTGTCTCTGTCATATTCTTTATTTAAAATATGATCCTGGGATTTTGGATTATAGAGCCATGCAAATATTCTTTTCTTAGCCTCGTCTCTCGTTCTTGTTACAACTCCTTCAAAGACATTGTTCATGTTCCAAACATGAACATCTTCTTCTGGCTGCTTCTTCCCCAATAGTGCCATCATGACACGAAGCTCTGCTGCGTTATAATCCATTTCTAAAAATATGTGATTATTAGGCTTCATAATATTACGATAACCTTTGTGTAGCGTTAATATTGGAAACTGCGAGGCTGTCAGCCTACCAGTCTTTGTGCCTTCCGCTTCGTAGTGAATGTAGGGCTCCACGCTTTTGATTTTTTTAAGGAATTGTCTTACCTTAAACTCATACTGCCGATTCCTTAAGGGCGTTATATCAATATTTAATTTTTGATTTTTTATCGATGTCAAAACTTTTGCCAAATCTAGTCGGAACTCATAATCATTAGGCTTTTCGTAGTTCTGAAATACATGAGCTGTAATGTCGTTTTTAATTTTTCCATATTTTAATAACACATGGTCTGGCAATAAATCAAAATAACAATAATCATTTAATCTTAGCTTTGCTTCGCGGGTGGAAGCGTGAAAGGCCTGCAGGCTTCTTTTTACAGAGTCCCACTCTGATTGCAGTTGTGGTGGGCACACTTCGTCTAAAGACTTCGCCCCACAATAGTATTTTGCATATTCTACCCCTTCATGCAAAAAAGACTCTGAGAAGTCCCATGTGTGGGTAAGCTGTGGTGGGGGGTCTTCTTTGTAAATTTCACCATCTGCATAAATTGCTATGCAGTCTCTTTTGTCATCAAAAGTTTGAAATATCATGCTGTATTTGTGCTACCTTCTAATCTTCGTGGTCGTGGCCGTCGACTGAACCTTGCTCGGACTCTAAAATTTCTCCAAACGTAAACACTTCATCATTTGACTCTGGCTCTTTAAATCCGGATAATGTTACTTTATCACGTTCTTCATAAGAATGCAAGCCAGAAGTTGTACTTTTTCCAAAATATTTTATTTTTTGAGGATACTTGGCGTTTTTGCTCTTCTTATTCTTTACATAAATGTCCGATTGCATGGTAGCTTTTTCTAATATCTCCATGGCGCGCTCTAGGCCATGCATGCTATTTGCTTTTAAAATTTTATCTAATTTTATTTTATATTGTCGAGCTGCTAATCTTTTCCCACTTTCCGCCAGTCGCATTTCAAAATAATAGGGCAAGAAAAAAGAGTTGGGATATTTTGACTGAAATTCTTGCTCAAAATCATCTGGTATTAATTCTAATGATCCTTCACGATAAATAGTTTTAAATTGCCCCGCAGCAACTTCTGCCCATGAGGGCGCATAGCAGTTTTTGGCGCCATAAAGCATCCCGTAAGAGGCTGTGTCGTCATCCTCACTGTAAGATTTATATGCATACCACATCCTAGCTTTAAAATCCTCAAAAGAATAAAGCTCTGATTTATAGAAGTAATCTTCAAAGACAGTGTTATTTTTGTAAGAAGTCCCAAACGCATTCATATTTTTTTCCGTCACAGGATGGTCCATATTTACGGCAAGGCGCCAGGGGCAGTTTTTATCAACATAAAAGCCGTGCACGGCTGCCACCTTAACGTAGTCAGTAAAAGACGGCTTAGACAGGTATTCAGCCTGTTTGTCGGCATCATCAGAAGCATCTAAGTCCGCAATTTCAATAATAAGCCCACTTGCAGCATGGGGGCAGAAGGGTGACATAATAAAGCCGGTCCTCGATACTGGAAGGGTACCTTTTACAGTAGAAGTAAAATTTACAAACTCTCTAACAAAGCCATCAAAATTTTTTATGCGGCGGCGCCGAGAGGCGATAACATAGTCGTTTATAAAAACATCATAAACCGCCCCAACAAAGTGGTCCTGATATAGTTTGTGAACATTTTTTAGACCAGACATGGGGATAAAGCCATTTGGAAACAAGTCTCGGAAGCGACTGAGTTCAGTTCGCAAATTATAATCCACAATGTTTTTCAGATCATTAAAAGCTTTGGCCGCAAAGTCATGGACTAAGATTAATCCCTGGCCCGGCAGTTGGGTCATATTAATTTCAGTTGGATAAATGGGGACGCCTTTTTTGTTGACTTTTCCATAAAAAGGCTTTTCATAAATCATATCAAGAGGAATTGGATCATATACTGTAAAAGCTTTTTGTTTATATTCGAGCCGCTCTTCAAATGCAAGCGTGCTGACTAAATTGTTTCTTCCTTCAAACGATGACATTAGCTACCTCCCTCATTTATCGTCGACCACTTCGCCCTTTTTTCAATGTCAACAGATGGTTGAAAGAAACCGCGCTAGCGTCAGCGGCATGTGGTGATTTCGGCACTGCTGGCTTTGTCTTTGCTGCCAATTGAGCTTTATAGCGAGCTAGCTCTTCTTGTTCTAATTTTTGGAGCACCTGCACAGCCTCAGTAGTGTTCTTATTTTTCGCTAGTGCATGATCGGGTATTTGCAGAACGCCCCTTATTTTTGTTTCCCAACGATCTGATCTAAAGTTGCTTGTGACTTCAGTTACAATATAATAACCGCCATTTAGAATTCCATTGTTTTTAAATTCACCACCACTGATTAGATCAGTGTTTACATAAAACATTTGGCCAATATAAAAGAAGGGATTACCCACCATGGTCACCTCGCACACAAACTTCGAGGGCTGAATTATGCCTTCGCGCGAGCTTTGGGCTCCGCCGGCTTGACCATTCCGCATCAATGCCATGGAAAAAAGGTTATTATTGGCTTGCGTAAAATTAATTCTTTTCATAATTCCACGTTGAGGACCTCCAACAAAAAAGTGAAATATTCCTTTTTTCTCGTCTTCTTGCATATTGCCATTGTATATTGAAGATCCAGTTTTTGACACCCGCTTGTGGGCGTGAAATAGAAAAGTACTTGAAGTGTTTTTTATCTTGTCCACCGAAAGTGTGTTTAAATCCTTGGCCTTGTTCTTATCGCCTTTTCCATCTAAGTGTATTACATCTAAGGTGGCGCCATTTTTTGCTTTTGTCAGCTTTTTTATTTGATCTGCAGGCAAATCAAGCGAAGTTACGTCCATTTTAAAACTCACTGGCATTAATTCAGCGTCCATAAACTCGGCAGATTTACCAAATACATTTTGAGTCTTATCCATCACAAACTTAATCAAATCAAACGTGAATTGCAAAAAAGGATAGACGGCGCGGCCCGTACCAACAATTTTCTGAGCAATAAAGACATGAAATATCTCTAAAGAAATTGGCAAATCGTACAAGCTCATGCGAACAACTTGATCGTTAGCTTGTGGAATATCATATTCTCCTAGAAGAAGTTTGAAATTGGGGGCCTGTTCGTTTAACTTCTTTCCAAAGTTTCCATTTTCCAATATAACTGTTAAAAGATCTCCCAGACGGAAAAAATATGTTTTGGCCCCTTTTTTGTATTTTGGTTTCTGATTTTCCCACAAGGTAGCATCGCCATGTTCTGTGCGCCGTCGCCTAGTAGGGAGCGAAGACTTGGCTCCTGCTCTAGATTCCTGATCTATTGCGTCCTGTGTCTGCTCCCTCAAAGAAAGCGGCTCTAGGCGCAGGCGCTCAAGGGGAACAAGAGAGTCTGAGATGGTCAACTCTTCCCCCAAAATACCTGTATCGCCAAGAGTGCTGCTATCGAATAGCGAAAGCCCAGAGGCCCCTTTTCTTGTCTTTTTCTTTCCCCTGTATCTTCTTTTCAAGCGCGGTCGGCCAGACAATAGGTCCCCAACGTGAAAAGCTTTAAGCGGAGTACCTTCCTGGCGCATCGCTTTAGCTTTCGCCTCCTCAATCTTCTGCTTATCCCCATCCTCTTCAGATCCGCCATATCTTTGAAGAGCTTTTAGGAGGCTATTATAGTTGCCAAAGCTTGTGCCGCGGCCGGTAGATATATATGCTAACTTGTTTTGTTCCTGAAGTCTCTCGACATAAGAAAAAAGATATTTTCCCTTAATAGATTTTTGATATTTTTTTAATTCATTGCGAAGTTTGGTTATCGCCCTTTTTAATCTTTTCGCCTTTTTTGTTCTTGCGGTCTTTTCATATCGCTTTCTTAGCTTTGCTAATTTAGCTTCATTTTCTCTCTCAAGCTTGCTTTTTTCAAATACACTTTTGTTCCTTGTTACTTCTTCTAATTTCTTCAGGGGAGAATTTTTTCCACTGTCGTCTGAAAATTTCACATATGCCTTATCAAGTCTTCTTAGTGCGGCTGTGACATTTGCAAAGGCCTTTTTTTGGTCAGCAGATGTTGCGCGCTCCATAGCTTTTCGGGATGCGGCTAAGTCCTCTATAGCTCGCTCAATTTGCAAAATATTTTTAAAAGCGATCTGAGTTCCTCTGCCTCTTTTTGTAAAACCTCCGCTAGCGAATTTATCTTCTGCCGCTCGTATTTTTTGCTTAATCTCATCTACGGTGTTGTCTTTTTCGTCGGGTGAAACTGCCGCATTCAAAATATCAGCATCCCCAAAAGCGGTCTCAAGGGCACCTTTATACTTTGCAGTCAGAATAAGAGAACCATTTTCGTTAAACTCCATACTGTGAGTATAAAGGTCTGCAGCTATCGACATTTTAGAGCCTAAAACTGCACCAACGAAACCCGGGTTTTGATCGAGAAAGTTGTCAGCTTGAGGTTCCATCGCCCATCCCAAAACAAGCCTTATCCTAAAAGCTCTTTGAGTAAAATCATTATAATCCTTATTCCATTTAGGGAAGCGAATCAAATCAGCATATGAAGTCTGCTCGCTATTTCCTTTAAGGGGGGCGAGAGACAAAGGTTCAAACAAAGTCTTAACATCGTTAAAATAATATTTCACGACAATATCTAAAACGTTTGCAGAAACCGGGTTGCGCCCCCTGCCCTCCATTTTTATATCCACCTGTTGAATTCCAGCCTCAGTGCCGCGAAATAAGCGCCCAGATTTTTTGATTGACTGACTCATGTCATCCCAATTTGTCAATGAGCCAAATGGGAAGGTGCGCTCTTCCATATTTTTAATTCCGCCATTACCCTTACTAATATAAACTTTGTTTATTTCAATGTGAGGCACAAGCTGGCTATAATCTAGCGAGCCGCCCTTAAAGAAGTCAAGTATCTGCGGACTTGTGGTTAAAAAATTGACTGGAGAGTTTCCACTCTGTTTGGGCAATTTTAATTTCTTAATGTAGCCACTTTGCTTGTGAAAATCTCGCAACGGAGCATTAACTTCATTGGCCTTAAGCATTAGATAACCCTGCTTAAACCATGGCAAGCGAGTGTTCTGACTATAAACTCTGTCGGCCCGTTTCCCTGGTGGGTTGCAGTTTTTTGAAACAGATTTTTTTGTATTTTTCTTTTTTGCCATCGTAAGGAACCTTGTTTAGCCTCTGAACATATTTAAGACTTGTTCGATTGGCTTTGGAATCATCACCAACTCCCCAGCTTCAAAGTCAGTTTCTAGAGGTTTCTGATTAAACCATGGAATGACCCACCACAGTGTGGCGTCTCCATAGTATTTGTCTGCTAATTTATAAAACCGCATTCCAACACCCCAATATTCTTCATCATAATCTAACTCATCAGACCATGTAAATTCCGCTGTTGCGTATTGATCAATATAATCTACTTCTCGTGAAGTTAATTGTTTAACATAGCTTGGGTCAGTATTGCGAAAAATGTCTCTGTTTTGATATCTTGAAAATCTATATGCCATTATTTTTGCCTCTTGTTCTTGTTCTGAAGATTTTGTTTTTGCTTTTTGTTTTTTAATCTTGCTTTTGCGCCGGCTACAATTGGTTTTGGGCGCGGCTGCGTTTTTAAAACCTTTGGGGTTGTGCCGCCGGCTCCAGATTTACCATCTGTGGTTTCCGGGGCTAGCCCATCAGGCACGCGCGTTGAAGACTTTTTGGAGCCAACTGAATTAGGGTCAACAACACCAGTATTATATGGAAAATTTGCCCCGTACCCATCAGCACTAAAAACACTCTTGTCTCCGACAACTGACCATCCGACCGGTTTATCATGAATAACTTGGAATGAAAAGCCAACTTGTATTTCACGAGGTAGGGCGCGAATAAAACTATCTTTATCTCTCCCGCCATAAGCCATGTTTGTGGCTAGTTTGCCGAGCCCATGGCTAAAGCCACTAATATAGCCCGTGATGCCCTCGCCTCCATCATCCCCAGTAGAAGAGAAGCTACCAAAATACTGTCCGTATTTAATTCTGAAAAATGGTGGCGCCTTAAGTAACGCCTGCTGGCCTGGCTCCCCCACTTCCTCATAGGCTGGGTAAAGCATTTGCGTTACCTCATTAACTGCCTGAATATTGTCAATTACGCCATCCATGCCCTCGATAAAGTGGTGTGCTTGGCATGAAAATTGTATTCGCATAGTGCGTGTGGTGCTTGAAAAAGTAGCAATAGGGTCCATTCGCCCGTAAACATCCTCTTTTTTATAGTTTGGTGAAAATTGCTGACTGACTTGCAAATTTTGCACTGGTATGGCGACGCCTGGATGAGTAATATGCAACGGGATAATCCACAACGCTTTATATGCTTGCTTTTTTTCATTTCTGGTTGAAAGTGGTTCTGTTGCCATTTATGTTTTCCTCTTAATTTATTGTTGATCGCCTAGAACAAGCTTTCTTGCCAACAGCTCGCCGTCCAAGTTTAGGCTAACTTCAATCTTCCTATCATTAACTTTATTTAGTGCAGCTGAAAATTTTTCTGTGGCTGCAGCAAGTCTTTCGTTAGAATTCTTTGCCGAGGCGGCAGCGTTTGTGCTCATGAGACTCATCTGAGATATCTCTTCCATGGCCTGAGCTTCTACTGGGCGCCCTGCTGAAGTGAAATTTCCGCGACGTTCTTCTTCTGAAAGGCTAAACCCAGCGTCCTGGAACTTGCTGTTACCTGATAGTTGTGACTGACCTTCGGTGATGCCATATTGCAGAGCCATACCGGCACCGCCAAGAATTCCAAACTTAAGAAGTTCAGTGCCTACATCTTTGAGTGTTTTTACGGTACCTTTGAGGGTGCCATCAAAACCAGTAAACTTGTGTTTAAGCTCATTCACTTTGGTATTTGCTCTGTTCAGAGCACCTGTAACTACGTCCCCGAAGCCTTTCTTAAAGCCATCTCCCAATTTAAGCAACTGCACGTTTACATTTCTAGTTAACTTATCAGTTGCTTTAAAAGCGTCGTTCATGAGAAGCATGCTTTGTTTAGTTGCACCTAACTGATCGCTCATCGACGTTGCTGCTGTTTTGGCGGCTCTGCCCAACTGCTGATAAGAAGCGCCTTGAGTTTCGATTGATTTGCCCATTGAATCAATTTCGCCTTGACTTCCAGAGAACATTCTTGACGCCTCTCTAACATCGGTACCGATTGCCTGAGCGATTGCCTTCTGCTTGAAGCGATCCATCTGGTTG
>Ga0209232_1000993_pt1 | contig 16132 bp, 16 predicted proteins | sample ETNvirenome_2_60_FD_184066 | JGI IMG/M metagenome (GOLD analysis project Ga0209232, IMG submission 184066) | Marine viral communities from the Pacific Ocean - ETNP_2_60 (SPAdes) (version 2) | ecosystem: Environmental > Aquatic > Marine > Oceanic | place: Pacific Ocean | collected 2013-06-22
GATGCCGGCAATTGCAGCAATTTTTTCATTTAGGTTTTCTTCGTCAGCCACATATATATTTATCTAGAAATAGTGGAATCAAAGAAAGATGAGTCTATAGACACCTGCTCGTCGTTAATAGTTATAATTTGCTCTTCATAGGAGGTCAAGCTTTCAGCAAATTTAGTGAGCTCAGTATAAATGGATAAAGGTAAGTTTTCAATTAAATCTATTTTCTCCTGAATTTTAATTTCTGACATATCGATAATTTCATCATCGATTGCAACTTCAGTAATATATTTAGCAATTTCGAACAAATATAATATTCCTACCGCCTCCTTCGTCACATCACTACCACCGCTAAAGAGATCCTCGCATTTAGATATTAACGAAATTTCTTCTTGTAAAGTTGGTATCTTTAAACTAACTTTTAAATTTTCATATTTAATAGTTGATTTATCCTTTAATTTGAAAGGAGTGTTTTTAATATTTTCTAAAGTGTCTTCTAGGTCAACTATATTATCCTCACTACTCCTTATTTTGCTTCCCAGTGCTTGTGTTCTTAAGCTAATACAAAAAGGCAGCTTATCATATATCTTTAGATCAGATAACCCAGAGTTATCTAAAATAATCTGATTAATGGTTTTATTATAATTTAGAGCACCCTTAATACCATCAAGGGCAGATGCAATCAGATCTTTTTGTTGTTTTATATTTAAGGGCTTTACTTTTACTGTTTTGTTCCTAGAGGGAATAAACACATCCACCTTTTCATTATTAAGCTTTTCGAGCTTTGAAATAAAATCTGATACGTTGTTACTCATATGTGTATTTACTACTTATTTTGAGATTTCAAGTCTTGTGACATCTGCGAGACTTCTTGCTGGTATAATGTTGCATATTGATCTAATTCCTTTAGGGTACTATTATTTAAAAACTCTGGATCAGGTATTCTTTTACATAACCTAAATATATACTGGTTGTACTCTGCAGGTTTATAATTACTATTAAAGAGGTTTGAGATGATTGAGGTAAGGGATTGGGATAATATAGGCAAATGCATTTCTTCTATCCCAATTTGTTCTCGGCTATCCCATAATCTTACTACAAACTGTTCCATGTGACGATCAACATAGTCTTCGATGTAGTTATATAGCTCTTTTGGTAATGAGCCTAAGAGCTGCGAATATTCCTCACTATTAAGCTCACATATTACAATTTGCTCATCCCCTATCTCAATGCTCTCAATTATTGAAAATATTGAATCCGAATCTCCGTAATTGAACTGCGATGGATAGTTAAACGTAAAATTTGCACCATTTACCGATACACTCTCTTTTATATCTTGGATATCACCTATATTATTTATCACATAATTAGTTTTCATTTTTATGTTACCTTTTTCTGCAGTTATAGAAATAGCGTCATCTATACAATGTTCCCTCAGTGTTAGTAAAGCTACTAACTTTTCAACTACATTAAGATTTTTGGTAATAATAAAAGATTCTAAAAATTTGATAGCCTGCTCTAAAGACGTCGAGGCAAGTAAAGAAAAATATTTTAAATCTTTTAGAACGATGGTCCTTATTACTACTTCTTTGTTATTGGGAAGAAGAATAGAAAATTGCATAAAATTAATTATGTATCAAGAGCCAGTCTGCAAGTAAAATACTAACTGACGTGTAAAGTCTGGCATGCAAAGGTAACTGTTTTAACTATAAAGGTATTACTTTGATAAGAGGTAGTAAATCCCTCCACATTAGTAGGATAAACTCCTTGGGCATTATATACGCGCCGTTGCCCTCCTTTTTTATCATATAGTATGCAGGTTAATGATCCATCGTGTACTCCTGTATTTCTAAACCCCAGTTCAGCTAGTTCTATCATCCACTCTCTTGCCATAACTTCGGCATCAGCTCCTCCTAAATCAAAAAAGTTTATGGCAAGAGGCCTACTCAAAAAGCTTTCTCGTGATATAACACCTGGCCATGGCATAAACCCGCCTCTATTCTCCGGCGCCATCTCAGTCATTGTAGCCCCTTCATATGGTATAGTTACCTCTTGTGCAGCCCATAGCTGGCTATTCAACCCACTGCCACCAGACTTATATACATCCACCTGCCAGGCAAATGGCCAGGGGAGCTGTTCTAGTCCCCCACCGTTACAAAACTGTCTTGCAATTGACATATTATTATTTAGTCATAATACTGGTAAGCAAATGTAACTGTAAATGTAACAACCTCACCAGTACCATCTAATATGTAATTTATTGGCCCAATATCTCTAATCTCAGCTTTCTGCAATGTATAAGAAGCTCCTTCTCCGCCCCTAGGGCTTATTTGCTTTAAGGTAACGGTTCCGCCACTAGACTGGCTGGTACCCCAATCAAATTGCTGTTTTGACATTGTTTCTAAGCTTTTACGAATTTCACCATCGGATGGGCACCAGAATTCTATTGGATAGCTAGCCGCATTTGCATATCGTACCGCCCCGCCTATTTGAAATTCTTGACCATAAACATAAGCTACCAGGTTGTCAATATTACGACCCGGTAGAGCAGCACCTTTAGCAAGTACTTTGCTAACGGATCCACCACCAATATTGACATCTACACTAAAACCAAAATCTCGAGATAGGCCTTGCCCTTCAAGTAGTGCTCTAAATGCATCTGGATCCATAATATTATTTATATACCAAGGTAGGTTAATAGCATTAATTATAGGACAATGCTCTTAAAAGACTGGAACGCAAATGTAGAGGTAAATGTAACAATTTCACCTGTACCTTCACCTATTAAGTATTGTATAGGACCTATACTTCGTATAGAAGCACCTTCAAGTGTTAATGTTGGTCCCCCTCCGCCGCCTTCATTTAACACTTGCATGGATATTGATCCCAAGGGATCGATATCAAATCCCTGGCCTGCCTTGCCATTATCAAATACAGCACGAGATGCAAATTCTAATGCAAGTCGTGTACCTATATTCGCATCAGCAAAAAACTCTATCTCATAGCCTCCAGCAGCTTCATATATTGCCCTGCCGCCCATATGATACTCCACCCCAAAATAACTAATAGGCTTATCTTCAATAGTTCTACCTGGAAAAGATGCTGCTCGAGCAAATAATGCGGCGCTTTTACCCAGGCCGGTGTTGCCTACGTTTACACTTGTAACCCTAAAGAGGAAATCTCGAGAAAATCCTGCTCCTGCGAACAGATTATAAAAGGACATTGGATCCATATAATTATTTATTGACGCGACATGCTAACAATAAATTAATCTCTCTATGATTTCTACCCCGCTCCTGTATTCTTCTTCAAGTCGTAGAACTGATAAGCAAACGTAACAGAAAATGTAACAACCTCACCGGTACCGTCAGCAATAGTGTAATCTATATCGCCAATATCTCTTATAGAGACACCGTTAAGTGTAATTTCCGAAGTGCCGCGCTTTGTAGGTCCTGCTTTTGACAGAGTTTGTAACACAATTTTAGCACCTGGATTAAAACCAAATCCAGGCCCTCCTGCTCCGTTCAAAAATGTACTTCTTGATGCCTGCTCAAATTGATCCCGTAATCCTATTCCTTCATCACAATAAAATTCTATTGGGTATCCTCCTGCGTTAGAATACACGGCACGTCCACCTAGATGAAATTCATGCCCACCGAAATTAGCTAGTTTATCCTCTATCTCTCTTCCAGGTAATGATGCTGTCCTAGCAAATATAAGCACATCATCTCCCTCACTAACGCTCAGACCACCAATGTTAATGTCAGTTACTCGAAAACTAAAGTCCCGGGAAAATCCCGCACTTGATCCTGTCTCATAAAATTGCTCAACTGTAAGTGCCATATAATTATTTATTGTCTAGTATTATTAACCTTCTTCTTCTCCTTCTGCGGGTTCTACTGTACCACCACCAACTAATTCTTGGAAAGACTGATTAGTACGTGTAGCGAAGAATGACACTAATATAAATTCAGCTGTTCTTACCGGCTTAATATAAATGTCTACTTTAAGCTCATTCGCATCTACAGTTGTTTCAGGGTTATTTCTCTCATCGCATACTATCAGATAGTCATGGAGACCACCAGTAACTCTAGCATTTTCAAAAATTGGCGTCAGTACATTAATAATCCGCGTTCTTGTAAATTCATTGTTAGGTTCGAAAACAAAATTCCTGGTCAGCTGTTTTGTTGGTCTTTCAAGTGCTAAGAACAACCGGCGAACATTAATTCTATCAAATGCACTAGGCTTCTTACTTAAAGTCTTTTGACCAAATACCACTTGTCCCTGTCCTGGGAAAAATGCTACGGGGTTAACACTAGCCTTATATAATTCATCTCTTTGTTTCTGATTTGGATTAAGAGCAATATCAATAGCGTTGTCAATAGTACCTCTTGTAAATCCAGCTGGCGCAATCCATGGATGAGCAACTGCATCTGTTCTTGCCATTACTGCTGCAGCATACCCTGAGAATGGTACCCATACATTCTGACCTATCCACTGATCATAAACTTGCGCCCACTGGCCGTACACTGCAGCATACGAGGTATTCTGAGATTCAAATTGATGTCTAATTGGCCATAATACATCTTGTTGGAAGTTAAGATCTTGGTTATCTAGTACCTTTGTATTTTGCCCAGTTATTAGAGTTTGTCTGAATACATCTGCTATAAAAATACAATCTCCTCTAGAACCACCAGCTAAGTAAGGTGGTTTACAGAAATTATTAAATTTGTTAAAGACTGAGTTGTAATTGTTTCTAAGTGTTAACGAGTCTCCAGAAATATCATTAGACGTTCTTAAACCGTTAATTGCTTGCTGTAAAGATACATCAGTATTATATTCATCAAAATAAGATGTACTTGCAGCACAGCTAGTTGCAAAGATTGTACCTAAACCGCCCTCACAAACAACATCGATGTTATATACTTCATCATTTTTAATCCTATCTAATGCTCTATCAACTTTATCAGGTACAGCACCAATCTCTTTGTCAGATATTTTAGCATTACTAAAGGCACCTAGGGGATACAAATGACCACCATCTGGTCCGGGTGAAGCTGAATGTACACTGCTAACTGGATATGATCCGCTACCAAGAGTAGTGGAAAGAGTCACATAGGTACTGTTATTAAATCCTGCCTCAGCTCTTCCTGCAGCAGTTGTCATTAACTTACCTATATTACTATTATATATTCTTACCCACTTTGTTGGCTCGTTATCACTGTTTAGTGCATCACCGCCTGATAATCTGTTAGAAATATTATCATTTACTAGCACTTTAACATTTCTAGAAGTATCACTCTTATTTCCTAGGAAATAAGAAAGTGCAGGCCCGCCCTGTTGGTTTAATTCTGTTCTGTAATAGTTTACAGACCCTACTATACCGTCTTCGAGAACATAGTCGAGCTTAAATGCTTCATCAGCATAAATTGATTTACGTAATTTAAGTACTCCTAAACTTAACACATCGCGTGAACCGCCTCCATTAATTTCAAATTCAGTAAGGTTTTCCATTACCTCTGATACACTGTTTGTGCTACCTGTCTTATAATTTGCAGTGGTTGCAAATTGTAGTGTACTAGCCGGTACTTCTACATATTCACCTCCAGATATTACAGAGTTTACAGTACCGCCGGTTGTATTAACAGCATATATACGCTTTATACTTTCGAAATTAGCGGCTGGGTTTAGACTCGAATTATCTACTAAGCCAACATAATACCCTTGGAATGACCCATCAATAGTTGTTTGAGATTTGTTTAATACAATGACACCAGCACTACCAAGGGACGATAGGACACCAGCTGTGCTATGAGCGTTGTTAGTGAATGTCTTAACACTTCCACCAGTGTTGCTCCAATTAAACGCCGTGCCATTGACACAACTTAAATATTGGCTTTGCGTTAATTCAATATGAAGCGGTGCACCCAATACATACACACCACTATGAGCAAAGTTTAATGTAGCGATACCACCATTAGCACCAGAATTAGCACCAGTGTTTTCAACTGCTGATACGGGATAAGCTAAAGCTGAGTATTTAGACCCGAACCCGTCTCCCTTACCCGGGCCATAAGGTAATCTAGTAGCATATACATTCGCTGGGGAATTTAATACCTCGCTAATGGTGTGGTGAAAATATCTTTCTGCTGAAGTAGTCGGAGGTCCAAAAATTTGCAACTGATCTTGTTTTGAGGAAATTAACAGGACTTCATCTATTGGTCCTTGCTGTGCGAACCCCGTAACATATACATTAGTACCGACATTTGCTATGCCCCTTACCGTTACATCGGATTCTCTAATTTCTACACCCGGAGATTGAATCGTTCGTTGTGCCATAAAATTATTTATCCTTTTTCAATTAAATAATTGTTAAAAATTGATCACTTCCGTGTGTAATTGTGAATATACAAACGTAAATCCGGAAGATATTTCATTTGCTGCTTGATAGTTATATTCTATGGTCTCAATTGTCGTGGGAAATGCTTTAGTATATGTAAATTTTATTCTATTATTATTAAACTCGTCCTTACCATATACTGTTAAATTAGTCTGATACTGGTCTAGAGGTAAACTAACTCCTCCACCAAGCGCGTCTATTTCTCTTGCATTATATACACCACTTTTTTCATTATGTAGTAAATTTAACCACTGGTACATTACCCAGTAATTTTTATATTCATTGTCTACATTGAATTTTACACTAACAGGTGGATATGGATTTTTTGAGTGAGAAGAAACATAATAAGTGCTACCTGCATATCGGTTATCAACAGCAGCTACAGTTATTTCTGGTACGGTGGTACCAAATATGGAAAATTGAACCGTGTCACTAATAATTGATTGATTGTCAGGCTCTTCAACCCAATTGCTATTAAAGGTTTTGAGGATAGGAGGTATATCAAAAACCAATAAAAATTTATCAGCCCGGGATTTGTTTAGCATTGATTGCTGGTATGTATTTGTAGCCATGTCTTACTAGTCTTTAATATTTAATACTCTCTTGTTTGAGGTTCCCAAGGCCTACCTGTCCAGTTTTCCGGAGGCTTCTCACCTATTAACCTAAAGCCGAATTCAGCTAGCTCGTCCATATCAGCATTTTGCTCTTCGCCCATTCCCCAAACTATAGCTGGTAATGAGTGACTATTACCCCCTACGATCTCTTCATCTAGATAAATAGATGTAGGATCTTCAAAATATTGTACACCAAAGTCCATTGGCTCTATAACAGATGGCTTTCCCATATCATCAACTTCGACTATTTCAAAGAATCGTTCTGTTATTTCTTTTTCTAGAATAAAAAGAGCATATAACATAGCCATGACTCTATCGTCATGAAACCCTCCGCGAGCCTTCCACGTGCCATTAGGATAACGTACAAAGTTTCTAAGCTCTTCAACTGTTTCTTGCTCATTTATGTTTACCACTCTTACCTCATTCATAAAGTAGCGCATATTTAATACACCTTTATATTTGGTATTTGTATGTGCAATCATTCCACGCATAACATTGCGCCTGTGTGCATTCTTATTACCATACGATACTATCTTCTCGTACCCTAAATCAACAGATAGCCTATCTACGACCTGTGCACCACAATTGTTTCTCTCTATGAGAGCTAAGGGAGACCCCCAGTTACGTAAAATTTTGTATAATTTATTAGTAAACTCTAATGGAGGGATTTTATTATTTCTATAAACAGCTACTTGTTTAATTTGTTTAATATCTGTAATGTCTAGTATTTGAATAACTGAAGAATCAACACCTACACCTTCTGATATATCTACACCAGCAACGTATAGTTTAGACTCATCCGGCTCTTCCCATAGCTTATAATGACCCTCGTCTAAAACAATCTTTGGTTTAGATACTCTACCCATCATTTCTTCAAACAGTTCATCATCAAGAGTAGACTCCCCGGAATGAATAAACTCGCATTCAAATTCTTGTAACCAGGCGTCAGCTGAGCCAATAGCAGTTTTAGTAGCTTGCGCCCAAGCTTTATCACGACCCGGTATTTCATCCCACTTTATTTTATCATGCGCCCAGCCATTTTCTCCTTCGATAGCCCCATGGTATAATTTGTAAAATAAATTATCTGTACCGTTGGCTGTAGAACAGACAAATACTTTAGATTTTTTAGAAGAGGTAATAATAGGGAAAACCGATTTCCAGAACTCTTCCACTAAGTGAGGCTCAATAAATGCCATCTCGTCAATGACCAGGCAGTTAACAGATTGACCACGAGCAGCTGTACCAGTAGTAGTTGTAATACCTATCCTACTTCCATTTTCTAGTGTCATAGAAGTTTTAGCATATTCTTTTACAGGCGGCTTTAACCAGTTTGGAAGCTCTTCATATGCCATTCGTACTCTCTGAAAGATTTCAATAGCAGTAGCCTCCTTGTTTGCTACTAATAATATACGCTGATCATTGTTAAAGCATGCTTGCCAAAGAATGTATATAGACATCATGGTTGATTTACCAATCTGTCTAGATGCTAGTAAGCAGAAGAATCTATTATCTCGCATAAGCCTTAATGATCTCTTCTGTGGTTTATAAAGCTTAATTTTTTCTCTTCCTCTATCCAGGTTAACAATATGAAAGAAATTTTCAGCGAAGTAAAGTATATTACTACTAGCCTTTTTAAGATCTCTTACTTGTTGCTTAGTGTATTCGCCCTTCCAGTTAACATTGGGCAAATTTTTGTTACCCATATAAAACATATTATCTTGTCTAGCCACAGAAATATTTAATTGCAAACATAAATAATTACATGTCTGATAAACGTAAAGAGGATTTATATTCTATAGGTGCAATATATGGTGATATGCTTAACGGTATAAAACCAAAGCTAATAAAAGAAAAGAAAGCAGTACCTGTGGGTGAAATTGGAAACGCCGATCTTATAACAAAGGACAGCGGGCCTACAGAAAGAGGAGGTTTTAAACCAGCAGCAATTGATATAGATGTAATGACTGATAAGGAAAAGGACGAAAATCTTTATAATATAAAAGGTCTTACTTATGGTGATGGTAATAATCCAGGAATTGGTAATCAAGAGCCATTACCAACAGGTCCAAATTTTGATGGCGCCACTTATACAGGTAATGTTGGGGGACCAGAAGAAGATGAAGAAGAGGAAGATAATAAAGGCGCCGGAAAAAACGAAGAAGATGAAGAAATTTTGTCAGAACACGAGAAAAACGCCCGTAAGAGCCTAAATAATTTTATGGCCAAACAATCCGTATTTGATAAACTTTATAACAAGGTAATGGTTTCGGAAGAGTTCGAAGAGGAATTTTCTGAGACTGAAGACCTCGAAGCTCTTGGTATTACCGAAGAAGAGCCAGAGGATATTACAGTCACTTTACCTAGCGAATTAGCACAAACCCTCTGTGATATTCTTACAGCAGCTTTAGAAGATCAAGAAGTTGAAGTTGAGACTGAAGTAGAAGTCGATGAAACTGAAACATTGGACTTTGAAGAGGATGAAGAAGCAGTAATGAAAGATGGTGGAGGATACGGTGTAGATGCTGGCTCAACCCTTAAAGGAGAAGTAAATTACGGTAAAGGCGGGCAAAACAAAGTCGGTAACTTAAAGCCAACTGGTGCTGCTAAGATGAAAGACGGCGGAGGATATGGTGTTGATGCTGGATCTACCCTACATCACAAAGTTGACCATGGTTTGAAAAATAATAAAGTAGGTGACTTAGCGGTTGGTAAGAACGCCTTCGAATAAAAACATTCAAATATTAATAATTTAAAAGCCCGTTGAGTTACCCCTCTTCGGGCTTTTTTAATAAATATAGATGTGAAGTTCTATAACAAAACTCTTAATAAAAAGTTTTGGTCAGAAGATAAAAAATTTGATCCAGAAATTAGAGAAAAGCTTCTGAATATCTCAGAAGATTTTATTGATAATTTAGATTTAGAAAATGTCGACATACATGACATTACTCTTACTGGTAGCAATAGTAACTACAATTATAATGATTATTCTGATTTAGACGTTCATGTATTAATAGATTATAAGGATATCAATGAGGATGAGGATCTAGTTAAAAAGGCGGTAGACGGCCAACGCTTTAGGTGGAATCTTAGACATAACATTAATCTAAGGGACCATGGCGTTGAAATGTATATGCAAGATAAAGACGAGCCTCATATTGCTTCCGGTCTTTATTCTCTATTAAATGACGAATGGATTACCGAGCCTTCATATGACCCACCTTCTATAGATGAACGAGATGTATACAAGAAGGCTAATACAATAAAAGATGATGTAAGAATTCTAAAAGATAAGCTGGGAAAGGTAAAGGGTACTTCTGCTAAAGATCTTCATGATAAAGCTAATCGCTTAAAGCAAAAAATTTCTAAAATGAGAAAGCGTGGTCTAGATAGAGAAGGTGAGTTTAGTGTAGAAAATCTAGCTTTTAAAATTTTACGTAATTCAGATGTTATAGGCGATCTAATAGATATTATTGCTAATTCGTATGATAAAATTTATATGGAAAACTTTAAGACATTTTTTGAATACTTCCAGGGCGATCCAATAATGAATCCTCATATGCGTAATGGAAAAAATCCTAACAGAATCGGTCCAAATAAGAAAAACCTTAACACCATACCTAAGAGCCATCAGCATAAATGCCCACACGTAAGAAATTTAATTAATAATGGAGGTGGTCAAATTCTACTAATGGGTCAACCTCTCTTTAACACTCTAGGATTATATGGAGTGCAGTTTGCTCCTGGTCAAGTTAAAGGATTAGGAAATTCCGGAGTGCATGTAAAAATGTATGAGGATGAAGAAGGTAATCAATGTGGAAGGCTAGAAAGTAAATAAAATGCCTCTTTGTAACGAAAATACACAAAAAAGTACACCTGATGCGATCTTCGCCGCGACAGCTATTCCATCATGTGGGAAGTTTGTTAATCCAGGGAATCTTCAGTGCGAGCAATTGATATATAATCAAGCGTTTGATGATTTAATTAATAATTATGGCATACCAATTGCTTATTTTATTAACTCATTTAATACTTTATCAGCTGATTTATTATATGGCCAACAACCAACGCAAGAATTTGCTGGTCCTATTGAAATGCAGATGTATGTAGAGCTTGCAGATGACGCTGTTAAACTAACACAATTTGGATTTGACCCAGGTGACGAATTTACGGCTTTTGTTCATATAAGCTCTTTTACAGAGTCCGTATCATCAATATTTGACTATTCTAAGCATAATCAATCTATAGAGCCTAAAGCAGGAGATTTAATAAGCTTGAGCGCGCTAGGTTGCGATAGACCCAATGGTCGTGGTGAGGTAGTTTACCAGGTAACAGAAAGAATGGACCAAGATATGGGAGCTTTAAATCCGGTTTTGGGTCATTATGTATACAGACTAAGAGGGAAGCGATTCAATTATTCCTTTGAAAATGGTTTATCAGCAAAATCTGGAGATAATTACTGGCCAGAAAGTGAGCCTGTTAACGAACAAGTATACGATAGTACGTTTAGTGGAATTATATCTTCTACTCTAATATCTCAAGCATCATCGGAAGGTAAAACGTACCCTGCTTTGTCTGCTGGTGCTGAAGCCCCTTATGACATTAATAGCGAATCTAAAGATGACGTTTTTGATATGAGTGTTAATGATACTGATATTTACGGATCTTATTACTAAGCTAATACTGTGTTAACAATGGTATCAACGTCGTGAATATCTGTTAGATCGTCATATGGACATTCATGAACTATGCCATTAAAGTTATAATCATACATGTATGAATCAACAAGTCCTCGTGGGAATTCTTTAGCGGGCTTTAAATTTGTATGTAAAGGGTATCCGAATAACTCTGGTTGTGTCGCTACCCATAGCACTGTTGAACTTAGTCCCATCGCTGCGGCAGCATGTTGAAGAGAAGAATCAATAAGTAACCTTTTCTGCGACCAGTACATCATACTAAATAATTCTTTCTTTGAGATGACATCATGATATCTAATACAATCATTTAGTACAGGATGAAATTCATAACATATATGCAAAATGTTATAATCATGTTTTAACTTATCAACTACTGCTTGCGCTTGCGCAGGGTGTAAATCTCTAGTCCAAGAATATGGATGGGGTTGATGATCTTTTCCTGGTCCTCCAAATGGTTGGAAAATTAAAAGGGGTTTGCCGTTTTGAGGGATAATATTCTCAAGTATTCCTACCCCTGCTTCCTTTTCTCTAAAGTTGTACGTTATTTCTGTTGGCTCGTTGTTGTACGGTACACCTACCATGTTACACCATGTTTGTACTAAATGTAATTTCTTTGTTATATGAGAAGTTTGTCTATAAGGATCCTGTACAAATATCTCTACATCCTTGTTGTAGATGTAATCTTCATAAAAATAGGGTACCATTCCTATTCTATAATGCCTTGCTACGTCTTTATTTCTTAGAAAGATTTCTGGGAATGCGCAAACAACCACTATCTTTCTCTTAGGATGAGCATTTTTGTATGCCTTTATTACTGCAGTTGCAGCTATGTGTTTTCCTACACCTCCTTCGATTTGAAATACAGTTGTCGCCATTACTATAATTATGGCCTCCTATAGTCTATTGCAACTTAAGGATTACTTATCATTAATGTATATCCAGCCGCACCACCACCACTTAAATATACAACTCCAGGAACTCCGGGATCCTGTGTATCGAGCCCACCTGCACTTATCCATAATCGGTTAGTATGGAGCATCGCTCCTGATACAGCGTCTATACGTGTACCTGCAATAAAAGAATTAGTTATTACTCCTCCTGTCTGTCTACCATTGTTAAGATTATATGCGCATATAGAATTTTTTTCACCGGCTAAAATATAAGACCCGGTTGAGCGGACCTGATTGCAAGATCCACCTGCAACACCACCTTGGGACCCAGTAACACAGTTGCTTAGACCACCTACAATTGTAGTCCTGTCTCCTGTCACGACATTCTGAGCACCGGCACCTACAAAAGAGTCACACCCCCCACTTTGGTTTGAGCATCCACCGACAACAGCTGCCCCTTGATCAGAAGTGCAATTGTCTTGTCCTCCAACAACTACTGTACCAGCTGCTTTAACTGAATTACAGCTTCCCGCGCCAATAAACGAATCATCGTTAAGTACTAAGTTGCTTACTCCGGCAAATATTGAGCTTCTGCAACCAGCGTTTACATTTTTACACCCACCGCCAATTACACCGTACTCGCCCCCGGCTAAAATATGGTTGCAGAAGCCGCCGGGAATAGATGCAGTTGTCGCTTCTATAACATTGTGACAACCACCACCAATAAATGAGTTAGCTACACCGCCGATACAACCACTAAGACCGCCAACTATAACTCCGCCTTGGCCTCCGACTGTGTTATCTTTACCTGCTCCAATAAAACCGCAACAAGTATTAACGTTATTACATGCACCTGCAACAATAGCGCCAACATCATATGTAACACAGTTGCAGTGACCGCCTCCAATAAATGAACTTAGTCCGCATATAGTTATACGGTTATCATGCCCACCTACAATTGTACTATTTTCAGCCCGAGCAACGTTTGCGCATCCACCAACAATCGTAGCTCCTTTAGAAAGGGCTTCATCATTTGAGCTTTCACCAGCGTAGTTCCCGACACCGCCGCCTACAAATGTACAGTCACCATAGGCTATACTACTTACACCGCCTGCTATGGTTGATCCTGTACTCCTAGCTAGGTTGTTTGCACCACCACCTACAAAAGAGCTTAGCCCAGATGCTATATTGCAGCAGCCCCCAACAACAGTTGAATTATCACCACAAGCCGTATTAGTGTGGCCACCGCCTGCAAAAGCATATTCTCCGGCAGCGATACCACTAAAGCCACCTACAACTGTCGACCCTATACCTGTGGCCTTTCCGCTTAGGCCACCCACCACTACGGCGCAATTACCTGTTACCTGATTATGTGCACCACCACCTATAAACGCTGCTTCCCCATTAGCCTGGTTACCGGCACCCCCAACAGCAACTGAACTTATTCCGGAAGCTAAATTACTACCGCCGCCCCCTATAAAAGAAAAGTTTCCTATAGCCCTATTACAAAACCCGCCACCTATATTAGATTGCACTCCTGTTGATCTACTACTAAAACCTCCTACTACAGATGACCGTGCCCCTTTAGCGAAGTTATTACACCCTCCACCGATAAACGTCTGATCACCGGATGCTATACCACTAGCTCCTCCAACAACAGTTGATTCTATTCCACACGCTATTTGCTTACACCCTCCCCCTACAAATGAACAAGTACCGCTAGCTGTGCTACTCACACCTCCTACTAATACTGAATGATTTCCTGTAGCTTTGTTACTACATCCCCCGCCTACAATACTACCAATTCCTATTGCTCTACTACTAGCGCCACCTACTACAGATGAACTTAAACCTGAAGCTATATTAGAAAATCCACCACCAACAAAAGATGTTGGGCCACTAGCTGATCCTTCGTACCCACCAGCAACAGTTGAACAGCTACCATCAGCAGCGTTACAGTTACCAAGAACTGCAGAACATGTACCAGCAGATGCATTTTCTCCTAAGACTATGTTACCTATAGCGCTAAGATTACCTGCGATGGTCTGCGTGGATATAAAAAAATTGTTTTTTAATGGCGATGCAATAGGCTGCACCGGTTTATTAGACCCTCCATGGTCGATATCATATTCTGCTCCGGATAGATAATTTAAAAATGAACTTAAGGATCCGCGTCGCGTTTGACCAGACTCAACAACTGCTACTAACTCATTACCGGTATAAGGTAATTGATTGTCGGGTAACCCAGTAATTTTAATTCCCATACATATATTTATGTAAAGGTGTAATTACTTCGGCGCTTTTAATCGACAACATGTAGCTATAGAAACAGCAAAAACAGCAGATAGGATTAAATGTGTTTGAAAATTATCGATAGATTCACAGGCTGCTGGGCAGTTGATATTTTCTATACTACCTTGGCCGGCCGCTTGTAGTATTACCTGTACTTCTTCAGCAGCAAAGTACCCACGAAGTACAAATGCTACAATAATAGCTGTTAGTATATAAACTAAATACTTCGGTTTCATTTTTCTATAATCTTTTCTGGATTATCAGCAAAGCGCTTACCAAGTTTTACAATTCCTGTTATAACCTCTGGTGATATAACACCTATGATGCCATATGTCATGGCTTTATATAGTGAGGATATCTCTGTTTGTTCTAACACAAACCAGGCTATTAACGATGCTATAGCAGCTGTGAGAATTTTTTTAAGTTGTTGCACCCATGTTAGTTTATTACCCGAGGACAGTAAGCGCGCCAGCATACCACCTGCACCTATGAGAGGTACAATCCATCCACCGCTTAAAAACTCATTTAATAAGGACTTATCAGGTTCCATATGTATTATTTATAGTCTTGAAATAGAGGAATCCTATATATAATAAGATAAGTGAAAATTAAATTTGACGAAAAGTCTCATACGTATACACACATTGACACAAAAAAGCCTTTTATATCTGTTACTACTCTACTTGGAAAGTATAAACAGCCCTTTGATAGGGACGGCCATTCAAAGAGAGTGGCAGAAAGAGAAGGTGTGTCTCAGGAGTTAGTGTTAGAGATGTGGGAACAAGAAAAAAATAGAGCATGTACTCGAGGCACTAATATTCATAAAGTTCTTGAAGATTACATTAATTATGGAGAAGCAGAAGGTGATTGGGGTTGGTTATGTAAGTCATACGATAAAGCTGTAGAGAGGTCAATCGATTCATTCAAAAATGTTTTATGTGAGAACTTATTATACGATGAAGAGTATAGTGTTGCAGGTACGGCAGATTTAATTTATGAACATAAGCATGAGTTCACAATTGGAGATTTTAAAACTAATAAGAGATTTAGGTTTAGTTCACCTTATTCTGAGCGCTTAAAAGATCCAGTGAGCCATCTACATAACTGCGAGTTTAATTTATACGGGCTACAGTTATCACTTTATGCGTATTTATATGAAAAGATGTCTGGTAAGAGATGTAGAAAATGTGTAATTTTTTATCTCAAAGATGATAGATTTGTATCTTATCATATAAATTATATGAAAGCAGAAGT